>Ga0214921_10010574_pt1 | contig 11381 bp, 7 predicted proteins | sample LL1505_MetaG_FD_177992 | JGI IMG/M metagenome (GOLD analysis project Ga0214921, IMG submission 177992) | Freshwater microbial communities from Lake Lanier, Atlanta, Georgia, United States - LL-1505 | ecosystem: Environmental > Aquatic > Freshwater > Lake | place: USA: Georgia | collected 2015-05-28
CCCCGGCTCCCGAGGCGCGGCAGCCCTGTGCGGTCGCCTCGGCTACGCCTCGGCAACCGCACAGGGCTGGTCTACTGGAGGGCAAAACCCTAACTTAAAAACTGGCGTCATTCATGGGGGCAGGTCACAGGTCAACCCTTGGGAGGGAATCCGCAACAACGTTCCAAAAGATCCGAAGGAACTGGACGACAAGGATCCCGTCCAGTTTGAACTGGAGGACAACGACTTGGGCCAATTCCTGGATCAGTTCAAAGACCACCCTGCGGGCGAACTCTTCATCATCACGAGTCTGTGGTGCTGGGGACGCATCAGTGAAATGTCACGCATGGAGTGGAGTTGGATCCAAGGCGAATACGTCGTCGTCCCAAGAAAGAAAGGCAAGGGAGGGCGGGGCAAAGTTGCCAAATTACCGCCATCAATTCTTGCACGTCTGGAGGCGGTTCGTGTTCCGGATAGTTCCTATGTGTTTGCGGGCTGGGAGACAGACTTTAAGCGCAATTCAACACGGCCCGGCAGGGTCCTGTCTTTTTCTCCTAAGCGAATGATTTGGCAGATGGAAAACTTTATTGAAGCCGCAGCCCTTGCGATTGGCAGGCCAGAGATCACCCATCACAGCTGTCGAAGGACTACCATGGAGCTTGGCGAGTGGGCTGAACTGCGGCAGGCGGAGAAAACATCCGCTGAAAAGTTGCAGACCACCGTTGGCAACAAACGACGCAATTACACGAAGCGGTTGGGCAAGAAAGCCTTCGCTCTTGCCGACGGTCTGTATGCCAATCTCACGACCGCCCTGCACGAATTCCCTGTCATCACCGCCAGGCTTGGGTGCGAGCCGTTGGCAACCCTAGCCGAGCGGGAGGCCGAGGCTCTTGTGGGCAAGCTGACACCCATTCAGCGGCAGAGGCTGGCTAAAAGGCTCCTTGGCGGCGAGACCGATGCCGACGGTCAGGTCGTCGCCCAAGTCCGACTCCATCTAGGATAGGGGGCCTCGTAATCCAGGGCTGCGACACGTCGTTCGCCGCCGTTCAGGAGTGATGTGGAGGCCACGTTATGCGAATCAGCCAGTGTCTGTGTTTGATCCTCGTCGGACTGACATGTTTGCCAACTCAGTTGTGCACTGCTGCTGATCCGAAGCCAACTCCGCCCACCCGTCAGAGTGCCATCAGCACCCACATGTTGAATACAAGCACCGGAAAACCTGCTGCAGGGGTCGCCGTTTCGCTCCAGCGACTCGACGACGAGACTTGGGAGACGTTGGGGCGGTGGCGGACGGACGAGCAGGGGCGAGTGGCAAACCTCTCCCCGCCAGACAAGTCGACGACGGCGGGAATCTATCGGATGGTCTTTGGCACCAAGGAATATTTCGACGGCCAGGGTGTCTCGACCTTCTACCCGACCATTGAGGTCGTTTTTGAGATCAAGAACGCGGACGAACACTACCACGTCCCCGTGTTGGTCAGCCCATTTGGGTATTCCACCTACCGTGGAAGTTGAGTGGCCACCCGGCGTACGAGAACGCAGGGGGAAGAAGCCTCGCCCCCTGCTCCCACCGAGAGCGGTGACGAAGCCGATCAAGCCGACAAATCCGTTGCCCCAGACCCGACTCATGGGGTTGGAATGGGGTTGGCACTTTGTCCAAACCCAAAAACCCTCGTTTTCCAGTGAGGCTGCTGGGACTCGAACCCAGGACCAACGGATTAAAAGTCCGATGCTCTACCGACTGAGCTACAGCCTCGGAGACAATCCTACCGAAGCCGGAAACGGGAGCAACGGGGGCGATGTTCGACAGGCCGCGGAAACGCCGCCGGGAACAAAGAAGGCCGTTCGGAAAAACGGCCGAAGAAATGCCCGAGAGAGGACTTGAACCTCCACCCAGTTACCTGGACAAGAACCTGAATCTTGCGCGTCTGCCAATTCCGCCACTCGGGCGAGTGCGGCCGCGTGAGCGGCAGGCCTTTGATGCTACCAATGCCCGTCCGGGACGCAAGTAGGAGGGCCCCTCCCCGGACTATTCCACGGTCACGCTTTTGGCCAGATTCCGCGGCTTATCCACGTCGCAGCCCCGCAGTACGGCGATGTGATAGGCCAGGAGTTGAAGCGGCACCGCCGCCACGATCGGCTGAAGAAACTCGGGCACTTCCGGGATCTCGATGACGTCGTCGGCCAGATCCCGCACACGGCGGTCCCCCGGACTGGAGATGGCGATCACCGGCCCCTTGCGGGCTTTGATCTCTTCCACGTTCAAGAGCACCTTGTCGTACACAGCCCCCTGCGGAATCAGAAATACGCTCGGCGTCGCGGCATCGACCAGCGCGATCGGCCCGTGCTTCATCTCCGCCGCCGGATAGCCCTCGGCGTGGATGTAGGAGATTTCCTTGAGCTTGAGCGCGCCTTCGAGCGCGACCGGGAAATTGTATTGCCGGCCCAGATACAAGAACGTGTTCGCATCCTGATACCGTTCAGCGATCTGTTTGATTGCCTCGTCGGCCCGCAGCGCCTCGGCCACCAGATCGGGCAACCGCTCCAGTCCATCGATGAATTCCAGGCCCCGCTCGTAGCTCATGTGCCGCAGGCGGCCAAAGTAGAGGGCCAGGAGCGACAGCACGACGCACTGGCTCGTGAAGGCCTTCGTGCTCGCCACGCCGATCTCCGGGCCGGCATGCAGATAGATGCCACCATCGGCCTCGGTGGCGATCGTGCTCCCCACGACGTTGCAGATGGCCAGGGTGGGATGGCCTTTTCTTTTGATTTCACGGAGTGCAGCGAGCGTGTCGGCGGTCTCGCCCGACTGCGTGATGGCAAAGAGGAGTGTGCCCTCGTCGAGGGGTGGGTTGCGGTAGCGAAGCTCGCTCGCATATTCCACCTCGACCGGCAGTCGAGCAAACTCCTCGATCAGGTATTCGCCGACGAGCGCTGCATGCCAACTCGTGCCGCAGCCGGTGAGGACGATGCGGTTGATCCGCTGGAGTTGCCGTGGCGTGAGATTCAGGCCGCCGAACACCGCGGTGGCGTCGTCCCGTGAGAGGCGGCCCCGCATTGCCGCCCGGATCGTCTCGGGCTGCTCATGGATCTCCTTGAGCATGAAGTGGGCGTAGTCGCCCATCCCCACATCCTCTGCAGAGAGTTCCAGCGGCCGGACGGCGGGCTCGATCCGGCCCGTGTCGCGGTGGAGCACGCGGAGCGTGTGTGAGGTGATCACGGCCACTTCGTGGTCGGAGAGATAGACGATCCGGTCCGCATGGCCGGCCAAAGGGTTGGCGTCACTGGCGATGAAGTGTTCTCCATCTCCGACGCCCACCACGAGCGGACTGCCCAGCCGGGCCGCCACCAGCAGGTCGGGACGGCCGCGGAAGAGCACGAGCAGGCCGTAGGTGCCGCGGAGCTGGGCAATCGCCTCGCGGACGGCCACCACTTCGGGCGAGTCGGCGGGCTCGTCGGTGACGCGGCTGCCGGCGGCCAGAGCCTTCGTGAGGCAGCTATCGATCAGATGGGCAATCACCTCCGAGTCGGTTTCGGAGCGGAACACGTAGCCCTCTGCCTCCAGCCGGGCCTTGAGGGCGCGGTAGTTTTCAATGACGCCGTTGTGAACGACGGCCACCGCCGGGGAGATGCCGGCCGCGCCGGCACCTGCCACGCTGCCGCAGCCGCCCAGATGCGGGTGCGCATTGCCATCCGTCGGCGGGCCGTGCGTGGCCCAGCGGGTGTGGCCGATGCCGATCGAACTATCGGGAATGTCCTGGTGGACAAGGGCCTCCAGCCGGGCGAGACGGCCGGCTGCCTTGAGCACGCGGATGTCGGCGGCGTCATTGAGAACGGCCAGTCCCGCCGAGTCGTACCCGCGGTACTCCAGCCGCCGCAGTCCTTGAAGGATCAAGTCCGCAGCACGACGGAAGCCGACATAACCGACGATGCCGCACATGCGTAAGCTCCTGGAACCGGCGGGAACAGGCCTGACACCCGCACTGTAGCGGTGTGGCACGATCGACGGCCACATGAGTATTCTGCTCCGGTATGAGCACTCCCCATTCGTCGTCATCCGCCCGGTCAGGCCGTGCCATCATCGTCATTCCGGCCCGACTGACGAGCCAGCGGCTGCCCCGCAAGATGCTGCTGGCCGACACGGGCCGGCCGCTCATCGAACACACCTGGCTGGCAGCCAGGAAGGCCTTGCACGCGGCCCACGTTGTCGTGGCCACCGATAGCGATGAGATCGCGGCTGCCGTGCAGGCCTTCGGTGGCGAGCCCGTGATGACATCGCCGGATGCTCCAAGCGGCACGGCCCGGATCGTCGAGGCGCTGCCGCGGTTGCCCGATGCAGACGTGATAGTCAACGTTCAGGGGGACGAGCCGGAACTGGCGGCGTCGGCTATCGACGCTGCGATCGAACTCCTCGACCGCTGCCCGGAGGCCGGCGTTGCCACGCTTGTGACGCCACTCAAGCGGCCTGAAGATCTCCACGACCCCGCCGCCGTGAAGGCGGTGCTCACGCCTTGGCGGCACGAGCCTGAGTCGGGAGAGGTGGTCGGTATGCCGCTCGCCGGGGCCTGGCGGGCGGTCTATTTCAGCCGTGCTGCCGTGCCCGCGGCACGCGACTGGTCGGATTCGCTCCTCGCGGCGACACCGCCCATCTACTGGCAACATGTAGGAATCTATGCCTACCGGAAACGCGTCCTAGAGACATGGAACGATCTGCCCGACTCACGGCTGGCGGCCGTCGAAAGCCTCGAGCAATTACGCGTGATCGAGGCCGGCATCCCGATCGTGGCCGGTGTCATCGACCACGCGGCCCGCGGCATCGACACGCCGAAGGATTACGCCGCCTTCGTGGAGCGGTGCGTCAGGTCGAATCGCTGATAGCGAGTGACCTCGCGTCAGGCCTTCTTCTCGACGGGAATGATCAGCACGCTGGCGGCGGCATTCGTGAGCACTGCCTCCGACGTGCTGCCCAGCAGCCAGCGGGTGAGCGTGTCGGATGGGGTGCGTCCGACGACGATCAGATCAACGCCATCCTGCTTGGCCCGGGAGAGAATCTGTTCGCCCGGATTTCCCGTGACGAGAATCGGGGCCTGGGTGTGAAACGCCTGCGGGAGCGTCGTCTGAAATGCCCCGAGCATCGTTCCGATCTCCGCGACATCCTTGTCGTGCTCCTGCTGCCAGGCGTCGGCAATCGCCGCCGTGTCGGGATCCCGCACCGTTTTCTCGAGCCAGGCGGGCAGAGGGCCGGCCAGCATCGATTCGGTAACACCGATCACCGAACCGATCGTCGTGTCTGGCCAGTGCAACTGACCGAGCAGACTGGCAACCGTTGCAGCGCTGGCCGGATGGTGGCAGACGAGCGTCTTGGGGCCACGATCGGCTGGAGGAGCACCACGAACGACGAGCACCGGCAGATTGGCTCCATGCACCACCGCCCGCGACACGCTGCCGAGCAGAAACCGCTCAACCGACCCGTGGCCACGGGCGCCGACGACGATCAGATCAGCGCACCAGCCAGCCGCCGCTTCCAGCAGGCCAACCGCTGCCGACTTCGAACTGGCGATCATCTCAGCCGGCTTCGCACATCCACTCGGCAGCAAGGAGCAGGCCTCGTCAAAGAGTGCGGCAGCGGCGCCGTCGACGATCCGGCGGGAGCGACCGAGCAGTCGTTTTTCCAGCTCAGCGGGCGAAAAGTAGACAGCCACCTGGTCGCGGGCTGGGTCGACCAGCCGGGCAACCATCCGCACGGCGTCGAGCGACGAGGTCGAACCGTCCACGCCAATCAGAATCTTCATCGTTGCCTCCACTGTTTCGAGACCCTGAGTCTACGCTTCCGCCCCCAAAGGCGAAATCCATCCCGCAGTCTGCCTAGTGGCCAAAGTCATCCCAGCCATACTTTTGCAGGTTCGCCGGGTACCTCCCGCGCCAGTCGTGGCACGGCGTAGCCAGGGAGCACCGATCGCAGTCGATCGTGCAGATCGCGGGCCGCCTGTTCGTGAACCTCAAACGCGGCCGTGCCCTGCACGCGATCGAGCAGGTGGAGGTAATAGGGCACGATGTTCAGGTCGATGAGCCGCTCAGAAAGCCCTCGGAGCACCTCCACGGAATCGTTCACATCCGCCAGGAGAACCGCCTGATTGAGCAGGAGCACCCGGGCGTCCGCCAGGCGACCGACGGCGGCGGCGACCGTGGCATCGAGTTCGGCCGGATGGTTGGCGTGCAGCACCAGGATGCAGGTCAACCGTGTCTGGGCGAGCGTTGTCATCAGGGTGTCGGTCACCCGCGATGGCAGCACGATCGGCAGCCGCGAATGGATCCGCAGGCGGCGGAGATGCGGGATCGCCTCCAGGTGTGCTACGAGCGAGGCGAGCCTGCTGTCGTCGAGCAGGAGTGGGTCGCCGCCGGAGAGGATCACTTCGTGGATCGTGGCATCGGCTGCGATGGCACCGATCGCCGTCTCGACGCCGGCCTGCGTGGCGCCGCTCTCGGCGTAGGGAAACTCGCGGCGAAAACAGTAGCGGCAGTTGATCGCACAGCCGCCCGTCGCCAAAAGCAGCACACGGCCAGCATACTTTTGTACGAGTCCCGGCGACGCCAGCGACTGCTGTTCTTTCAGCGGGTCGGCAGAGAAGCCAGCGACCTGATCGCGTTCGGCTGGCCGCGGCAGCACCTGCAGCAGGAGCGGATCGAGTGGATCGCCCGGCCGCATCCGCGCGACGAATCCCCGCGGCACGAGCAGCGGAAAATCGCCAGTCGCCCGGCGGGCAGCTACCGCGATCGCGGGGTCGAGCGAGAGCAGTCGGCAGAGCTCGTCAGGATCGCGGACGGCGTCGGCCAGTTCCCGCTGCCAGCCGCGGTCGGGCAGTTCTGAACTGCCCGACGGCACGGGCAGCCTCGATGGCTGCCGCTCGGGTGGCATGTTGGAGAAGGGCTGGGCTGGCATGGGTCCGGCGGGTCGGCCGTCGCATTGGGTTGACAGGGGACGGGCCGGCGGCAACGCTTGACGACCCCGATGGGCTGCTTTCGGCTTTGGGATGCACCGGCACCCGCATACGATACGGCCCCTTGACCCCGGATGGAAACGCACAGGAGCGACGCAAGCAGTGGCAGGCTACAACACGAGCGAATTCAAGAAGGGTCTCAAGGTCCAGATCGACGGCGACCCCTACATCATGATCGAGTGCAACTTCGTGAAGCCCGGCAAGGGGCAGGCACTCTACAAATGCAAGCTGCGCAACCTGCTGCGGAACACCGTCCTCGACCGCACCTACAAGAGCGGCGACTCGCTCGACGCGGCCGATATTGCCACCATCGACGCCCAGTTCCTCTACAAGCAGGGGGAGATGTTCGTCTTCATGGACAACGCCACCTACGAGCAGTACGAGCTGACGAAGGAGCAGGTCGACGACTCCTGGAAGTGGATCAAGGAGGGTACCGTCTGTTCGATGCTGCTTTACAACGGCAATCCGATTTCGATGGAGCCGCCAAACCACATGGTGCTGAAGGTCGAGTACGCCGAGCCGGCGATGCGTGGCAACACGGCGACAAACCTCACCAAGCCGGTGAAGCTGGAGACGGGGGCCGAGGTGATCGTGCCTGCGTTCATCGAGCAGGGCGATCTGGTGAAGATCGACACCCGCACCGCGGACTACCTGGAACGCGTCAAGGAATAGACTGCGGAAAAGAGACGGTGGGAACTGCACGCAACGGTTCGGGGCTGCCCATGCCCCGTCGCCGGACGTTCGCTACGGCATCCTGCCTTCGCTCACTCGATGCTGACTGCGCTCCGGCATCCTGCCTGCGCTGGTCAGCAACGCCGGCTCTCGGGACATGGGCAGCCCCTCACGGATACGGCCTGCAGGATACCGGTGCAGTGTCCTGCGATGGCCGCTTGCATGTCGGTGCAGCGCCCAATCGCTGAGCCTCCCGGAGGGCGGCCCAGCACCAGCGGGCGGAGGCCCGCCAAGCGAAAACCGGCAGGATGCCGGTGTTTCGCGTGCAGTCAGTCCCACCACCAGCGGCCGGCAGGGACGGCGAGTTTTTCGCCGCGGGCTGCCGCCACGGTGCCCTGCTCGTCCATCAAGAGGTTGGGCGAGTCGAGCGCCATCCGCGGTTGCAGCGACACGCCGCCGCCGATCGGCGTGAGCAGCCGACTGCCACGCCAGACAGCGTTGATGGCCGGTTCCACGACCGTGGGGGGCTGGAACCGTTCGGTCGAGCAGATCTGCTCGTCACGAAGGCCCGCGGCATCCCAGTGCGTACGCCCGTAGGCATCGTGTTCCTGAAGGTAGGCAGCCAGCACGGTCAGGTCGATCACCGTGCGGAGCTGGGCATAAACAGGATTACGGGCGGCAATCTCGGCGTATTTCCGGGTGAACGTTTCCGTGAAGGTCTTGCTGGCTCGATCGGCCCGGTCGGCGGTCATGCGGCGGCCGTCGGGCAACACCGCCTCGTCGGCTCCCACCAGTTTCACCCCCCGGCCCACCAGTTCGATCGCCAGATCGTCCTCGCTGATCCGCACACACTGGTAGTCGGGCATGAAATACCAGCGTTGCAGGGCGTTGGCCGCCACGCCACTGGCGCTGGTCAGCTCGATCCAGGAGTTCATCTTGACCGGTGGCCGTTCCAGCCCGATGCCGATCAGCTTCATGCGGTAGTCGGCCTCCACCATCACTTGCGCGAAGTGGCTGGACGGTGAAACTCCGTCGACGCGAATCCGCTGCGGTCCGAGCGACTCTCGCATGCCGTTCACGATGTCACTGGCGCTGGCCTTCGGATTGACTCGTCCGAGTTTCCTCAGATAGGCCTGCATGGCGGCGAGGCCATCTTGCGTGGGATCGATCGAACAGCCGATGCTCCGGTCGGCCGGTTGGCCCGGAGGAAATGCTCGGACTGCCGTGGCGAGATCCTCGAGCAATACCGTTGGCGAGCCGGTCGCCGTGCCTACCACACGCCCGGTGGCGTCGGTCACCCACGGCTCGGCAGGGCCGGCGATCACGACCTCTCCGGGACCGGCATCCTGGTCCGATCCATCGGCAGGATAGATGAACACATATTGGATGCGGGTCAGGCCGGCAAGCTTTGTCAGCTCATCGGGGATGCCCCGGCCGGTCGCGGCTGCCTGGGCCACCTCGGCCTCAAGTCGGGAGAGGGCCACCTTTCGCAGTGGCGACTTCGTTTGTAGGTCGGCAGGCAGGGCAGCCACAGCCGCCTTTCGCCGCTCGAGAGAGAGCCCGGCATCGGTCACAACCTGTGTCCGCAGTACCCCGTTCGCGTCGATGACGATGCCCGCGGCCGTGCTTCCACCGCCGCCACCACCCGCCGCGCCGCCGCCTGCACCGCCCGCACCACCGGCAGCACCACCCGCCCCGCCAGTAGCACCACCCGCAGCGCCGCCAGCACCGCCCTGCTGCTGCTGCTGCTGCCCATGGACCAGGCCGCATTGCACCGCGAGCACCAACTGAAGCGCACAGACGAGCAGTGGGCCTGCCCCTGAACGCAGCCTGAGGAGTGGCTGCTTCAACAGGGAAGGAGTGAGCCGGGGGAGTGTTCCAGCCATGAGAGCACCTTCAGGACAGGCGGAGCGAACGAAAGACGGCACCTGAGAGGCTAGTTCGGCGTGAACGTGCCGCCAATTTCGGCTTTTTCACGCCGACGGGCGCCCCCCCAACGCTCGCCCCGTTTTTCCCAGGACGCAGGGCTTACCCCACCCCCGCAGGCGAACGCCCCGGCGGCCCACGCCGCGACGTCTCAGCCTCGCGTTTCTTGCCGGCGAGCCCGATCGGAGCCCGGAGGCAGTCTGGGCCGAGGATGTCCACGACCTCTCTGTGGAACGCTTGTGTCCACGACACCTTGTCGCGGTCGGCTTCCATTAAAACACGGCGTCCGTCAGCCAACTCCAGCACCAGTCGGAGTGGCACCGCCCCGGGGTGGCGGCGAACGACGGCAGCCAACCGGTCGAGCGTGGCAGCGTCATGGTGTGGTTCAATCACTTTGATGGTCACGCTCCGGGCCGGTTTACCCCAGATATCCGCGATCGGCACGAGATCGTTGACGATCAGGTTCGTCTCCTCGCTCCCCGCGCGGCGGTCGATCGAGCCGGCCACCACGATCACGGCATCGGGCTGGAGACACTCGCCGAGCCTGGCATAGTCTTCCGGCCAGCAGATCGTCCGAACCAAACCGTCCATATCCTCGAGGTCAAACATCCCATACCGGGTGTGCGTGGATCCCGGCCGGGGCTGCTTCACATTCGAGAGTTTGAGTGCGCCGACGAGCCCGCCGATCACGACGTCGCTCTTTGGCTTCGCATCCCCCAGATCGCCCGTGCCGTGCGTGCAGACGGCCGAGAGAACATCCCGATATTCGGCCAAAGGATGGCTGTGCACGTAGTAGCCCAGCACCTCCTTTTCGGCGGACCGCATTTCCAGGTCTGAGAGCGGTGGTACGTCGGGGAGTGCCGCGGGCGGTGGGGCCGCGGCCTGCGGCGTGTCGTCGAGGGCATCGAAGAGGTTTTTCTGACCGCTCTTCCGGTCGGCCAGTCGTGAGGCTCCAGCGGCCAGTGCCCGCTCGATGCCCGCCATGAGCGCGCCGCGGTGGCCACCGAGCGAGTCGAGGGCTCCGGCCTTGGCGAGGCTCTCGACGGCTGTTTTATTGACCACTGACGGGTCGAGGCGGCTGCAGAAATCGTAGAGATCTCGGAATCGACCGCCCCGTGCACGCTCGCTGCTGATCGCCTCGGCGGCCTGGCTGCCGCAGCCCTTGATGGCGGCGAGCCCGAACAGGATCTTGCCGTCGGCCACGGTGAAGTCACCATCCGATGCATTGGCATCGGGCGCGACGACGTCGATGCCCATGCGACGGCAGTCCTCGATGTGCTCGACGAGAGCGTCCTTCTTCTTGAAGTTACGGCCGGTGATGTCGCCGGAGAGGAGTGCCGCCATGAATTCCACTGGAAAATGGGTCTTGAGATACGCGGTCTGCCAGGCGAGCAGGGCATAGGCGGTGGAATGGCTTTTGTTGAAGCCGTAGCCGGCGAATTTCTCGATCAGACCGAAGAGTTCCTCGGCCTCGGTCTTGGAGAGTCCCTTCGCCTTCGCTCCGTCGACGAACTGTTCTCGGAAGGCGGCGATCGTTTCGAGCTTCTTCTTGCTGATGGCCTTGATGCAGGTGTAGGCGCTGGAGAGCTCGATGCCGCCGAGCCGCTCCAGGATCCGCATCACCTGCTCCTGGTAGACCATCACACCATGCGTCTCCTCCAGCACGTCCTTCATGACGGGGTGGAGATACTCGGCCCGCTTCCGCCGGTGCTTGACCGCGACGTAATCATCGACCATGCCGCCCTCGAGCGGCCCCGGACGATAGAGCGCGTTGACGGCGACGATGTCGAGGAAGTGATCGGGCTT
>Ga0214921_10010579_pt1 | contig 11380 bp, 8 predicted proteins | sample LL1505_MetaG_FD_177992 | JGI IMG/M metagenome (GOLD analysis project Ga0214921, IMG submission 177992) | Freshwater microbial communities from Lake Lanier, Atlanta, Georgia, United States - LL-1505 | ecosystem: Environmental > Aquatic > Freshwater > Lake | place: USA: Georgia | collected 2015-05-28
GGCATGATCGCCCTTGGCTTTGCAAAGCCGGGTCGGATTGTGGCGGCCGGCGGATCGGCCGGCGGGGAGCTGATGGGGGCGGTTGTGAATTCTGACCCGCAGCTCTTTGGTGCGGTCGCCGCACATGTCCCCTTTGTCGATGTGTTGAATACGATGCTGGATGACAGCCTGCCCCTCACGCCGGGCGAATGGCCGGAATGGGGCAACCCCATCACCGACAAGGCGGCCTTTGACTTTATCCGCAGCTATAGCCCCTATGATAATGTGCGCCCGCAAGCCTATCCGCCGCTCTTTGTCACCGGCGGCCTCAATGATCCGCGCGTCACCTATTGGGAACCGGCCAAATGGGTGGCGAAACTGCGTGCGACCAAGACCGATCAGAATATGCTGTTGCTGAAGACCAATATGGGCGCTGGGCATGGCGGCAAATCTGGGCGGTTTGACTCGCTGCGCGAGGATGCGGAAGAATATGCCTTCTTCCTCTCGCAACTGGGCATGGCGAAATAATCGGGGCAGCCGCTGCATGACCGCCTTCACCCAGTCCTTCACGCCTGACCCGGTGGATATTGATGAGCTGAGCCATGTGAACAATGCCGTTTGGGTGCGCTGGATTCAGGATATGGCAACCGCCCATTGGGCCGCCGTTGCCCGGCCCGAAGATCAGGCGGCCTATATTTGGGTCGTTGTCCGGCATGAGATTGATTATCTGGGCAATGTCGGCCCCGGCGCGGCGGTGGTCGCGCGCACATGGATTAGCGACCGACCCAAGGGCGCGCGATTTGACCGCAATGTCGACTTCACCGATGCGGCGGGCAAAGTCATTGTGCGCGCCAAAACCACTTGGGCGATGATCGACAAAGCCTCTGGGCGGATTGCCCGCGTCCGCGATGAGATTGCCGCCCCCTTTTTTGATTGATTGATGCGGGTATGAGCTGTTTCCATCCGCGCAGGATATGATCTAGGGGGAAGGCATGCCTCCGCAACATCCCGCCACGTCTGATACGTCCAGCCTCGACTTTGCCGTGATGCGGCGCTTCATCCCCTATCTCTGGCCCAAGGATGCGCCCGGCCTGCGCGGCCGCATTGTGCTCGCCATGTTGTTGGTTCTGGCGTCCAAGGCGGTGCAGCTCAGCATGGGCTTTGTCTATGGCAAAGCCATTGATCAGATGACACCCGGGCTGGAACCACAGGTGATCCTCCCCATTGCGTTGGTTGCGGCCTATGCGGGCGCGCGCTTTTCAGGCGTGCTGTTCGATAATTTGCGCAATGTTGTGTTTGAACGCGTTGGGCAGGATGCGACCCGCCGCCTTGCCGAACATGTTTTTAGCCACCTCCATCAGTTGAGCCTGCGCTTCCACCTCGCGCGGCGCACCGGGGCAGTCACCAAAGTCATTGAGCGCGGAACCAAGAGCATTGATGTGATGCTCTATTTCCTGCTGTTCAACATTGCACCGACCGTCATCGAATTGGCGGCCGTGATGATTATATTTTGGGTGAAGTTTTCCGGCGGGCTGGTGCTCGCAACCATGGCGATGGTCATTGCCTATAGCGTCTTCACCCAACGTGTGACGGACTGGCGCAACAAGCTGCGTGAGGAAATGAACGACATGGATACAGCCACTGTCGCCCGCTCGGTCGACAGCCTGCTCAATTATGAAACGGTCAAGTATTTCAACGCGGAAAAACGCGAGGCCGATCATTATAGCCGGGCGGCGCGCCGCTATGCCAATGCCGCCGTCCGGTCGGAGAATTCGCTCGCCTGGCTCAATGTCGGTCAGTCTTTCATCACCAATGCCCTGATGGCCGGTGCGATGGGTTATACCGTTTGGGGCTGGTCACAGGGGCGCTTCACAACGGGCGATGTTGTCTTCGTCAATACGCTGTTGGCGCAGCTTTTCCGTCCGCTTGATTTGCTCGGCATGGTCTATCGCACCATTCGGCAAGGCCTGACCGATATGGGCGCGATGTTCGACCTGATCGACACCGAAACCGAAGTGAAGGATGCGCCAGGCGCGCCTGCCTTGGCGATATCGGGGGCAGCAGTTGCCTTTGAAGATGTGCATTTTTCCTATGAACCGGATCGGCCCATTTTGAAGGGGGTCAGCTTTCAAATTCCGGCGGGAAAAAGGCTCGCCGTCGTCGGGCCATCGGGTGCGGGCAAGTCCACCTTGGCGCGGTTGCTCTTTCGCTTTTACGATGTGACGGGCGGGCGGATCACAATTGATGGGCAGGATCTTCGCGATGTGACCCAAGCCTCGCTGCGGGCGGGCATTGGCATCGTCCCGCAAGATAGCGTCCTGTTCAACGACACGATAGGTTACAATATCGGCTATGGCCGCGATGGGGCGGGGCAAGAGGATGTGGAGGCTGCCGCGCGTGGGGCGCAGATCCATAACTTTATTGCGGCGCAACCGCTGGGTTATAACACGCAAGTGGGCGAACGCGGTCTGAAGCTTTCGGGCGGAGAAAAGCAGCGCGTGGCCATTGCGCGCACATTGCTCAAAGACCCGCCAATCCTCATCCTCGACGAAGCGACTTCGGCGCTCGACAGCCGGACAGAGGCCGACATTCAAGAGACGCTGGCGACGGTTTCGGAGCGCCGCACAACCATTGTGATCGCCCATCGCCTCTCCACCATTATCGATGCGGATGAAATCATCGTGCTTGAGGCTGGTCGTGTGGCAGAGCGCGGCACCCATGCAAGCCTGCTGAAACAAGGCGGGCTCTATGCCGATATGTGGGCGCGCCAACAGGCTGAAGACGACGAGGAAAGCGACGTTGCCGCTGAGTGAGGGGGGTGTCGGCCCTTCCCCCCTTGATCAGCTGCACACCGTTTTTGGCTATAGCGCCTTTCGCGGGGTGCAGGCCGATGTGATTGGCAGGGTGCTGGCGGGCGAACGGACGCTGGCCGTCATGCCGACAGGCGCTGGCAAATCTTTATGCTATCAACTGCCGTCTGTGATGCGGGCCGGGACATGCGTCGTCATCTCTCCGCTCATCGCCCTGATGCAGGATCAGGTGCGCGCCGCCGATGCGGTGGGCATTCGGGCGGCAACCCTCACCTCTGCGGATGATAATCGGCCAGAGACGATAGCCCGCTTTCGCGCGGGCGATCTTGATCTGCTCTATGTCGCCCCAGAACGTGCCTCGACTCCGGACTTTCGCGATCTCCTGACGCAAGGGAACATCACCCTCTTTGCCATTGATGAGGCGCATTGTGTCTCTGAATGGGGGCATGATTTCCGGCCTGATTATCGTCTGCTTGCGCCCTTAATGGATGCCTTCCCGCAGGTGCCGCGTCTGGCGCTGACGGCCACGGCCGATGCGCATACGCGCGGTGATATATTGGCCCAATTGGGCATTCCTGTGTCCGGTATGATCGTCTCGGGATTTGACCGGCCCAATATCCGTTATGCCATTTCCGCGCGCGATAGCGGCACGCGACAGATTATCGATTTCGTCCGGGCAACGCCGGGGGCGGGGATTGTCTATGCCCGATCCCGCGATGCAACGGAAAAATTGGCGGCCGCGCTTGCGGTGACGGGTCGACCCGTGCGGGCCTATCATGCCGGGCTTGCGCCAGAGGTGCGCCGCGCCAATCAGGCGGCCTTTGTGGCGTCGGAAGATATGGTGATGGTTGCCACCATCGCCTTTGGTATGGGCATTGATAAGCCCGATGTCCGCTTTGTCATTCATGCAGGCCTGCCCAAATCCATTGAGGCCTATTATCAGGAAACGGGGCGTGCCGGGCGCGATGGCGATCCGGCACAGGCCCAGATGTTTTGGGGATCAGAAGATTTTGTCCGCGCCCGCCAATGGCTGGCCGACGTGGATGAACGCCGACTGCCGGGGGAACGTGCCCGCCTCTCCGCGCTTGGGGCGCTTGTCGAAACGGGGGGATGTCGGCGCGCCATCTTGCTGCGGCATTTTGGGGAGAGCCCGCCCGACCAATGCGGCAATTGCGATAATTGCCAGACGCCCCCCGCCTTTTCCGATGCGACGGAACTTGCCCGCAAGCTCCTCTCGGCTGTGTATCGCACTGGGCAAAGCTATGGCCTTGGGCATATTGAACGGGTGTTGACGGGTCGCGCGGATGATCGCGTTGTGCAGCAACAGCATGATCGGCTGTCGGTTTATGGCATTGCAACGGCCGATGAGGCGGCGTTGATCAAGCCGGTGTCACGGGCATTATTGGTGCGCGATGCGTTGCGCACGACGGATCATGGTGGGTTGATGCTGGGGCCGGATGCGCGGGCCATCCTGAAAGGTGAGGCGCGCGTTGAGATTGCGCTGGCACCGCGCCGCACCTCTCGCAAGCCGGCGCGGGGCGGCGATCATCCGCCCGACCCAATTTTTGATGCGCTGCGCGCCTGCCGCCGAGATTTGGCCCAAGCAGCAGGCGTCCCGCCCTATGTGATCTTTCACGATGCGACCTTGCGAGAGATGGCGCAGATCCGTCCCCGCTCTTTGCGCGATATGGCCTTGGTGTCTGGCGTGGGGGACCGTAAACTTGATGCCTATGGCGACGCCTTTCTTGCTGTTCTAAAGCAATATTAGGAGAAGAAGATCATGTTCCGCTCGATCACAACTGACATCATGGTGGCCCCGCAAATCAGCGTCGATGCCGTAGCGGAAGCCAAGGCCGCGGGCGTGGCGCTGATCATCAATAATCGGCCCGAGGGCGAATCGGATGATCAGATAGCCGGTGCCGATATTGAGGCCGCCGCGCGCGCCGCGGGAATGGACTATGTCGCCATTCCGATCACCCATTCGGGGTTCAGCCAACCACAAGTGATGGCGATGGTGGCGGCGCTTCAGGGCGCGCAGGGCAAGATTCTCGCTTATTGCCGGTCCGGCACACGCTCGACCTTGCTCTGGGCGCTGGCCGAAAGTGCGCAAGGGGGCGATCCCGATGCGCTCACCAATATGGCGGCCAAGGCAGGCTATGATGTGTCGCCCGTCCGTCCGCTCATGGATATGCTGAAGGCGCAGGCCTGATGCTGGCAGAGCTGATCAAATTCGGCGTGTCTTTGGGCTCCATTTTGGCGCTTGCGGGTTTCGCTTGGATGTTGAAGCTCGGCGGCGATATGCGCATTCGCGACAGCCGCCATGCGCGCGATATTGCGCAAGAGCAGGTGTTTGATTTCATCCCGGTTGATGTCGTGCTCGACCGTGCCGGCATGGGCGCGTTGTTGCGCGATATTGAGGGGCGGCAATTGCTGATCAGTCGTCATGGCGCCGCTTTTGTCGGGCGCATGCTGGATCGCAGCGTGGACGCCCGGCTCGATCAAAATTTTCTGATCCTCGATACGCATGATATGGGTGTCCGCCCGATCACCCTGAACCTCGGGGAAGATGCGCCTGTCTGGGCCTCAGCTTTAAGGCGATTACCCTCATGATGACGACATTTCCCAACCCCATTGATTTTGCGGTGCCGGCCTTTGTGCTGCTGATCGTGCTAGAAATGATCTGGGCCAAGCGCTGCGCGCCCGAAAAATATGAGCCGAAAGATACGCTCATTTCGCTCTCCATGGGCTTTGGCAGCACGGTTGCGGGCCTCATCGTGGCAGGTGGTGTCTATGCGATGGCGGTTGCGGCCTATGATTTTCGGCTGACGACCATTCCTTTTGCTTGGTGGGCCTGGGGCCTGTGTTTCGTGCTGGATGATCTGGCCTATTATGCTTTTCACCGCTCGGCCCATCGGGTGCGCTGGTTCTGGGCGAGCCATGTCAATCATCATAGCAGCCAGCATTACAACCTCTCCACCGCGCTGCGGCAGACATGGACGGGCTTTATCGCGGTCAGCTTTATCTTTCGCTTGCCGCTGATGCTGATCGGCTTTCATCCGGCCATGGTGTTTTTCTGTGGCGCGATAAACCTGATTTACCAATTCTGGATCCATACAGAAGTGGTGGATCGCTTCCCGCGCTGGTTTGAGGCGGTGATGAACACGCCCAGCCACCACCGGGTCCATCACGCGACCAACCCGCGCTATCTTGATCGCAATTATGCGGGCGTCTTCATCATCTGGGATCGGATGTTTGGCACCTTCACGCCGGAAGTGGCGGACGACCCGGTTCGCTATGGGCTGGTGCGACAGATTGGCAGCTTCAACCTGATTTGGGTTGCCTTTCATGAATGGGCGGGGATTGCGCGTGACCTTTGGTCGGCCCCGTGGCGGCACAAGCTTGGCTATATTTGGAAACAGCCCGGCTGGTCGCATGACAATAGCCGGGATACAAGTGATCACATTAGGCAGAGATGGCAGGATAAACAGGCATGGAAGACTTCGACATCATCGTCATCGGGGGCGGCTCAGGAGGCAGCGCAGCCGCCGGTCGGCTGAGCGAGGACGGGCGCTATAGCGTTTGCGTGATTGAGGCTGGGTCAAAGAATGAAAGCTGGCGCATCATCGCGCCGGGCATGCTTCCCTTTCTCCCCAAAAACTCCAATTGGCGGTTTGAGACGGTTCCGCAAAAGGGCCTGAATGGCCGTCCCGGCTATCAGCCGCGCGGCAAAGGGCTGGGCGGATCTTCCGCCGTCAATGCCATGCTCTATATTCGCGGCTGTGCCTGGGATTATGATAATTGGCATAAGCTTGGGGCCAAGGGCTGGAGCTATAAGGAGGTCTTGCCCGTCTTCCGCCGGGCCGAAGCCAATGTGCGCGGGGACGATAAGTTTCATGGAGGATCTGGCCCCTTGTCGGTCAGTGATCAGCTTTGGCCCAATCCCGGCAGTGTTGATTTTGTGGAGGCCGCTGCCGAACTTCAGCTGCCGCGCAACCCGGATTTCAACGGAGAAAAACTGGAAGGCGTCGGCGTCTATCAGGTCACCCAGAAAAAGGGCGAACGCTGGACGGCGGCCCGCGCCTATGTTCTTCCCGCGCAGGCCACAGGGCGGCTCCATGTGGAAACCGGGGCGCAGGTTGAGAAAATCATCATTGAAAATGGCAGGGCCACGGGCGTGCGCATCCGGCAAGGGCGCACAACGCGCACGCTGCGCGCGCGCCGGGCCGTCATCCTGTCTGCCGGGGCCTTTGGCACGCCGCAAATTCTGATGCTGTCGGGCATTGGTCCGGCTGATCATTTGAAGGCGCATGGCATAGAGGTGCTGGTGGATCGGCCCGCCGTCGGGTCTGATCTGCAAGATCATATTGATTATGTCGCCAGCTTCAAAACCGGGGGCAGCGTGTTCAACGGCACGACCCTATCTGGATCGATGCGGTTCTTACGTTCAATCTTTGAATGGCGGTCAAAGCGGACGGGGACTTTGACCACGCCCTATGCAGAATCGGGGGGCTTTGCGAAAACCCGTGCCGATGTGACCGTGCCGGACGTGCAGTTTCACTTTGTCCCGGCGATGCTGGAAGATCATGGCCGGGAATCCGTGAGCGGTGCGGGCTATTCCATCCATGTCTGTGTGCTGCGGCCGCACAGCCGCGGCACCGTGCGCTTGGCGAGTGCGGATCCAATGGCGGCCCCGCTTATTGATCCCAATTTCTTGGATGATGATCGCGATATGCAGGTGCTGCGCGATGGGGTGAAGCTGGTGCATCGCATTGCCGCTGCTCCGGCGCTGGCCAAGCATCAGGGCGTGGATCGGCATGCAACGCCGCTCGACGATGATGCCGCGCTCGATCATCTGATCCGCAGTCGCGCCGATACAGTCTATCACCCTGTGGGCACGGCGCGCATGGGGTCAGACGATGAGGCTGTGTGCGATCCGCACCTGCGCGTGCGCGGGGTAGAGGGGCTTTATATTGCCGATGCATCGGTGATGCCGCGCCTTGTCTCTGGCAACACAAATGCTCCATCCATCATGATTGGGGAACGCTGTGCTGACTTCGTGAAGGCAGATCTGGGCTAACCAGCCTTAGCCCTTGGGCTTGTCGGCCAGCGCTTTCAGCAAGGCGGGTGTCAAAATCTGGGGCAGTTCCTTGGGATCTGCCCCTTTGGCATAATAGAGATAAAGCGGCACGCCCGACCGGCCCTGTGCTTCTAGAAAGCGGCCAATGGCGGGATCAGCATTTGTCCAATCCCCAACCATGATTACAATCCCTGCCTTCTCAAAGGCGGCTTTCACCTCATCGCGGTTGATGGCGGCCTGTTCATTCACTTTGCAGGTCAAACACCAATCGGCGGTGAAATAGAGGAAGACGGGTCGACCTTCGGCGCGCAACTCCGCAAGTTTGGAGACGCTGAACGGCACATGGTCGCTGGCCTCGCTGCGCGCTGCAACCGCGTTGAGTGGCACGAGCGTAATGAGCATTAGGCTGGCAAGGGTGAGGGCGGCGGCAAAGGGAAGCGTGGTCTTGCCGCCCGCTTGTCGACGACCGATGAGGATCAACCCAAAGCTGAGCGCCAGCGTGGCCACGATGCCGATGGAAAGGCCGGAGTTTCCCGTCTGTCGCCAGAGGAGCCAGGCAAGGCCCGCCGCTGTCAGCGCCATGGGAATGGCAAGGATGATCTGGAAACGGGCCATCCAAGGGCCTGGCTTGGGCAGGCGCGCGCGCAGGGCGGGGATATAGCCAATCAGCAAGAAGGGCAGGGCGAGACCAAGGCCAAGCCCAGCAAAAATGGCGAGCGCCGCCGCTATCGGCAGCACAAGCGCGGCGCCCAAGGCGGCTGCCATGAAGGGGCCGGTGCACGGGGTCGCGACAAAGGCGGCAAGAACCCCTGTCCAAAATGCCCCGCCTACGCCGTCACGCCCGGCGAGGGATTGCCCGCCGCCAAAGCCGCGCAGATGAAAGACCTGAGCCAGATTGAGCGTGATCGCAACAACCAGCAGCAGCAGGAGCAGAATGACCCGTGGCTCTTGCAACTGAAAGGCCCAGCCAATGGCCATGCCGCCTGCACGCAGCGCCAACAGCGCGCCGCCCAAAGCAAGGCAGGTCAGAACAACGCCCAACGTATAGGCCAGCGCCTCTTGCTGTGCTGCCTTTTGATCGCCGCCTGCACGGGCAAGGCTCATGGCCTTGAGGCTGATGACTGGAAAGACGCAGGGCATAACATTGAGCAACAGACCGCCCAATAAGGCCCCGCCAAGCGCCAGAAGGATTGTCGCGGCATCAAAGGCCGGGCTGGCGGGCGGGACTGCGCCGGGCCGGGCAATAATTTCAAACCCGCGCCCAGCCCCTGTGGCGATGACGCCCCGCAATTCTGTCACCGGCGTGCCGGAGGATTCGGTTTCGATGATGATTTCATCGCCATTGCGCACGCTTTTTTGCGGCGCTGCATAGCGCAGGGCATTTTCGGTTTCGGCGTAAAACCAAGGGTCGTTCGCTCGAACACTGGCGGGCAGGGGCAAGGCGATGCGCATAGTCTTGCCCGCTTGCTCAAAGCGCCCTTCGCTGCCCAAGGGCATGGCAAGGCGCGCGCGCCATTGATCAAATAGCGCCTGATCCTTGGGCGCAATCCGGCCATCGCCGACGACCAGATCGACCGAAAGCGTGCCGCGTTCGGGCACGCAAATCTTGTCTGTGCAGGCCAGCCATTGGGCTTGCGCGCGCAAGGGCAGGCGCGTTCCGGGTGTCAGACCCTTTGGCAAGGTCAGCGGCAATAATAGCGCGTGGTCTCCGTTGAACACATGGTTCATCAGTCCAGCGACCACAAGCTGTTCGGGTACGGGCCAGCGCATGGGGCCAAGGCTTGCGCCCTTGGGCAGGCTCCAGTTCAGCTCTATGCCAACGCCTGCATCGCCGGGGTTTTTCCAATAGCCATGCCAGCCGGGCTTTGGCTGCATATCAATGGCCAGCATGATTGTATGGCCCGCAGCCGGTGTCTGGCTTTCGGCGAGCAACCGCGTTGTGATGTTATTCTCCGCCCGCGCAGGCAGAGCGAGCGCGGCAAGCGCCAGCAGCGCCGTCATCATGAGGCCACGAAGGGCGGCTAAGGAAAGTCCTTGCGAGGTCATGGTCTGCTCTATAGCCATGTTTAACGTTGATTGCACAGGAGACTTTGGATGAGGATTGCCCGCTGGCTTGCCGCCGCTGCCCTTTTTTCGGCGATGCCTGTGCAGGCGCAAGCGCCCACGGGTGCGCCCAAGCTGGTCGTCGTCCTTTCGGTGGATCAATTCTCAAGCGACCTGTTCAGCGAATGGCGCGGCAAATATACTGGCGGTCTTAAGCGCATGGCCAGTGGCGTTGTCTTTCCCGGCGGCTATCAAAGCCATGCCGCAACTGAAACCTGCCCGGGCCATTCTACCATCACCAGCGGCATCCGCCCGGGTCGCGCCGGGATTGCCGTCAATGATTGGTTCGGTATGCGCGCAGACGGCTATGGTGAAATTTATTGCGTTGAGGACGAAGATATCCCCGGCAGCACGCATGATAATTACACGGTTTCGCTCAAGCATCTGAGCGCGGATTGGCAGACGCTGGGCGATCGGATGAAATCCCTGCCCGGCAGCACAACGCGCGTTTTTGCCGTCTCGGGCAAGGATCGTGGCGCGACGCTCATGGCCGGGCGCAAGGCAGATCAAACCTTGTGGTATGATTGGCGGGCCAAGGGCTTCACCACCTATATCGGGGCGGATCGCAGCCGGGTGAGCACTGCCGTTCCAGCACTCGCCGCCGTTAATGCCCGCATAGCCCAATGGATCGCCCGGCCCGTCATTCCACCGCTGCCGCCGCAATGTCAGGCGCGGATTTCGCCAATTCAGGTCGGCAAGCTGACGGTCGGCGACGGCGCTGAAGATGGGCCGCGCACGGACACGCCAGAGAATATGGCCAAGGATTATCGAACGACCCGCGCCCTTGATTTGGCAACACTTGATCTTGCCGAAAGCATGGTTGCCGCGAACGGGTTGGGCCGAGGCGCGGGCACCGATGTGCTGGCAATCAGCCTGTCAGCGACCGATTATATCGGCCATAGCTATGGCACCGAAGGGCCGGAAATGTGCGGCCAGATGGTCTCGCTTGATGCGCGGCTGGGGCAGTTTTTCGCGATGCTGGACCGCCAGAAAATGGATTATGTGGTCGCGCTGACGGCTGATCATGGTGGCTTTGATGCGCCAGAGCGCCATAGCGAACATGCCTATCCCTCTGCCAGCAGGGCGCCCTTGTCGCTCGCCGCCCCGGTGTTGTCGCAGATGCTGGCCAAGCAATTTGGCTGGCAGGGCGCGCTGATTGAAAATCGCGCCTTGGGCGGGGATTATTGGTTCACACCCAATGTGCCGGGCAATCGCCGGGCCGAAGCCGCCGCTTGGCTCAAGGCGGAATTGGAACGGCAATTTGCAGGCAAGGTTGCGGCTGTGTTTGCCAAGGCGGACATTGCGGAGCTTCCGGCCCCCACCGGGAACCCGGCGCTGTGGAGCCTTGCACAGCGGGTGCGCGCGTCCTTCGTGCCGGATCGGTCAGGGGATATTTATATCGCCTTGCTCA
>Ga0214921_10010582_pt1 | contig 11379 bp, 15 predicted proteins | sample LL1505_MetaG_FD_177992 | JGI IMG/M metagenome (GOLD analysis project Ga0214921, IMG submission 177992) | Freshwater microbial communities from Lake Lanier, Atlanta, Georgia, United States - LL-1505 | ecosystem: Environmental > Aquatic > Freshwater > Lake | place: USA: Georgia | collected...
CGCCACCCCGGACGAGTACGGTCGGATGTTTGCCGAAGTTCTCGCCCGTGCCCGTGGATCGGAGAACGTCGTTTTCAGCACCCATTGCCACAACGACCTGGGCCTGGCCGTGGCCAACTCGCTATCCGGAGTCCTATCTGGCGCCCGCCAGATCGAGTGCACCTTGAACGGAATCGGGGAACGCGCCGGAAACGCAGCACTGGAGGAGGTCGTGATGGCTCTTCGCACACGCCAAGATCTTTTCTCTAACCTGACCACCGGTATACGAACCCGGGAGATCGTTCGTTCTTCCCGCCTCGTGTCCGCCGCCTGCAGCTTTCCTGTTCCCCGGAATAAGGCCATCGTCGGGCTGAATGCTTTTGCGCACAGTTCCGGTATCCACCAGGACGGGATTCTAAAGAAACGGGAGACCTACGAGATCATGGACCCCGAGGAGGTCGGTTGGGGAAAAACCGAACTTCCTCTTACCAAACATAGCGGTCGGGCAGCGGTTGCCTCGCGCCTGAAGCATCTCGGTTATTTGCTGAAACCCAACGAACTACAGGCTGTTTTCATCCGCTTCAAGGAGATCGGGGACCGGAAGAAGTTTGTTTATGACGATGACTTGGTTTCCCTAGTGGGAGCCCAGATTCAGATCGCCCGTGAAACCTACACTTTGGAAAGCCTCCATGTCGAATCCGGCACTGGCGAGAAGCCCGTCGCCAAGATCTCCCTGAAGCATGGCCGCAAAACACTAACAACCACCGGCTCTGGGGACGGGACGGTTGATGCAGTTCTCAAAACCATCGACCGGATTACCGGCCTAAAAGGTCATCTCATGGATTATCAGGTCAGGGCCGTCACCGAGGGAAAAGATGCGGTGGGAGAAGTGAGTCTCAGCGTGCGCTTCGATGCCAAGGGAGAGCCTGCGGCCGGCCGTGCCGCGGCCACCGATGTGATTGAATCAAGCGGCCGCGCCTATTTGGCAGCCACCAACCGGTGGATCGCCGAAGGCGGCCGGTCCTCGAAAAAGTCCCGGCGCGCCTTGGGCCATCCTTAGTCAATCAGTCGTAGCTAGGATTCCGCGGTCCGCTCTCGTAATCGAATTCCGAGGAACGTTCCGGGCGGTCTTCGCGGGAAGGACGATCATCCCGACGATCCCGACGGGGACCGCCATCCCTTTCGCCCACCGATTTGGCACCATTCACAATCAGCAAGCGTCCCATGAAATCCGTGTCATGGAGTTTCTTGGCCACATCTTGGGCTCCTTCGAGGGTCTGCATTTCGACAAAGCCGAACCCCTTCGAGTTGGATCCTTTGTCACGTACGACCTCGACATTCTTCACTCCCGCCACCTTGGCGAAGTGATCAAAGATGTCGCTTTCGGAAGCGTCATAGGAGAGGTTGCCGACGTAGAGCCGCGGGGTGAGCACTTCCATCGGAGGTGCAGAACGCGGCGGACGTGGTGTCCGGGGTGCGTCCGAACGGCCGTTGCGGGGACGGTCGTAGGAGGAAGCCGGCTTGGAGGATTCGCCTCCGAGTCCGAGCAATTTCTTCAAAAACCCCCAGAAACCTCCGCCTCCTGACTTCGGTTCGCGACGGGGTCCGCCCCGATCCCCACCATAACGATGGTGACGACGGCGGCGGCGTTCGTGGGGCCCGCCTCCCTGGCGGGATCCGTATCTTGGATTTTGACTCATGTTTAACTGTGCGGCGGGAAGATAGGGCCCGGGCGGACCAATCGGGCGAACAGCGCCCGAGGGACGGAAGGGGTGGCCGGATCGGCCAATCCCTCAACTCCGTGAGGTTCTTATCGTTCTCTTTGGGTCTGCGAGAAGGGTGGGAGCGCTGAATGGGATCCGGGCAAGATCTTCTTTGATCACAACCCCCGAATCAGAGCGCTTTTTGCGCAACTTCCCGCCGTACTCCTTTCAAGGGTGACATCCTATCTGCTAATAAACACTATTGCAAGGAAATCGCAAATTATTGTCTTGGAGGGATTTATACGGGATATGGGGTTCCTAGGTGCTCGCTTTTGCCTCCAGCATGGGGGCAACGTTGACGCTCCCCCCGCTGAGATAAAAGCCGGCTCCCGCCTGCTGCGGCAAGAGCATCATGGCCAAGGCCTCTTTCCAGGTTCCATCGACCCAGTAGGGGTTACCCAAAAAATCTCCCGTCTGCCCAAACTCCCCATAGAACCAGGTGTAGTTGTCCAATCCTTCAGCAAATCCCCCCTGCTGAGCCACTACCAGAGTTTTTTTCCCATCCGATCCATCCTCCGCCTGACAGATCAGCTCCCCCCCATCCTGTAGAGTCCAGCGCACATCCCAATAGGTCGTATTGCCTTCTGTCCAAGTCGATCCGTAGGTGCGCACCATCTGACTGAGAGACCGGGCAAATCGGTTCCAATCATCCACTGCCCATTCACTCGGCTGAAGAATCTGTTGAACCCTTTGGAGGCGGGTCCGCCACTCTTGGGTGATGCGACGTAACTCAACGCGGCTGATCATGGCCTGCTTAACGTCGGCGCTCGCCCGAATCCCCTTCAAGATTGGAGAGCCGCTGACGCAGGACCCCGATGTCTTTTTCCTGACGGCTCAACTGCGACTTCGCCTGCTCGAGGAGGGATTGTTGTTTGGCCAACTGGGCCCCTGCGGACTCCAACCCGCTGGCCAACTCGGCCTCCCGTGCCTGCATGGAGGCCAGCTCCTTATTGATTCTCTGCTCCATCTGATCCACCGTCACGCTCTGCCTCTGAATCTGTTTCCACAGGACAAAGCCCCCAAAACAGGAAAGTGTCGCACATCCGACTATGATCAAAAGCAGCGCCAGACCGACTCCGCTAAGAATGGAACTAACGGCTCTCTGCTCCTTGCGTTGCCGATCGATGCTGCGTTTGACGTTCAAGGCACTTGGGGTGGATGGGTTCATGGCGGATTCCTCTGGCTGGGTTTTGGAAGATGATGTGGTGGTTTGATATGTTGGATAACCTGTCGGCCGCGGCGGTCCTTTAATGACCACCACATCAGGATCCTCTCCCTCTTGTTTAGGGGAGGAAGCTGCCGAACCGAAAGGCAGCTCCGGCTCTCCGGCAGATGATGTTTGGCTGAAGGTTTCCTTCATGCGTTCTTGCCCTACGGATCTCAGCATCCGTCAGACGCTTGGCGAGCGATTCCTAATCCGTTTTTTACTTAATAATGAATAAATTCAATCCGTCAGCTGCCTCGAGAAAGCTGCGATGACCACAACTCTTGCAAAATAGCGCCGTCGGCGCCTTTAACCTTCCAATGACTTCTTTTTTTTCTCGTTCCCCCACCCCATTCCCCTCCGGATCAGGCTTTGCGCATTGATTTGCAGTGCCTCGTCCGGTCGACGCCATATCTCTTCGAGAATCTGACACACCAACTCGTCACCCCCCTTTGCATGATCGATCGCCAATCGCAAAAAATCCTCCCGCGTCCGGACCGGATAAAGCCCTGGACAGGCCATGGCTCTCTCCTCGAGCTTGGCTAAAAGCTCCTCTTTCCTCTGGGCATGCTCCGCGCTGATATCCTTCACGGATTGGATTTGGGCAAAACCCCTCCTTCCTGTCGAGCTCACAAGAATAAATGTTTTCTTTCTATTTTTTTCTCTGATTCCATCGCAAGCTTTTTCAGCATGGTTGCCCGCCCCGCCCCCATGAAGGCAAACTCAACGTGGATGAACTTTTCGTGGAAATCAGCCTCAGCCGGGGCAGTGTTTGGCGCCCTGACGGCTATCGGTCCCTGGTTTCAGGGTCTACCCTTCTCTTCAGCGGCACTTTTTTCCGCCGGGCTTTTTCTGACCTATACCTCCATCGGGTTTTTGGTGGCCCTTCTTCCCGCGGGGAGGAGTCGGTTGGTGACCGGCGGGCTGGTGGGATTTCTCTACAGCCTTCCCGGGGGAATTTTCACCGCGGTGCCCTATCCTCTCACAGCTGATGCGCCAGCCTACTATCGGGAGTTTGTCGGCGGCGGCATACGAGCCGTCCTACTCACCCTGCTTTTTGGCACCCTAGCCGGCGTTTGGGCGGGTTGGTTTCGGCGGTCCCGTACATGAGTTTTTTTCCAATTCTAACGCGGCTAAACGGACTCCTTTACCGCAGGGACCTCGCACGCCTCAGCCCCCGCGACCGTACTCTCGCCCGGACGTGGATGATCCAGTTCATGAAATCCAATCATCCCGAATGGGATTCCAAAAAGATCGACCAGGAATACGAACGTCTTTTGGATTGCCGCCCCATGGCCATCGACGAATGGGAACGAAGGATGCGCGGATGAAATCGCTCCTTTTTGCCTTGGGCCTATCTTTCGTCGTGTTCCCCTGCCGAGCGGAATCGCCTCCCCAACCCGTGGCTTTTCGGGTCGGGCCTCTTCTCTTTGACCGACCCGATGGATGGAGGTGGGTCAAACCCGAAGGCTCGTTTCGAGCGGCTCAATTAGAAAAGTTCGGCCCCAACAAGGCGACCCTTGTTATGGCCTTTTCCCGTTTTCCCGCCGGCACCGGCGGAACCGTACAGGCCAATATCGAACGCTGGGTCCGTCAGTTTTCCCAAACCTCCTCCCCTGCCGACGTTCAATCCATCTCCACAAAATCCTGCCATGTCACCTTGGTGAAAATCTGCGGCTCCCTCAAAGGAGGACTTCCCGGTGGACCCGAAAAAGAAATCCCCAAAGCCCTTTTGTTGGGAGCCATCTTGGAGGCCGACGGCGAAATGATCGTTGTAAAAACGGCCGGACCAACCGCCGCCTTGTTGGGGGAAGAAAAAGTCTTTTCCGAGATGATCTCTGCCGCAGCAGAGAAACGCCCCTAATCGGGCAGAATTTCCAGCATCCCATCTTCTTCGGGTTTCCACCGCCGAAAAAAGCAGCTTTTGGCTCCCGTGTGACAGGCGACTCCCCCCGCGGGCAAACGAACCCGCAAGAGCACACAATCCTGATCGCAATCCACAAGGATCTCCTGCACCTCCATAAAATTTCCTGACGTCTCGCCCTTCACCCAAATTTTTTTCCGTGAACGGCTAAAGAAAGTCGCCTTTCGGTTTTTTCGGGTCGCCTCCAACGCCTCCCTGTTCATGTGGGCCACCATGAGTATTTTTCCGGTGGAACTTTCCACGACGATGGCTGTCAGCAACCCTTGGGCATCGAACTTGGGGACAAACGTCTCTTCCCCGCCCTTTTTTGCGGGATGCTGGCTTTTCATCCGGGAGTTCCCCGGGACCTTACTTTTTGGCAGGAGCCGGAGCCGACACCGGAGGAGTGGTCGCCGTGACCGGAGCAGAAGCCGGCGGTGCGGGCAGGAGAATCTTCACAGCGGCCTCCTTGCGCAAATCCTCGAGGAGAAGACGGGTGGCCTCACCCTGCTTCAACCGCTTGAGGTGAGCCATGATCTCATTCTTCACCTCTTCCAGCTTAAGCGTCTTGGCCGCCTCCTTGGCCTTCACCTTGACGAAATGATAACCAAAAGGAGTTTCAAAAACCTTGCTCGTTTTACCGGGAGCCGTGCTGAAGGCGACTTCCTCAAACTTGGGGGTCATCTGGCCTTTCCCGAAAGGGGGCAACTCCCCGCCCCGGGCCTTACTGCCTGGATCATCGGAAACTTCCTGCGCGACTTTTTCAAACGACTCTCCCTTGTTGACTCGGGCCAGTGCGGCCTCGGCTGCCTTTTGTTTTTGCACCTTGGTGGCGGTATCTGCATTTGGATCAACCTTCACTAAAATATGCTGGGCTTGTACGGTCTCGCCGCGCTGCCAAAGCTTAGGATTGTCCGAGTAAAATTTCTGCACATCCGCATCCGACGGGGCCTGAATCGACGGCTCCACCCGAACGCGCATGAGATTGTCGACTTCTAGCTTTTGCTGGATCTCGTTCAGCATCGCCTGCTCCGTCGTCTTGGCCTTGGCCAACTGCTCCTCAAACGCCTTGGCATCCGGGAAGTTTTTCTTCATCCGTTCCAGCTGATCCTTGGCTAGCGTAACCGCGTTGGTGAGGGGCGATTTACGCGCCTCGGCCAAAGCCACCTGCCGGTTGACCATTTGGTTGAGGATATTCAGCTCGAGGGAGCCTAGCTGGGCCGCGGGAACCTTGTCCCGGGAGAGGTTAAAATTTGTCAGAGCCCGGTTGACTTCGGCATCCAATTGACCCCGGGTAATTTTGATTCCCTTCCCTTCCGCCACAACGAAGCGGGGGTTCATGGGGTCCTTGACCGCACATCCGGTGATCAAAACAGCTGCCAGGAGGGTTAAAACTAGCGAGAAATGTTTTTGCATAGAACTGGTTAGGTAAGAGCAGAACGCCCTTCTTGGCAAGCCTAGGCAACGCCCACTCTTCCCCCTTGCCAAGCACCCTAGGAAGGGGAATCGTCCCCAGATGACCACAGGCCCCCTGTTTTACGCCCTCCTGGGTCTTCTCGCAGGTCTGGCGTCAGGCTGTTTTGGGATCGGAGGAGGCGCCCTGATCGTCCCCGCCCTCACTTTTTTCTGTGGGGTACCCTATCAAGTTGCTGTCGGGACCTCCCTCGCTTTGATCATCCCCATCTCTTTGGCTGGTTCTCTCACCAGCTGGAAGCTGAACAGCATCGACTGGAAAATCGCCGCCGCCTGTGCTTTGACCGGCATGATCGGGGCAGTTCTCGGTTCTCTCCTGATCCAGAAAATCCCAGAGGTATACGCCCGACGGGCCTTCTCCATATTTCTTCTCTATGCCGCTTGGCGCCTTTGGACCAAATAAGACTCTGACGACCCTTTCTTGCTCGCCCACTCTGGAATCGGTAGGGTTTTCCCGATTGCCGCGTGGTGCAATTGGTAGCACACCACACTCTGGATGTGGGTGTTCTTGGTTCGAGTCCAAGCGCGGCAGCTCAACCCTACCCAACCACTCCATCGAACCATGAACCCCGGACGCCTGGTTGTCATCGGCACTCCCATCGGGAATCTTTCCGATATTTCCCCCCGGGCCTGCCAAGCCTTGGCCACGGCCGATCTGATCGCCGCCGAAGATACCCGCCACACCGGATTACTCCTCCAGCACTTGGGCCTAAAAAAGACGCTACTGAGCTATCAAAAATTCAATGAAGCCTCACGCGAGTCAGAAATTCTGGATCGTTTGCGCCAAGGCCAAATCATCGCCCTCGTCACGGATGGAGGCATGCCCGGGATTTCCGATCCCGGAGAGCGGATCATTCGGGCCGTACGCCGGGAGAATCTCCCCCTCGAAGTCATCCCCGGCCCATCGGCCGTCCTTCACGCCCTCGTGGCCAGCGGACTTCCCGCCATGCCGTTCTATTTTGGTGGCTTTCTGCCGCCCAAACCCGGACCGCGGCAAAAAGAGCTGACCCGAGCCGCCGCCAAGGATCACACGTCGATCTATTTCGAATCTCCACACCGGATTGGCCGGACCTTGGCAGAAATCAGAGAAATCTTTCCAAAGGATTCCAGAATCGCACTGGCCCGGGAATTGACCAAAAAATTTGAGGAGGTCTTTGTCGGTACTCCCGACGAAGTAGCCACCAAGTTTGGGGAAAAGGCGAAGGGCGAGATCACTCTCGTGCTCTCGCCCTTCTCGAAGTCCGCTTGAAGTTTGTTTTCTAGGCGCCTGAAGTGCCCTTCACCTTTTGTTTGCTTTTACTGATGGCGTCCCTCAACGCATCGGTGTCCTTCAGCATCTCTTGGGCAGAAGCCGTGGCCTTCTGAATCATGGGTTGGGACGTCTTGATGGAATCAGGACTGAAGGAGGAGGCAAAATACTTCTTCAGATCCTGCAGAAGTGCCGTGAGATCATTCGCATCCCCGCCCACTTCGCGCAGTTGCTTGTCCAGGGTGTCGAAATCCGCTTTGGCAGCATCAATCTGGTCGTTGGTCATCTTGCGCATGTCCTTGTCGGTCAGGCCTGAGACTTCCTTTGTCCAAGCGGCGATCCGCTGCCCCTGCAACTCACGGACCCTCTCGACACGATCCTTGATATCTGAGCGGATGCTGATCAAGTCGTCCACATTCTCTTTGAATTTGTCAAAGTTGTTGTTCGCATCGTTGTTGTCCGAAAGTTCCCCCAAGTTGGTCATGATGTAGCTCAACCGTTTCTGGGCACGGCCCATAAGGTCATCGAGCTTGTTCATGCTTACCGCCTGATCGGCGGCGATGTTTAAAGAGTCCGAATTTTGCGCCCAGCCCGACAGGGGCAAAGCGAGGCAGAGAGCCAAAAGTGCAGGCAGTGTTTTCATCGATGGATATTCCTTTCTTTATTTATTGAGAAGGTCGTAAACCCGGGTCAAAGCGGCTTTTTTGGATTCCGGAACTTCCGCCACATTGTTCAAGATGTCTTTGGCCGAAACCAAGGGCTTGTCATAATAGTTGGCGTTGCCCTCGTTGTTGATGTTCACATCAAATCCCCCGAAGTTTACCCCCAGTTTTGCCCCCTTGTTCCAAATGTAGACGTTGAAATCACGAGTCTTCATGGTGGCATCCACCGCCGCCCCGCCCTTGGGCCCCATGACCGCGGAAGCCGAGGAGCTTCCAAAGTGCTCGCCCGCTGCCCATTTACTAACCGCACCATTGGTCATCAGAAGAATGACGATGTCATTATCCGTTCCACCCACATCAATTCCTAGTGTTCCCCCATCCGTGGTAATCGCCACCGGTCCGCTCCAGCCTTTTTCGGTTTTGGACATGAGGATTCCGTCGCCCCCGGATCCGCCAATGCCGATCGAGAATCCAGTGACATTAAGAATGACGATCCCTTTTGCTTCTTTGAGCAAATCCATGTTGATAATGTCTTCGCGCTTCATTCGTCCGAGAATTTCAGCGCAGTCGGGAATCAATTTATCCAGCGATTCGGCACGGAGACTTGTTCCGGGCATCGCAAGTAGGACGGCCAAAGCAAGGCGGGTGAGTGTTTTCATAATTATCCTTTTGGTTGTGGTTGAATTTATACTCTAGCGACTCTGCCCCCCGCCTTGCCAAGGAGCAAATCAGTCGCTGGAGGTCCGACTGCCACTGCGCATAAACGTGGGGGCGACCTGCGCGGTGAATTGCTTCAGCATCTCGACGGTTTGGGCCTCGTTTTTCCCCTGGGGAACAAATCCCTCTGTCACAATGGACATGACAATGACATACGCCCACCTGTGGTTGATGTTTTTGGTAATCCGATCAAAACTGCTCAAGAAGACACGGGTCCAGTGTTGTGGTGTGGTCACTCCATTTCCAATAAACCAATAGAAGTAATTGGCATACAGCTTGCGACGATCCCCCGGACCTATCTCGACATCCCGCATCAGACTCAAATCCATCGCCTTCAGATCCCGTCCGTCCGTCAAAGGAATATCTTCCACCTTCCCCCCACGGATACTCCAACCTTGGGCCGGTAGGCACACTTCGGGTCGATGAATCGAGCGCTTCTCCCCCCCGCTCAAAACAATGGAGGTCATGATTCGATCTCCCGCAGAATTTACATACTCCCTGCGAACAATTTGGGTATCCGAAGGCAGAATAGCGATTTCCCCGGGGGTCGCCGCGATGATTTTTCCCGAGAAACCCCCAATGCTTTCCGGCAGATCCATTATGACACCAGCCTTCGGCGTGGTGTTGGGCGTTGGTAACAAGAGACAAAGACTCGCTGTCGCGCCGCCTAAAACAAAAAGAAGAAGAATTCTTCCCATGCTTCCCCGCCTCTCAGAGGAAAAGCCCTCCACAAGACTCCCCCCTTTCGAAAGTCCATCTTTCATGTTTTCTCCGAAGAGGCTGAATCAATCGGGGTGGTCCATTTGGCCCATGTTTTCCTCCACCCCCCCTGTAAAAGCCAGCCCACGGCGCTCATACCCCCAAGCGCGACGATGAAGACAGCAAATCCGGCTGCGAGATGATAAGTCGTCGGGTTTTGTTCGGTTCCGATGGCGACGGCACTTCCCAAAGTCATGGTGCCGAAGGTCAACATCAACATCCGCGCGAAATTTCCCGCGACTGCTAGGGCGGGAGACAGGAGAAAAAGCGCCCACTTCTGCCAAGTCTTTTCCAAGGTCAAATGGGCGTAGAGCGCGCTGACCATCATTAGAGCGAAAAGGGAGCGGATCCCGCTGCAGGGAGTCGCAACGTCCAGGGCAAATCTCTCCCCCTGTTTGAGTCCTGCCACGTAGTCCGGAGCCGAAACCAGAGCCGTCCCGATTCGCATGGTGTCGACTCCGATCAAATTTAGGAAGCCCTGCGAAAGCTGACACATCAAGCCTCGGAGCGGAAAAGCGACAAGGTTATCAAGAAAGTAAAAGGGGTAGGCAAAGAGGAGGAATGTGTAGGGGAAAAGGAGCTCCTTCATCATCGTCCAACCCAAGAACCAAAGAATCAGACCCCCAACCATCAATTGGAGAGAAAAGAATCCAACGATCGTGATGTCGATTTTATATCCCACCCAGAACAGGACTAAGGCCCCAACCACGAGAGGAATCCCAGCCATGGATGGCCGGATGGGAACCTTTTGCAGATCTTTCCAGCGGTGAATGACCAGCCCCAGCGAGATCAACGGAACAATCATCCCGTGATGCCAGTCCGTCGTGGAAGGATCAGTCCAAAACCGATACAACATTCCCAAAACCGGCCGAGCCTTGCTTTCAAAACCAAAGTTGTAAGGAATCCAGCCGTAAAGACCGATTAGCACCATCAACGCCGCCAATCCCTCCATCCATAATCCCCGCGAAAACCACTGCGGATTGGTCTGTAACGCCGATCCCTTTTCTGATTCCGAAGGCATGAGCAGAATTTATGACCAATGGGGCCAAGTCGCAATCACAGGCCTTACCCTATTCCATGGCCCGACGATAAATGTCCGCCGTTTCTTCTGCCATTTTCTCCCAAGAAAATGTTCCCGCCCTCGCAATCCCCTTGATCCGCAACTCTTCCTGGCGGGAGGAGCTGCCTAAAATCAGGCCGATTTTGGCCGCCATCTCCTCCTCAGAGGTGGGATCAAAATATTCCGCAGCATCCCCACAAACCTCCGGCAACGACCCCGCGTTGGAGCAGGCCACCGGACAACCGCTGGCCATCGCTTCCACGGGGGGAAGGCCAAACCCTTCATAAAGCGAGGGGTACACAAGCACGGTCGCCTCTTGATAGGCCTGCTTCAATTGCTCATCCGTGTGCGGCCCCACCCAACTTGCTCCACCGCCAGCCTCTGCCTCGCGCAGCGCCTGCAAATCGGCTCCCGCCGACCACCCCGCCGGTCCCACCGCTTTCAGTTCCAAATCCGGGAAGCGACCGGCCCGCAACCGTTGCCACACCCGAATCAGCCGCGCCAAGTTTTTCCTGGGATGAATGGCGCTGACGAAGAGCAGGGAAGGCGCCCCCCCTTTTTTCTTTTTCCCGGGCCGAAAAATCTTCCGGGCGGCCTCATGGGTCGTCTC
>Ga0214921_10010583_pt1 | contig 11378 bp, 14 predicted proteins | sample LL1505_MetaG_FD_177992 | JGI IMG/M metagenome (GOLD analysis project Ga0214921, IMG submission 177992) | Freshwater microbial communities from Lake Lanier, Atlanta, Georgia, United States - LL-1505 | ecosystem: Environmental > Aquatic > Freshwater > Lake | place: USA: Georgia | collected...
TCTCCACAACCAAGGTCTAAGCCATAAATATTATCAATATATTTATTAAGGGTATTAACAGTTGTTTTAATACCTTTATTAGTCAATGAGCCATAAGTTAAATTACAAAGACCAATTGTTTTAATTTCATCGCTAGGTAATATAAATAATTTTGAATTTAATATCATATATATTTATAATTTTAAAAAATAATTTATTTTTCAATATTTTGTAAAATTAAACGTTTTCATATATAAAAAATATTATGTTTATTTAATATGATGACTTTACGAGAATGGCAATCTTTTATAAAAAATCCAAATGAATTAATTGTACAAGCTTCTGAACCAAATGGAAGCGATGGATGGAATGATTTCCCAATAGGAATGGGATGGAAATATGTTTCATTTTATAATAAAAATAATAAAATTATTAACGGAGAACATAATAAAACTGTTTTAAGTGCAGTTTCGGAATGGACAGATTCTAGAAGAAGAGGTAATAATTTAATAAATAGGAAAAATATTCTTGAAAATTTAAAAAGAAATGGTATAAATAATAACTTTATTGACGGTAATAATTATTTTGAAAATCTACCAAATTACAAATTTGTTATTTCTCCAGAAGGCAATGGAATAGACTGTCATAGGCATTATGAAGCTCTTTTAGCAGGTTGTATACCAATTATAGAAAGAAATCCTTTGATAGAAAAAAAATATGAAGGTTGTCCAATTTTATATACAACCTCATACGAAGAAATTAATGAAGAATATCTTAATAGAAAATATTTAGAAATGTTAGAACAGAAGTTTGATTTTTCAAGATTATATTTATCATTTTATAATAAAAATCAAATAGATAAAATTAAATATTATGGTAATTTTTGGACTAAAAAACTTTGCAATAAAAATTTTTATATAGATTAAACTAATAAATGGGCTGTTGTTATTCTGTACAAGTTGATATTAATCCTGAACCAAATCCAGTAATAGTATATGAATTAGAAGTCTATCAAGTATATAATTATAATATAGGAGAACTAGAAGAACCAATTAATTATAATAAAGAACCACTTAAAATATATGAAGATACCTTTTAATTATTAAAAAAATTGAATTTTCTTTAACTTATCAATATTATTAGTTAGTATGTCGTCTATTAAGTTTACTAATGTATTAAATACTGGTTATGAGTCTCCTAAGCCTAAGGTAAGAGCTCGTTCCCCTCCCCCTTTGATTCGGAAGCGATTCCGTATACAGGATGAAGAGGAAGAGGATATTGAGTCACCAAAGTCAGTTGATGAGTTGAAGAACGCTGGAGATGTTCATCTTGATGAAGTCAAGGGAAGGGTGCGTGATTTTGGTACTCCTTCTTTATCCAGAATGTATGTTACAAATATAAAGAAGTTCATTGATTCTCTCAATACAGAGGAGATGAAGGCTATAATTACACGTGGCTATATTCTTTACATGGGAGATTTGCACGATAAGGCTGTCAAGAGCTACTTTATGAAGCACAAGGAAGCTTTGGGTATTAAGAAGATTAAGAGGAAGATTGTTTTTGATGAACCAAGTCAATCTACATTGGATTATCTGAAGACTCATCAAAGTCGTTAAATGCTTAGAAAAATTGAAATTTCTTTTATCAAACTCTAACTAATTTAATTTATGTCATATTATGAAACCTATCGATCATTAGATATTGAAAAAAAAGTCTTGCCTAGAGATTTTATTAACTTATTACCCAAGTTATGGTTATTGCTTCTTACGATTGAAAGGTCGGATGGTACTTTTGTCAATGGAATGATTTGTGACGACCAACTTATTATTTGGAGTGAAAGTTTAAGCTCTTGGCTAATACCAGTGAAATATATTGTTGTTAATGAGTGTCGCCGAAAGTATATGTTAATAAATGATTTAGTTCTTTCTGGTATATCCTTGTATGAAATTGCTAATTTAAAAGCAATGCTTAACAATGGAATTTATAAATCATTTGTAATAGCTAATTTTCATCACATATCACCTCAATTAACTGCTATGAAGACAGCACCAAATATATTTATTGATAATAAAATGTATAGTGATTTTAGTAGATTTGAACCAGAGACTGATTTGAATAGTATGGAAACTATCACTATTTAGTAAATAATTTAAATAATTATTTTATATAATTATTTAATGAACTTAATAATTTTACCAAATCAACTATTTCCTTTAAAATTAATCAAAGATAAAGTAGAGCATATTTACTTAATCGAAGAACCTAGATATTTTACCGATTTTAACTTTCATAAGTTAAAGCTAATGTATCATCGAGCATCAATGAAAAAGTACGCTGCTGATTCTAAAGTTCCAGTTACCTACATAGAATTTGATAAAGTCCACTATTCTAAACTAAACAAGAAGGATACTTTTTACTTTAATCCTATTGACCATAAATTAGCTAAAAAGTTTAAGAAAGAATTAAGTAAAGCTACAATGCTAGAAAATATAAACTTTCTTTTAACTCCATCTGAAATTGAAGAGAATAAAGATTTATTCTATAAAAATAAAAAATATTCACACGATAATTTTTATAAATTTCAAAGAGAGAGGCTTGATATATTAATGAAAGATAAAAAACCAGTTGGTAATAAATGGTCATTTGATACTGAAAATAGAAATGCTTTGCCCAAGGGTATTACCATTCCCAAAATACCAAAAGTTAAAAAGGATAAATATTACAAAGAAGCTTTGACTTATGTAGAAAAACATTTTCCAAAGAATTATGGAGAAACAGAAGAGTGGACCTTTCCTATAGATACTAAAGGAGCTATTAAATGGTTAAAGAATTTTATTGAAAAGAGATTACCTAAATTTGGGCCTTATGAAGATGCTGTTGATACTTCAAATCCTTTTTTGTTTCATTCAGTATTAAGTCCAATGATGAACATTGGTATTTTACCAGATGTATTAGTGGTTGAAATAACAAATAGTTATTATGAAAAACACAAAGCAAAAATTCCTATAGCTTCATATGAAGGATTCATTAGACAAGTTATTGGTTGGAGAAACTATGTTTATTCCGTTTATATGTTAGAACCAGATATGTACAATGATAATTTTTTAAAAGCACATAAAAAAATAGATGAAAGATATTGGTTAGGTACAACTAATATTAAACCAATAGATGCCATTATTAAAAACATCGTTAAATATTCTTATGCACACCATATTGAAAGATTAATGTATTTAGGTAATTGGTTTTTAATAAATCAAATTGACCCTAAAGAAGTTCATAGAATATTTATGGAATGGACAGTTGATGCTTATGATTGGGTTATGGTTCCTAATATTATGGGAATGAGTCAATACGCTGACGGTGGTAAAATGATGACCAGAATTTATTTCTCGTCATCTAATTACATTGATAAAATGAGTACTTTTAAAAGGAAAAAAGATGAAGATTGGTGGAAGATGTGGGATGCTATTTATTATTCTTTTATTCATAAAAATATAAAGGTATTATCAAATAACTATGCAACAGCTAGACAGGTTAAACATTGGAAAGATAAATCTGATAGTGAAAAAGATAAAATATTAGATTTAGCCAAAAAATTCTAATCTTATATAGATGATTTCACAAGAAAAAATAATAAACAGTTTAAAAAACTACGAGAATTATGGAGATTTAATTAATGATAAAATAAGATATCATAAAGTTATTTTATCAAACAGAAAAATTAAATATAGTATGGTTGAATTTACTAAAGAATTATATTATTATGTTGCTAATACTGTTGGAATTTTTGTAGATTTTATTCCAATGGAATAATAATTTCTTTTTGGTCATTATAAATTATTTTATTTATTCTAATTATTTTAAGTACACCATATATTGGATCTCCAAATAAATGTGCACGATCATAGTCTCCTTTTGGTATGTAAATACACCACTTATTATCACGATATTCGATACATTTTTCATAAACTAGATTTGTAATATTTTTATATACAAGATATTTATCGTATTTAAAATTACCGTATTCAAAAGATACATTTGAAAATTTAGTATTTATTATATCAGCAAGTTCTCTCCCTTTTTTAATTGCATATCCTAATTTTTCACCATAAAAAGTATTTGGTTCAATCGTAGCTCCTTCTGCCCATTCATTCCAAGCAAATAATGTATAAAATGGAAGAGCTAATTTATCTTGTCTCATTAATAATAAATCTTTACATATTTTTTTTGTAATAAATTCTGGTTTATAATCTTGTATTCTTTCTGCATAAGGATATCTTGGAATACAATTCCATCCCATTAATGCCCCATATGTACAAGGTAAATTTAATAAATAATTAGGTAATTCTAATAATATGTCTTGACGCGACATAATTTTATTATAGTGTGCCATAAAAGGAGAATATGCGTTGATTAAAGAATAATTATCAGGTATAATATCTTCTATTGTATTTGTGCTTAAACAATAAACACTAGTATTTACAATTATATATAAATTATTAATATCGAAACTTTTTAGTTCTTTAATTAAATTATTTATATAACACATTACTTCAGGATTTAATTTATATATAAATAATACTGGTTTATTATCAATTCTTAAATAATTTGGGTGTTTAAATATTTTTTGTAAATATTCAGCGTGATCCTTTGGTTTATCATATAATTGTTTAAATGTTGAACCATCTGGATGATACTTTTTTTGTCCAGAATTAATACGATATAAATGTAACCAAGAAGCATTAGCAAAACATAAACAAAAAGGAAGATTTGGTTCATTATCAATAATTAAATTATCTATAACTTTATTCATAACTGGTTGATTTTCTAACCAATAATGATAATAAATAAAACCATCTACTCCATATTTTTTTGCTAAAGCTGCTTGTTTTTGTCTTGTATCTAATAAAGTAGGATCATAATAACCTAATCCTTCTGGAGGGTCAAGAGGAAATTTACAAGAAGATAATCTACTATTTGTTTCATCTTTAAATAATTCCCAATCGGTAAAATCTTTTCCAAATACTTTATCATTTTCAGGAATACTATGATATTGTGGAAAATAATATGCTAATACTTTTTGATTCATATATAATAATTAACTATTTATTTTTAACTAAACTTATGTTTTTTAAAAATAAATTTATTTTTAGATATATGAATAACCTTCTCCTGGCATTGCTGCCATAGGTTCATTACTATTAAATTCTTCTGTAACAAGACTAGGTTCTTTATTATTTTTAGCTAAATCAGCTTCATAATCCTTATTACCGATTGATGTACTTTTCCCTTGAAGATTATCAATAATTTGTTCTCTTAATTTATTTTTGACAAGTTCAAATTGTTGTGCTTTCTGAACTGATATTTGAATTAATCCTTTTTCCAAGATGGTTTCTAGTTTAATTTGTCCTCCAAAGGTTGATAATATTAAATTAGCAACAGCTAATGCACTAGCTTCATCTTTAGAAGGAATAATTAATTCACCAGTTTTAGCATCAAAATCTAAATTAGGAATTACTTCTTTCCAAGCTTGATAGTCATTTAGTGAAGGAATCTTTACTTTAATGAAAAATTTAAAAGGGAAATCTTGATTATACAAATAAATAATTTGACTCCAAGGTTTAGGTTCGTAAAATACCCAAACTATATATTCGTTTTTTTTATGGTCACGAGGGGTGCCAAATAAATCTAATGGAACTGATTGTTTCTTCTTTAATGATTTATCAGATTTTTTGTTTTTTTTTTGTTTAACTTCAGATTCGGATTCACTTTCTGACGCACTTTCAGAAGCAGGACTAGTGTTTATTGCAACACTAGCTGATTTACTATCAGATTTAGTATCACTGGTATCATTGTAATATTGGATCACTTGATTTAATACTAAATATAAAATTAAGATTATTAAAAACTGATTTATCATATTTAAATAACTTAGAAAATTATTTTAATATTATTATTTTTTCTATTATAATGTATTAGTATGGAAAAATCAATTATAGTTAATTTACAAAAAAGTCCAAAAACAATTTTTGAATTTATGAATTTAATATCATTTCCATTTCACTTTAAATTTTTTATAATTATTATTGGAATATTATATTATGAAGATTTAATAAGTGTAAGACAATGTACTATTTTAGCAATCGCTCAAATAATAAATATTACTATTAAAAATATAGTAAAAAGAAAAAGACCCTATGATGAAAATGAGTCAATTGAAAATCTTGAAAAATTAAAACTAGATTATTATTCTTTCCCATCTGGACATACTTTAAATGCATTCTTACTATTTTATATTTTAAGAGAGAATGGCATAGTTAATAACTATTTTAAAGTAATTCCTTATTTAGTTGGATTAAGTAGAATTACGTTAGGTGTTCACTATCCTACTGATGTTATTGCAGGCGGAGTTTTAGCAAAAGTATTAATGTTACTTTCTTCGAACTGGTTGCCTATATAATAATTTAAAGATATCATCACTTTCTTCTTCATCTTCAGTATATACTAATTCTAACATTGTTTCAATTCTACCTTGTGAAATTAATTTTTCATAAATATTTAATTCACCGTAATTAAATTGTTCTAATTCAAAGTATTTGATTAAACTAGAATATTCATAAAAACGATTCTCTATTGTTTCTATTAATAATTCTCTTACAGTTGCACCCGTAAAATTAAATCTAGATTTTTCTTCATTAGTTAATTTAGTTTCTAGTTTGGTTTCTAAGACTCTAAAGTTAGATTTATAAAACTTTTCAAAACTATAAGGTTTCACTTTATCTTTTGCATATTTATACATACTATTATCATAGTGATTTAAATACAAAAAGATTTGTTGATTTTTGTAATAATTAGCACTAAATTCACTATAGTTACAAAATTCATTATAAATCTTTGCAGTTTTATAACTAAAGGTTAATCCTAATTCAGTTACTAATTCAATTATAAATTCATCTTTAATCTTTTCTTTTTTATCATAAAAGTAAAATTGATTCATATAATTTACAACCAATTCTTTACCAAATTCTATAAAGATAGCTAAATCACCATTCTTATCAAAATGCATTAGAGATAATCCCTTTTCTATTTTATTAACATAAAACTTACTATAAGCTTCAGTTGAATCAAAATAATATGCATAAAATACTTTTCCTAAAATATTAATTTCGTTATATTTATTGGCTAATTCTTTCAATCGGTTTAATAATTCGAATTTATTATTAGCATTTTCTTTATTTAAAAAACTAAAATCTAATTCAGGAACTTGAGAATTAATTTGTTTAATACCCTTTAGCTTAGGATAACCATAATCAATTAAATCAAATTCATACTTTTTATTGATTGCTTTTTCAAATGTATCGTTAATGTGATAATATTTAAAGTTATCATCTCTAGATACTAATTTTAATTTAGTAAAAGGGGGTAATAAGAATTCTTCTTCTTTAGGAAACAAAGAAAAGTGTTCTAGAAATAATCCGTGTTGTCCTTTTTTAATATTAATCTTAATTAAAACCATTCCAAAAATACCAGTTAAACTAGGAGCATAAAATGGATCACGTGTAGAAGATATAAAGCCTTCATCAACAAAAGTTTGTCCAACTTTTAAATGATCTAAGAATTCGTCATCAGTAACAAAACGATACATTTCATAATTTTGTTCTAACTTTGGGCTTTGTTTAATCGTATCTACAGTATTCATTAACTTTTTATGAAAGAATTTATTTAATTCGCCAGATTTATTTTTTCTTAGAAATCTATTTAGTATAGTTGAACCAATAAAGGAAAAGAAACAAATATCTGAAATCGCATTATTATTATAAATGGTAACAGTGTGTTCTTTAATTTCCTCAAAAGATACATCGTTTTTAGAAATTGTTTTACAAACTTCATAATGCTTTTCAATATCAGCTAATTCTTCTAGTTTAATATTTCTCCCAATAATTCCCATATTTTGACCTAATTTAATTAATTCAATTTTAGTGTAATATGGTTTCAAATAAAAAATATAAGGGTTAAAACTATTTCTTTTACAAATACTAATTGATAAACCTAAAGAGGTTGAATATTCATATAAGACTTTATAAGAGTTATCTATAAGAGTATCAATATCATAATTTTCAATGATAGTTAACATTGATTTTAATCTTAAAACTAGTGCTTCTAATTGTTCTTTCTCTTCGCCTTTTGTTATTTTCTCTTTACTCTTATCATATTTTTGTTTAATCCATTTAATAACGTCATGAGTTAAGAATCGATAGTTTGATTCAGTTAATCTAAAAAATAAATTTTCTTTCTTTATAGGATAAATTGTTTGAGTATAAATATCGTACATTGGTATTAAATCTTCAAACTTGGACAATTTTATCTTATCAGTTTTATTTTTAATCTTAACTTTTTTACTAAAAATTTCTTCAATTAAATTTTCATTTATTTTCATTTAATAATACATTAAATGAGAATAAATTTAATGTTCATCGTTTCTAAACACGGAATGAATAAAAATTAAAAATTTTTATCATTAGGATGTTTCCTTATAAGAAAACACGTGAACATTCTCCAAATTCTCCATAACATTTGGAACTTCTATATATTTTTGTTTTTGCATAAAATATAGCCAAGCAATAATTATAATTAACACAGCGATAATTATTTCAATCATATAACTTAACTGAGAATTTATTATAGAATTTTTTTAAATTATCTAATCTATTACAATGGAGTTTGAATTATGGAAATTAGGATGTTTACTGAATATATTAGTTTTATCTTATGGAGTATTTAAAATACTATATTCTTCAGAGGCTGATATTAAAAAAACTTTTGGATGTAAAAAATGTTACGCTTCTAAATTAATTATATCTATTTATTTATCTATAATTGGATTAAGTATGTATTGTCTAATTTATAATAATAAAAATTTAGCGAGAGGATTATTTTTAATGCAAATTATTTATAAAATAATTATGTTTTTATTATTTGATATTATGGCAATAAATATGATAACAATAATAAATCTAATAATGATTCCATTTTTAGCCATTGGTTTCTAAAACTTGTAAAAAAATTGAAAAATTTAATTACTGTATATTATTTATATTATTATGTCCTTAATTAAAATATATGATGATGCCCCTCCAACTCCTAGTTCTCCTATTGATGAACTATTATTGGAATTTATGCACGATGACTTAAAAAAGGAACAATGGCCTGCTTTTGACAAAGATTTTTATAGTAAATTGTTTACACTTCAAACAGAGAGGAATATAGAAAATTTTATTGAATTAGAGAAGAATATAGAGAATATTAAAATAACTGACGATAAAAACTTGTTTACTTCTCGTCCTTATCATTGTAAGTTTTTAGGTTGTGGATATAAGGCAACACAGAATACTCATCTTATAAGACATATGCGGAGTCATAAAAATAAACTACTCAATATAAACAAAGACAAAGGTATATATCCGTGCCAATACTCTGGTTGTAATTACAGTACAAGTAAGTGTGTTACTCTTAGGAATCATATGCTTAGTCACATAAATTAATTTATTTTATGAAACTGTTATAAATAAATATTATTTAAATAAATAATGCTTACTATAAAACAAATTTTTTCTAATTATGAATTTATGAAACCTATTCAAGTTTCTGGATGGGTTCAAACAACCAGGTCTCAAAAGGATATGACTTTTATTAAATTAAACGATGGAACACACGCTGAAGGTATTCAAGTGGTAGTTAATAATTCTAACAATAAATATACTGTAGGAACATCATTAGAAGTTCGTGGACAATTAGTTGAATCTCCAGCTCAAGGACAATTATTTGAATTAGTTGCAGATGAAATTATAGTATTAGGTACGGCAGAACCAAGTGAGTATCCTTTGTCTAAAGGTAAAATGTCTTTGGATTATCTAAGGAATTATCAACATTTAAGAGCGAGAACTAATACTTTTGGTTGTGTCTTTAGAATTAAATCAGCTATTAGTCACGCAACTCATCGTTTTTATGAAGAGGAAGGGTTTCTACATTTGGACCCAAATATTTTAACAATTAATGAATGCGAAGGAGGAGCTGGAGTATTTCAAGTAACTGAAAAAGATATTTCTATTCCTTCTAAATTACAACTTATGACTGTTGAAATGAAGGATGAAAATGGAAAGACTTTTAAGAAACAAACTGAGGAATACAATTGGGATCAAGATCATTTTAAGAAACCTGTTTATTTAACTGTAAGTTCACAACTATCATTGGAACCTTTGGCTTGTTCTTTGGGAAAAGTTTATACTACTAATAAATCATTCAGGAGTGAACATTCATCAACTCATAAACATTTATCTGAATTTACTCATTTGGAAATTGAAGCTTGTTTTCTAGATTTGAATAAATTAATGAACGTTGGGGAAAGATATATTAAATATGTTGCATCTTATTTATTAGATAAGTGTAAAAGTGATATTGATGTATTATCTTCTTTTGTTTCTAAAGGATTAAAGGAAAGACTTGAGACAATTGTTTCAGTTAATTTTGCAAGAGTTAGATATCAAGACGCTATTAAAATAGCACAAGATAATAATAAAATTATTTCTTACGGAGAAGATTTATCGTCAGAGATTGAAACATTTTTAACTGAATACTTTAATGGTCCTGTATTTGTAACTCATTGGCCTATTTCTATTAAAAGTTTTTATATGAAGAGAAATTTAGAAAATTCTAATTTATGTGATAACTTTGATTTACTAATGCCTTATAGGGTTGGTGAATTGATTGGTGGTTCAATGCGTGAAGATGATTATAATAAACTAATTGAGATGATGAAAGTAAAAGGGGTTAGCGAAGAGCCAATGAAATTTTATACTGATTTGAGAAAGTTTGGAAGTGTACAACACGGTGGCTTTGGATTGGGTCTAGATAGGATGACAATGTTATTTACTGGTATGGAAAATATTAAAGATACAGTTCCTTTTCCAGTTTACTTTCAAAGTTGCGAATATTAAATAAATTATCTTGTAAAAATTAATCTGTAATAGTCTCTTTCTGAATCTATTACAGTTTCATCATCACTACTTTGTTGTTCCATATATGTAGTAGTTTCTTCTTTATTTTCTTCTTCTTTCTTTTCTTCTCTTTTTACTTCTTTTATAATATGCGTATTCATGTGTTTATTCAGAGTACTAATTTGTGCTGCATTATAGTTACATCCAGAAATAGTACAAGGATAAGGGCGCTCACCTGTGTGAGTTAACATATGTTTCTTGAGAGAACTACTTTCTGCTGCACTATAATCACAGACTACGACAGTACACGGATAAGGTCGTTCATATGTATGTGTTCTCATATGTACTGTTAGAGAACCTTTTACAGTTGAACTAAAATTACATTTTGGATGAGTACACTTATAA
>Ga0214921_10010584_pt1 | contig 11377 bp, 14 predicted proteins | sample LL1505_MetaG_FD_177992 | JGI IMG/M metagenome (GOLD analysis project Ga0214921, IMG submission 177992) | Freshwater microbial communities from Lake Lanier, Atlanta, Georgia, United States - LL-1505 | ecosystem: Environmental > Aquatic > Freshwater > Lake | place: USA: Georgia | collected...
AGCAGGACCTCGAACACCCTGTTCACCAGCAGGACCTGGAACACCCTGTTCACCAGCAGGACCTGGAACACCCTGTTCACCAGCAGGACCTGGAACACCCTGTTCACCAGCAGGACCTGGAACACCCTGTTCACCAGCAGGACCTTGAGGACCCTGTTCACCAGCAGGACCTTGAACACCCTGTTCACCAGCAGGACCTTGAGGACCTACTTCACCTGGAACACCACTATTTTCTCCTGGAGGTCCTGGAGGCCCCTGAATACCCGGTGGTCCTGGAGGACCCTGAATACCCGGTGGGCCTTGCAATCCTTGTTCTCCTTGAACACCTTGACCCTGAACTTGTGGTTGAACTTGTGTCTGAACTTGTGGTTGAAGTGATCGTCTGTCTCTAAAGTATAAATTATTATACATGTAATTAAGTACAATATTTTATTTTAAACATTTTAATTTATTTTGGCGTATAATATGTTCCGTTTAGTCCACACATGACCCTAGCACTATACACATCTAAATATGTAATCTCTCCATTATAAATATTTTTTTCACTAAAGAAAGTACATTTTGCAAACTGAGGTTCATTATAATGTGGATTATATTTATAATATTTACAATCCTTACAAATAGGTTTGTCAATATTTTTAACAAATGGTGCAAAGAATACCAAGAACTTCATAGTATTGTATATATATTGTCTCTAAATAAAAAATATAAAATCATAAAAAATTGAACCATAAATAATAATGAATTCTTATGCAAAATGGATCTTATCGAAATCAACAAACAACTTCTCTCCGTAAAACGGGACCATATGAAAAATACAATTAAATACAGGAGGGTTGTAAAAAAAATTGTTTCATTGATTAATCTCCCTGATGTAATATATAAATTTATATGTAATTATGTTGGATCAAGCAAATTTCCAGATTTGTATAGACGAATTATGTCTCATCCTCGTTCCTTTCCAAAAAATATTGCATTATCTCATCACAAAACGCTTGAGGAAACGTCGGACCAGGAACAATAATTCCATCCACGTATTCAATCATGCTGGGATCATAATCGTATTTAATAAGAATCTTCCATCGTTCAGCATATTGTCTATTTTTCTTTGATCCATGATAATAATGACGAATCACACCAGGAACATATCCAACTCGTAACCCCTTTGCTTTGGACTGATACGCCAACATATCATCTTTGTATGCCTGAGAATAATCGTCCGATTGCATATCTACTTTATTGATTAGAGACAACCCAATGACGTGATCTCCAGAACCTAATATTGCTCTATCATAAATACCAACTTTCTCATATGCTTTTCTCGTGATGGCCCAAGCAAATCCAGGATGCCAGAAATCCGCACCAGTTTTACTATATTTCTTTTTTTTACAAAAACTATATCCAAAACTATTAAAAATATGAATATTTGACTCATCACGATACATATCTACTGCATGACTGAACAATTGAATAATATCTTTTGATCCATTCAATATTCGCAACGCGTCTTTTGCCCAACTCACGCTATCAAATTCAATATCTGCATCAATCCATGCGAATGCTTTGTATCCTGGAGGCAATAGTTTTACGCCTAAATTAATCATATTTTCTTTATGCCATAAAGGTACCTCTGTTCGAACTTGTAGATGTCTCTTATTCCCCTCCTGAGTAACAATAAATTTCTGTTTTTTATAAGCCATTTCTACAATGTATAAAATTACATCTTCTTCTTCTTCTTCTATTCGCTTTACAAATTCTTTTAATAATATATAACGTCTAGCAAATAAACAAGGATTTGAAATAACCAAAATCACGTGTAATTTATCTTCAATTGGATCATTATTTTTGATTGCATATTTTATTTCATTGACTTTGTAATCAATATCATCAATTTCAATTCCATTAATAACAGTCATTTAATAAAAAATAGATTTTATATTTATATTAAGATCATATTGATTAAAGATTATAATATTGGCTAGTTAATTTAAATATTTTATTGTTATATTCAAATGTCCCGTTTTCAATGATAGAGACAAATCTACGAATTTTTATATCCAAATCCTTTTTGAAAGGATTGAATTCAATATATAGATTTTTACCATCGGTCATCACTGATTTAACACAATTTGAGCTTGAGGTTGTCTCAAAATATTTTTCAATACCAGAAATGCATTCCATATCTTGGGAGTGGACGATGATGGGAACAAGGCAAGACATCACGGTGTTTGAGACAAATTATGTAATAAATTATGTTTCAATTTTATATTCCCCTGTTAGGAATCATTCAATATGATTCATTTGACTTTTAAAGCCTTACCCAAAGGTATCAAAAACTCATTAAAACCCAATCATTTGGTTACAAAGACAATCTGCTGGCGTATTATAATTACCCAAAGTTGAAACACAATTATTATAATGATCACACCAATGCATTTGTTCAATCTTTATGATAGTGTACTATTTTCCTTTTTTTAATTCAGAGACAAAACGATAATACTATACTAATTATAATATGTATATATTGTAATGTGTTGGAATGCAGATATATCAATTAATACTTTTATTTTTGCATGTATGGGATTAATATTCATTTTTTTAGCAAGTTTTACAAAATATCGATTAGAAGCATTTAAAAATCCATTAGTGTATTTATTTTATTTTTCAGGTGCATCTATGCAGTTAATTGAATATTTTTTATGGAAAAATATAAATAATAAATCAATAAATAAATTATTATCAATATTTGCATTGTTACTTATTCTTATACAAATAGGAATAATCATATTAATAATTGAAAATACAACTATCAAATATTGCTTATTATTATTTTTCATATTATTTACTATATGTGTAAATAGATATACTAGTTTAAATCCTAAACAATATCATACATCCATTGCTAAAAATGGACATTTATCATGGGATTGGTTTAATTTTGAAAATACTATATCTAAAATAATTGTATTCATATATTTAGGTTTCTATGTATTTGCATCATTATTTATAAACAATATCGAAATAACAGTTATGATAATACTTACATTATTTATAACACTTTTATTTTATTATAAAGAAAAAACATTTACTTCTGTTTGGTGTTGGTCAACTAATTTATTTTTGATATATTTTATTGTAAAAATTTTAATAATTAAACCTTATTATGAATATAATAAATTATGTTAATTTAATGGACATATTAAATGAAATAAAAGAGGTTTATAAAAATATACAAGTAAATAAATATAACAAAAACAAAGGAGTTCAAACGGAAGAAGATTTGCTTCTTGTAATGAAAACAACTCAATTATCAAAGGATACAAGAAAAGAAATCATAGAATTATGGAGACAAGACCCAATACGTAAACTTGAAGAAAAATACGGAAAAGAAATGATTAAACGTATTTTTCAAAAAAAGAAAGATGATATTTGTGAAAAAGAAATAAATAAAATATTATCTAACCTTACACCTGAAGAACAAATAAAAATAATAGAAGAACACCTTTAATTCTACACGCATACGCATACTTATACTCATACTCGTGTAAAACAATAATCACCATCACATCCATTATTTGTAAAAAGTGGATCTGTACATTTCATATTCAATAGTTTTTCTATAAGAGGACAAGATACATCACTCAATAATGCACCTTTATTATATTCAGTATGCTGTAATTCTACAATTACTTTTGATGCATTCTTCAATGTATTCATACCTCCTGTAATTACATCTACTTCTGAACCTTGAACATCTATTTTCACAAAATCTGGTAATGGAAATCCGCGTTCTTTTACAATATCATCTAATGTTCTAGTTTTCTTTTCTATAAATTTATTTTCAGGAAAATATTTTCCATTATCCAAAGCAATCTCTCTATAATATGAATTTCCTGCAGGATAATATTCATTTTCATAAAATTTAACCGTCTTTTCTGAATCAGACAAAACGCCTATGTGATAATCATAACCTTCATATAAAAACTCAACTGGATCAAAAGCATCAAATAAAATATAAGTAGCATTTGGCCAATATTTTTTTGCTTCATTTGTCCAATGTAAAACACATGATCCAATATCATAAATGACTTTTGGTTCAAAACCATTCTTTTTTAAATTATACAAATAATTAGTATGACCTACTGGAAAATTTTGTAAATTACTCAATGATGACAAATGGTTTTTCAATTTAACTTCATCATCCTGAAAAAAAAATGTCTGATTTTGTTCATTTAATTTTGTAATATTTGAAGTAATATTTGAAGTAATATTTGAAGTAATATTCGAAGTCATATTTGATGTCATAGATGGACTTGGACTTATTTCATGTATTTTATATGGAAGAGTTTTTTTTTCAAATTGTGATAAAAAAGAAAGTAACTGATTCGCAATATTGATATGCGAAAACTTTTCTTTTAGTGCTAATCCTTTTAGAATATAAGAGTTTCTTAAGGTTTCATCATTATCTAAAAGCTTAATTTTTTCAATATATCTATCCATAACAGGATATCCAAAATTACGATTAATTTTGTAATAAGGATTATTTTTCCAATTGAGTAAATCCTCCTTTGGTATGATATCATCTGTCTCTATATAACAAACCGCATCACCATATAATTCTTCGTACACACCAATTTTAGGTGCAATTACAACAACGCCCATAAGTAATGCTTCTAAGACAACATATCCAAATGTATCATAGTGCACGATACCCGTATCTAAATTTATCAATGGATATACAAAATATTTACTTTTTTTCAAATAATCAAAAATAGTATATTTTGCAGAATTTTCTACAATTACTACTGAATCATTATTTTGATTCATTAAATGACGATATGGCTCATAATAAGTGTTTGTGTACAATGTGTATTTTTGATTTGTATCATTTGGTTGATTTGTATCATTTATTTGATTTAATTTTTTCAATATTTCAACTGTCAATTTGTAACCTCTTTCAATACAAGCAAAATAACACAAATTATTACCCTTTTCATTTGTATTAAAAGGAGGCATATCATTCAAATCAATAGAATTATACAACAACATACTTTTGTAGTTCGTTAAAAATGGCTGAAGACTTAATATATTCCTTTTTGCAAATTCAGATATATAACAAATTATAATTTTATCAGCAGGTATACTTAGCATTTTTCCAAAATGAACCAATTCATTATGTGTCAAAATCAATATTTTGTTGTACGACGTAATTTTATCCAATATATCTAAAGTTGTCATAAAATTTGTAGAAACAATATAATCACACGATGTTCTCTCAAAATTATTAAAATTAGTATATTTAACATTCAAATGGGTACCTTCGATAATATTATTTTTAGTAGATACAAGTTCAACAACATGATCTTTAGCCAATGCTTCAGCTAAATACATTGGAGCATTATGACTGCCTGAAACGCCTTCATCATATCTTGCAGTTTTTCCATTCCAAATCAAATCAAAAGAATCTACCAAAATAAATTTCATCTTTATAAAAAACAATTCAAATCTTTATACATTTTATACAAATATCTTTATAATTGAATATGTCTGATTACATGATCTAAAATCAATTGTGTCATAAACGCCCTTATCAAAGTGTCATTTTTTTTATCACTAAAGTCTCTGGTAAATACGTAGTCATATATTCCATCATTTATGGTCAATGTATCATCTAGTTTGTAACTTATATGAGTTTGACAAAACATACCTTTATGAGGCAAATTAATTACTGGTAAAATATGTGTATCTACTTCATAATCCATAGATTTCATCCAAACAATTTTGGCACGATTTGTATTGATAGAATTTGTATCACCATCAATACGAACTACTCCGTACATATTTTTTGTAATATCTAATCCCCATACTTTTTCTTTTGGAGAGAATTTTACACGATTATAATCAATCTGTAATTTTGAATTTGGCATGAACAAATGATTACTTGTATAAATGAGACACCAAGCTCCGCAAATTTTCAGAGGGAACATTTTTTAAAAAAATATATAAGTTTTAATATGGTTCAATTTTATATATTGCACCTTTAATGAACATACATATAAAGTGCAATATCACACGTGACATGAATTGCAATATAGATATAAAATTGAATGAAGAATTATTCACCACATCCGATACAAACATGGACTATCACGCATTGTATGTTAAGAATGAAATGGCAAAGGGCCTCACTGAGTTTCATGCAAGTGTTAAATTTCTGATGGATGAAAATGTTCATCAGAAATATAAAGATATATATCGTAAAAAACAAAATCAAGTAGTTGAAGCAATGGATTTAGATGAATTTCCAGACCCTCCTAAATTAAAAAAGGATACAAAGTATATAATGTAAATACCATTAATGTAATACCATTAATGTAATCTCATTAATGTAATACCATTAATAGATAAACAATTAATCCAAATACTAGCGAGTGAACAAGCAATGGACCATATGCACCAATTTTTACTAGTTTAGTAATAGGAGATGTAACGGAATACATGAAAGGTGATGCAATAATAAAAAATATAATAGCAGATTCTAAACTGTATAGGATTCTAGGGTCCATTGTATATTATGTATATATTTTATTTGTTTATTTGTTTATTATTGTGCTAAAATAATTGCCAATAAATCATAACCTGGAGTGAATTTTTCTAGTTTACGAATATTGGAAAGGAATACTTGTGCCGATTCTGGCGTCAAACAAGACACATGTTCTTTTGCCATTTTGTCCTTTGGATCGAACCCGAACACCCCTTCTTTGTATACACCGCCCATCAATGCGGTTGCCATCAAAGGAATTGCAGCAGATACACCAAACTCATAGGGTGATCCTGCAGCATATGTTTGAATAAGTTCTAATCCATATGCAAATGCTGGATGGTCAGGCTGCATTACATCAATGTGCTGAGATACAATAATACTATTTCCCTCATTTACACGAAGGACGATTTTAGGAGGTGCCTTTGTTGATGCCCGTGATGCAAAGAACATTGCTGCAGTATGTACCATTTCTTCAAAACATTCTGATGGCATTGATCCATATGGCCCACTGATTTGTGATGGATGGGGCAAAAGAACATAACGCGAAATACCAACATCCAAGTTTTTGATAACAACGTCCTTCAACGTTGCAAGATATTCATTCCAGTTCAAATCCTTCAATGAACCTTCGTCCGTTTGTTTTTGATTAATACCCGCTGCAGTTCCATCCGAGTTTGCACCAACTGTAATCATACGACCCCGTGATTCATTCAGCCGATCAAAGATCGATCGCAATGTTACCGAATGACACGGTCCGCAGTTGACAAAACATTTTACAGGATCATGAATAGTTACGCCATCAGGTAGAAACGTAATATTACCAAAAGGAACTCCAAATTGAGCGTCGGCAAATTCTGGAAACACGCGTTTTAATGCGGCAAATCGCTCATCTGGATTCAATACTCCGCCCGATAGAATAACTCGTACTTTACTACGAAGCTGAGTAAGAATGTATCGAATCATTAGAATATCATCCGTTTCTTCGCCAGGATCGCTTGTAACTACCATATCGTCACAATTCATGTTTTCGCCCGATAAAACAGACTTCAACGCATGATTCATATATTGTATCTGGGCAACATCACTTTCCAGCATAGGGCCGGCCGCATAGGTAGCAATGGCAGAACGTAGGATATCCATTTTTTGTAACTATTTTGATATAATATTATTCATTCAATTTTTTATTATCACAAAATATTGAAAAATTAAATGTCTTTATCCTTGATTTCATCTTTATCCTTGATTTCATCTTTATCCTTGATTTCATCAAACGTTATGTATTTCCCTCCTTCTTCATCATATAAGGATAACCATAAATTATTATAAAAATCATTCATTGACACAATACATATATTATCAAACATATCACTTTTTGCAACTACTTCTTCATGATATTTTTGTAAATTATATCCAGGTATTTTCGAGTTCATATGATGAATATGATGATATTCTATTCCCATAAAAAAATTTTTCAAAAAATAAGGAACTTGAATAAAAGAACTTCCCTCTATCCCACTATCTTTCTGATTCCATTCTTCATTATTTTTCACATAGGACGGATTAAACGTATGTTGATTATGAAAAAACATAAATGCAATCATTTTTGAAATAAAAAAACTACAAACATAATGTGGAAATATTTGGCATTCATATATCCATAATAAATAAAAATAGACCATTACATTATTCAATGTATGATTAAATATAATTGTGAATAATGAATGTTTCACATGTGAATAGATGTATTTTTTAACAACATAGTAAAATCTTTGAAGAAATCCAAAATATAAAACTGGAACAATTACAAAAAACATGAATGGATTTTTGTATAATTTATATAGCCTCTTTCCCCTTTCACTCATAGAGAGATATTGTTTTTTTGTAAAAAGAGTTGTTTCGTTGAAAGTAAAATCATATTTATTTTCAATATTACCATTTGTTAAATGATGCGTATGATGGTCAATAATCCAATTTGGACTTGTTACTACAAGTGCACCTGTAAGATGACTTATCACATAATTTAATATCTTACTTGGGGTATATGAGTTATGACAACAATCATGAAAAATAATAAATGTTCGAATTCCCATAAATCCCATAAGAGGAATTGTGAACATAGAAAAATAACTATTTTTAAAAAACCATAACAAATACAATGCTGTTATCATATAAACACTATGCGTTGACAAATCCATATATGCATCAAAATAAGTTGATTTATATTTCATAAATAATTCTGATTCATTGATTGACATATCTACCTTTGTCTCTAATGATTCTGACATATCTGTCTCCAATTCTGTATCGGTATCAATTTCTAATTCATTTGTCATATTAGTATATTTGCATTATATTTAAATCAAAACACTGATCATTGAATCAAATAACTCATGATTTTTACATATCATTTCATCTCTTTCTTTTTTTAATTCATCCATATTTATATTATGTAAAATAATTGGATCCATACTATTTTTATCGAATTCGATTACATTTTTAAATTTATAATATGAATTTGTCTCTTTTGAAATAATTAATGGAGTTAATGTTGAAAATGCCAAAGGTACTGATCCTGAAATTATTTCAGTTGCATAACTTTTACTTTCTGAAACATCTGTAATTACATAAGAGGCATTTGATAAAATATTTATTAACTGATTTGTATCAATATTTCTATATATCTTGATATCAATGTCATTATTAATATTCTTAAATCTTTCTATAGACATTGTTCTTGAAATAGCGTGAAGAATTATTTTATTTGCTTTTAAACGGTTCAATACATTCATATTATAATTACTATCATCTGATAATAGTACAATATTTGGTTCATTGATAGTTTTGAATGATATGATGGGATAAATAGGCAATGCCCATTTTCTATAATATTCATTTGAAAAAGGACGTGTTGCTATACGATTTTCAAACGCATGATTTCTTATTTTGTAATAATGATCAATGCAAATTGTGTTTTTTGTATCATTTTTATAACTCCAATCATCGTCTGTTATTAAAAATATAAAATCATATTTTTGTCTCTCTGAATAAAATAGAGACACAGGTCTGTACTCATTGATTGAATAAAGTGATTTATAATAGTCCTTGTATCCTAGATTATCATCTGAATAAATAGTTAGATCATAATTTTTTGTTTTACAATAATGAATAATATATCCAAACATTTCATAATGAAAACTAAATCCATTATAAATAGCAATTTTTAATGGGTTACCTATATTCAAATATGAATTCTCATTACACATAAACACATTACACAACGAAGAATCCAATAACGAAGAATCCAAAGATTCCATTTATACTAAAATAAAAAATGTTTATCTTGATTATCATAATTATCGAATTATACCAATATATAAAGTTAATTAATATATAATTAAGATGAAAATGTCTCTTCTTTATTGTGGTTTGAATGGAATTAATCAGATTGTATCAAGGTCACTTTATAAAATCGATTGTACTGCTTATAATAAACCATATAGAAGATTTTTAAAGAAAATGATGGGATATACTGGAGTTATGGATGAGCATCATATTTTCCCAAGATGTCTCAAAGGTCATCCTGTATTGTATGATATCGAATTTAATTCTGGAAAAAATCTGAAACTCATGCCAAATCGTTGTAATAAAAAGCAGTTGAAATATAATGAAGTATGTGATAGTAATGTGATTTTAAAACATGAGACACATCTAGCATATACACGATATGTTAGAAATCAATTGGATTTAATTGATCCGTATGGCACAGATAGAGAATATCAAATATGGTTATTACTAGGTCATTTGAATCAAAAATTAGAGTTTGAAGGTCAAATACCATTCAAATAAATATAAAAATCATAATTTAAATCTTTTTCATTTTAATGAATAAACATAAATTTGCAGAAGTGTTTACACCACCTGAATTAGTAAAAGAAATAATAGAAAAAATCAAAATGATAGAGACAAAATACAAACGCATATATGAGCCAGGTGTTGGTCAAGGTGCATTCTTAGAACAACTCCATAAATTTGATTCCTATGATGGGTGTGAGATCAATCCTACAGAAGAATTCAAAAAAAAATGGAATAATCCAACCATCAATATATTCGAAGGTGATTTCTTTGACCATACATTAAAAGAATATGACCTAATTATTGGCAATCCACCTTTCTATCAAGACGGGTTTAAAGGACCACCGTGTGCAAAATCAAGAAAAGGTAAAACAATTTGGCCACAAATCGTGAAACGATGCTGGGAACATTTAGTACCAGATGGTATTCTAGCCATGGTTCTTCCTTGTATCTGGCTAAAACCAGATAAGGAAAAGATATATAATTTATTTACAGAACATCAAATACTTTATCTTAGAGTCTATACCTGTGTAGAAAGTAATAAGCTTTTTAATTATAAAGCTCAAACGCCATGTTGCTATGTCATCGTGAAGAAAACAAAAGCGACAAATCCAAATATAATAAAAGTATATGATCAACATGCAACTCCAAAGTTTGTCTCTTTTACTTTAAACCCAGGTTATTGCATCCCAACACAAAACGCCTCCCTTATTCAATCTTTCAAACCCACTATGAAAATAAATCCAATTAAAATTGCATTTATTAAAAAAGAATTAGAGACACAATTAATAAGAGAACCAAAAACAAAAGATAATATATATCCCCTTATTACTACCTATAAAGACACTATTTATGGATATGAATCTATTGAGCCAGGTAAATATCAAGGTATACCAAAAATTATAATGGCACATAAAACATTTCCTATTCTTTTTATGGATAAAGAAGGAACCTATGGTATGTACGGTAGAGACAAATATG
>Ga0214921_10010585_pt1 | contig 11377 bp, 3 predicted proteins | sample LL1505_MetaG_FD_177992 | JGI IMG/M metagenome (GOLD analysis project Ga0214921, IMG submission 177992) | Freshwater microbial communities from Lake Lanier, Atlanta, Georgia, United States - LL-1505 | ecosystem: Environmental > Aquatic > Freshwater > Lake | place: USA: Georgia | collected 2015-05-28
TATTAAATTTATCCATCTTTATTATTTCTTTTGCTTCATAATCTTCTTTAATTGGAACTTTAGGAGGAACTGTTTCTAATTTTTCTGATTTCTTTAATATATCATAATAAAATGTAATTAAACCATTTAATTTAAACTCTCCTTCTCCACAAGTTTGTCCTCTCATTGAACTTTCAACACTTTTATTAACTTCTCCTTTTTGAGTTAATCTAACCTCTCTTACAGCAACAATTCTTAAATTTTTATAACTATCTTTTCCTTGATGTGTATTACCAATTAAAGCATAATATCCGTATGGATTTTGTTTTAATTCTGAAATTTTTTCTTTTGATTGTTCTTTCATTTTTACCATTTCTTCTTCTGTTAATTCTTCCCAATCAGTATATGATTCAGCTTTCTTTGAAAGTTTTTTAAGATTATCTTTATCAATATTAATTATATAACTTTGAGGATATTCAATTATAAATTTTCCATATTTATTAATAATTTGATTTTGTAATTCTTTATTTGTCTCTGATTTTTTAATTTTTGCAAATAAAAATATTTGAAGTAACTTTTCAATTAAATGTTGTGGAAGATTTTCAAGTATTTTTGTTATTAGTTCGCTGTTAGACTGATTTTCTACCAATATATCTAAGACATCATCAAAATTTATTAATTGTTGATATTTTATAATTTCATCAAAACTATCAAATTTACTTTCAGGAATTGGGTTTAATGCATAATAATAAGAAGTATATAACGTTGAACTTAACGGGTCATCAACTAAAAAATATAAATTACGGTCTTCACGAATAAAATTTACAAAATTATATCTATTTCTTACTGCATCATTATATAAAATCATATCATTTAATGCTCTTGCTAAAACTAACGGTGGAATATCTTTAATTTCATTTTTTATTAAACTATATAACTCAAAAAAATCATATGCATTCTTTCTTCTAAACGCATCTTTTACAGCAACTTTTACTTTATCTAACTCTTGATATGCATAATATAAATTATATGTATCGGTTATTCTATCTCCTATCCAAGCCTTTTCATAATATTTTGGATCAACATAATCGCAAGTATACTTACAATCACTCATATAATCACATTCTTTAGAATTTGGTATATCTTTTTCTGATACATTACGTCTATAATTTAAAGCACAATCTATAGCAGATTCTTTTAATAAACGTTCAATACTTTTTATTTTAATATCTTTGTCTTCTGATATTTTATACATCATTATATCAATTGATTCTAGATTTTCTTCATCTTCTGATATATCTTCGGATGGAATTGCTGCTAAACGATATACTCTAACAAATCTATCTGCTGGATTTTCAAAATCAACATGTGAAGTTGCTCTAACAACTCTTCCTACAGCTTGATCGATTGTTGGAGTATTCCATCCAGGAGTTAATACATACATATTTTTAACGTGTTTAAATGATTTTCCTTCTCCAACAACGTGACTTCCAATTATAATTCTTAAATAATCTCCATAAATATTTTGTTTATCATTAAAAACTCCATCAATTAATAAATCAGTTTGTGCTGCAGTTAATCCTCCTCCAGTCACTAACACAAAACGATTATTATCTTTAGAAATATTATTTATATTTACTTTTACTGATTTTGTAGGAATATCAATATGATTAAAGTCAAAAAGTTGTAAAACAGCAGAAAATAAGTGTGCTCCACCTCCTGTAACAATATTACTGTAAATAAAAAATTTTTCAGATGGTCTATCAATAATATCTTTAATAATTTTTGCAAACTTACAAGAAAGTATTTTTAATTGTTTTAATTTATTTTTATTATCATTTCCTTTTTTCTTTATAAATTTTTCTAATTCGTTTGATACAGTAATAGAATTTCCTTTTGTTATTAAATATTTTTTCTCACCTTCTGTTCCATAAGAACCATCAGGAAATACAAACATTGAACTTTGACGACTTCTTAACCACAAAGTATTTGATTTTGATTTTTCATCATCTTCGTCTACAACTATTTCTTCTTCTAAATCTAATTTTCCAAATAATTTATTATCTTTTTTATATTCTTCTCTATAAACATTTTCTTGAAAATCATCCATTGCTAATCTTGTAGTTTTTATAAAATTTAATCCTGCTTCTTTATCTATACTTCCTTCATTTATTACCTTTATATTTTCTGTCATACTTCTCACATAACTTATCATTCCTCTTAAATATTTATCTTTAAATGTTTTTGCTAAATCACGGTCAAATCCTGTTGGTTTTATATATGTTAACATAAATTCTTTTTTATCAATCTGTTTGTCTAATGGTAATAACAAATTTAATACATTAATTATTTCAGATGGCTGATCTTTCATTGGTGTAGCTGTTAATAATAATATCTTACACCCTTGTACTACATGTAAAAAGTTATGTAACGTTTTATATACACTAATATTTCCTTCTACAGTTTTTGCTTTATCTTTTATATTATGTGCTTCATCTATAATAATAACACGATTATTATATTCTGTTTTTAACATTGAATCTGACATATGCTTTATCTCTTTTGCAAACATTGAAAAAGTATATACTTGATATGCATATTTAATATTTTTTTGTATTCTCTTTCTAACTGTTCTTTCATCTATAACTCGTTTAGTTATTTTATCACGTAATTTTCCATCATTTTCATCTATATAAATATCAGTTGGCTGATATTTATTTGTAGTACAATCTCCTGCTATCTTTCCTATAATATCATTTTTAAGGGTTGGATTTCTTGTTAAAACTATCGCTGGACGAAAATTTGGATAAGTTTTTAATGCATTTTCTACTACTGCTGTTATTACACAAGTTTTACCCGTTCCTATACCATGATACACTAACATTTTATCATAGGGTGTATAAGATGAAATAAATCTTGATATAAAAACTTGTTGTTTAAATAACTCACCTGGTTTTATTTCATCAACTTTATCTAAACGTAAATCATCAAATTCTTTTTTAAATAATGTTGAATAATATAATTCATCACCTTCTGGTAAATTATATATTGAAGTTTCATCGTTATAATCTACGTAATAAGGAATAAACTCTTCTAATTTAAATTCCAAACTCATTTTCTAAATATATTTAATATTATATTTAGAAAATTTTAATTGTTAATTAACTTTTTTTAAGTCTTTTTTCAAATAAATGTTTCATCTTCTTCTTCAACTTCTTCTTCCTCTTCAAACCCTTCATCATAATCTTTTTCTTCTGCCTCTTCATCTTCTTCTTCTTCACCTAAATATTTTTCTTCTTCAATTTCACCTTCTTCTTCAATAATTCTTCTACGTTGTTTTAAGTCTTCTGCAGATTCTTCTGCATCTAAACTATCAATATTTTCTTCATCAATATTTTCAGAAGCATCATCTACAATCTTATCTACATCTTCATCAATCATTTCTCCAGTTGATTTAGTTTCTTCTTCAACTTCTGGCTTATATACTTCAAATGCAGACCTAATAGCATCTACTAACATACCATTATAAGACAACTTAAGAATATACTTTTCGCCAGCCCTTTTGACAGGAGCATAGATAATAGCCTTTACTTCTCCTTCTTTCTTTGAAATCTTAGTAAATAAAGTAACAAAGGCTGAACTAAATAAACTAAAATCAGTAATCTTGACTTCGGTATTTTCTGCTATTGGTTTAAATGGTTTAGAGTATAAACTACCAAATAATTTCTTCAATGCCTTTTCGCTATTAATAGTTAATTTAACTGCAAGTGGTTCAACTTCTGTCTTAACAGCTACTTCTACTTGTTGAGCCTTTGACATTTGTTCTCTCTTTGAAACACGCTTAGTCTTTTCTGCTGGTTTAATTTCTTCAGTCTTCTTTTCTGCTCTCTTACCTTGTTTTTCTAATCTATCAAGTTTCTCTTTTAATTGCATTAATTTCTTCATCTTCTTTTCAGCTTTTTCTTTCTTACCTTTATCTTCTAACTTACGAATCTTTGCTTCTAATTCTGTAAAAGCTTCAGCTGTTTCTTTAATCTTTCTAGTAAGAGCTGGACCACGAGTACCTTGAGTAGGAACAAAGTCTGCTAATTCTTTAGCAGCTTGTAAGTTGCAAACTTTCTTAATAAAGGTAATAGCAAGTTTTCTAAGAATATCTTGAACTTTGTAAATGTTAGAAATATCACGTTCAAAACTATCAGTAAAAATATAAGTAGCAAAAGAATCAGAAGCAAGATCTTTGATAAACTTTTTACTTATCATTTCTAATTCAATTAATGAAAGTGGTTTACCTTCTTTAGATTCTAACTCTAATAATCTTGCATGAGAAGTACTTAAGTCTTCTACAATAGCTTCCATACGGATAAGTTCGTCATTTTCTTCTAAAGTTAATCTGCCGTCTTCTTTCATCTTTCTATAATTAGCGATTTGTTCTAACATGTCATCCATATGTTCGTATTTTTTCAATTTACTTTCTAACTCTCTCTTTAATCCTGATTTAACAGTAGATGTTCCGATAGATTCAATAATAGTATCAAAATCGATAGGTGAAGCTTTTACTCTTGGCATAATAAATTCTTTAGCTTGTTCTTCAGTGTCAAATTTAACAAGTTTTTTCTTACCATCTTCTACTAAAGTTCTACCAGTAGTAATATATTCTTTGACAATCTTGTTTATAAAATTATCATTGGTTTCATCTAATAAGGCATTTTGTTCTCTAGTTGATTTAATATCAGAAGTATTTTTAATAGTCTTAAGAGCTTCTCCAAAAGAATCTAAGATCTTAACTTTATTAGCAAGTGTATAATAATTTTCTATCAAAGTCTTATTATAAGAAATGTTATTAACTGTCATAAAAGGTTCAAATAAATCTTTATCAAAATCAAAAGTATCAATTTTATCATACCAAGTTTTTGCTTTAGAATCAGCATAAACTTCAAGAGATTGTTTCTTAGTTGGTGCTATTTCAATGTCATAAGAAGGGGTTTCTTGAGGAGTAATAATACCATATTTACGTAGCCTATCTCTATTAGATACTCTCTTAATAGAAGCAGAAATTTTTTTATGTTTTTCAAGGTCTGCTACAATTTCTGATTTGGATCTGGGTGCTTCAGTAGTACCAATGTCAATCTTAAATCTCTTAGCAAGAGCATAAACAGAAGAATCTGATTGAGTATCGATAAATTCGTTAACAAGTTTATCAAGAGAATTATCACTTTCAGTAATATAATTATTAGCGATAAGTTCAACAGTCTTTTTAAATTCTGGTTTCTTTGATAATTCTTCATATATCTTTTCAAGTGGTTGATCTTCTTTAATATTAAACTTATTAGCTAATAATACTAAAGTTTGTTTTCTTTCTTCTAAAATATTATTTGGTAAAGTAAATGTAGGTCTCTTTAAGATAAGTCCATAAAGAGTATCATAGTCATAATTTACTTCACTAAATGGTCTTTCCATACCATCGTTATCTACATACTTAACATCAGAAATCTTACTTCCATCTGATTCAAATATAGAAATAATATCATTATCTTTTCTTATAGTTTCATCTGCGATAGTTCTTCTTTCTGCGATAAAAGGCCATAATAAAGTTCTGACAAGACTTTCTTTAACCGCCTGAGTGTTATCGCCCATAACAGCTTCATCAAATTTTTCAAAACATGTTCTACTACAGAATAAAGATTCTTGTTTAGAGTAAAAAGTTCTATATCTATGGTCGGTTACAATAGTATTACAAGCAAAACATTTAGTATTTTTTTCTGTTTCAGTAGCTTTAGTAGGCTGATACTTAGAAACAATAAAGTTACCAATATAATCTAATACAGAGTTTGAAACATCTAATTCAGTGTTTTGTTGAATAGTAATAATAATAGGCTTAATTAATGCTTCTTCTCTACTAGAAGAATATTTAGCAGGTAAAGTAGGATTCTTTTCAATGGCTTTGTCAATTGCATTTTCTACTGCACTAAAATAAACTGCATTAATTTGTTGTAACATATGCTGTAATACAAGTTCTTTTTCTTCTTCAGTTAAGGCAGGGTCAACAAAACTATCAATTTGGTCGATAAAAGAGTTAAATGGTTCAAGATATTTTTGATTTTCTTTTCTAGACAAAGATAAAACACTTTTAATAGGTGTTTTAACATTAGCAGATGGAGATACAATTTTAACATCAAAATCATTAATTAAACTAGCAAGATTATCAAAAACATAAGCATTGACTATAGAAAGAATATCACTTAACCTAGTAGCATATTCAGAATATTCTTTGCTAAAAGTTTTCTTTACTTCTTCTTTGACTTGTAATGGAATTTGTGTTAATTTATCACTGCCATCAACAATATTTTTAACATCTTCAAAAGAAAAACAATAAGATAAATTATTAAAATTAATAACAACATCAGGAGAAGTTACACTATCACTATTAACACAAATATTACGTAAATTCTTAGCATCTACATTAGTAAAAATTCTTTTAGTGTTTACTGTTACAGTATTGATGATAGTATTTTCATGAAATTCACTAATAAGAGGTTTAGACTTAGTCACATTTATAATGTTATAAACTTTTCTACATTCAGCATAAGTTCTATTTTCTAAATAAAGATTTAAACTTTCTAAGAAACTTTGTCTTTGATTTATATCTAATAAATATATTTCTGGCATATAATCTTTTATTGGCATATAATCATTATCTGCCTTAAAAATAATATCACTATAAGCTTGAGATGGGGTATGTAAAAATAAATTTTTATAATAATGAATGTGTTCTGCGATTGGACTATCAGGATTTAATAAATAGTTTACAGTTTCTATTAAAGAAAGATATTGGTCTAAAGTAAGATCTTTTTGATAGTCATAAATAGCTTCTTCTAATTTTCTAGCATTAAATGAAATAACTAAATCTTTCATTTCGGGATTAGTTTTCTTATATAAATTAGTTAATGTATCTTTAAGAATAATAACTCCTCTTTCTCTTGCCTTTTCTCTAACTTGTTTAGTAGTACTTAAAGTAAGACGACAGAAATTATAGAAGTTAGAAGTAATAGCCATATGCTCTTTAAACCAAGCATCTTCATTCTTAAAATCTTCTTCAGTAAATACATTAGTAATAAATTCATCTATATTTTTACCAGGATATAATACACCAACAGTAAATTTTGCAGTCTGAATAGAAATACTACCATCTTCATTCTTTACAGGGTAAGATAAGGTTAATTTATTTCCACTGTATGAGAAAGGATTAGAACAATATACTTTCCAAAAGTAATTAGTAGGGAAATAGATAGGAGCATTATTCCAAGTTTTTCCAAAATCTTTAGAATCTTTTACGTGTTCTTTTAATGGTAATTCATAAGCACTAAAAAACTTTTGTTGTTCTGTAGACATTTCTTCTCTATTTAAACCACTGGCATCAGCAATAAAATAAATAAAATTACGAATAGAGTTAAATAAAGGTGGACGAGTTTCCGTATGAGGAACATTGTGAAATTCAATGTTATCAGCAGCTTGATATGAAAGAGTCTTCCAAGGCGCAAGATAATGTAACATAATACATTCTTTTAATGGAGGAGAAACTCTTGGAAGATTATTAATAACTTTTTGTAATTCATCTTGATTAGAACGTAACTTTTGAAGTCTATAAGAACGTCTAACACCACGATATTGTAATGGGTTTAATAAAGTCTTAACTTTAATCTCAGAATTTTTTAATAACAAATAAATATTTTCAAATTCATTTTGTTTTATATTATATAATAATTTTGCCTTGACTTCATCAGAAATTTTAAGGTCATTGATAAGGTCGGTAATTTTTTGAATATTTTTTATGTCTTTATTAATTTCTAATTGTAATTTCATGATAACATCAGATTGTTCTTTCTTTACATCTTTTTCTTGTTTAGTTTTACGAACAAAACTTTGAATAAATTGATTAGACTTTGAATTAACCCAGTTATAAACAGAACTTTGAATATCTCTTGGATATTGGTCGAGTCTAGTTAAGTCTAAAGTTCTTACTTTAGTAGAAGTTGGTAATTTAGTTAAAGAACCATAATATTGAATAAATGTAGTAAAAAATTTAGCATCAACTTCATCCATTTCTCCTTTGTTTTTAATTTTCTTAATTGCAGCTTCTTCAGACTTAGCATTACGATCACCAGAAATATTACTTGCAATTTTTTCTAAAAGTTTAAGTATTCTTTTTCTATTTACTTCATTACTAAAATGATCTGACAAAAATTTCAAATCAGATTGTGCATCACCTCCAACTGCCATAGTAACATAAAACATAAGTTGGTCTTTGCCCTTAAGTTGATCATCAACAATATATTTATATTGAAGACTTTCAATTACTTCTGGAAAGCTATAATTATATAACTTTTGAATTTCATATTGAACTTCTTCGTCATCTTCATCATAATATACTGGGAAATCAGCCTTAATCATTTCTTTAAGAGCAGCCTTTTGAGCGTTTTTATATTTATCTTCTAATTCTTGTTTAGAATTTACATCTTCTAATGATACATTAACAAAATCTTTCAAATATTTATATACAGGGTCTTCTTCATCTTGAGTAATAATACACTTAGCAGTAGTTTCGTCTTCGTTAATTTTTACAATACGTTTTTGAAGAAGAGAAATTAATTGTTGTAATAATGTTTCTTTTAATTTTTCTTTATCTTGAAGTTCACCTTCAGTAAAATCAAATGAAGCAACATAATACATAGAATTATAAAACAATTCATTCTTTACATTTTCAAGTAAGTTTTCACACTTATCTTTACTATGTTCTTTTTGGAAATTTACAATATATACACCAATAGGTCTAGGGAATAAATCAGTTTGATTAACTAAATTATTATAAACTTCTTTAAGAGACTTACCTTCAAATACATTCTTAATAAATTCTAATCTTTCACGAGGAGTTAATTTTAAAAATACACTTTTAAAAATAGGAGAAATGTTAAAAAAATTAGTAAAAAAATCAGTTAAGAAAGGGTCGTTTACAGGCATATAACCATTTGCTGCATAATAACTTAAAGCAGTATAATAAGGTAAGTTGGTCTTTGCAAAATCTTCAGGGATAACAGTAACTTTAGCAATTTCTTTTGAGAGTAAATATTTCATTGAAACTTTTTCTTCTTTTTTCTTTTCAGTTACTTTATCTTCTTTAGCAGGCTTTTCTTTTTTTTCTTTCTTTGGTTTTTCTTTAATTTCAACTTCTTCTTCAGATACATCTTCTTGTTGTGGTTCAACTTCTTCTTGACTAAACATAGGTGGATTTTTTTCAAATTCTTCTAAAATTTCACTAGCTAAACGATTAACTTTAGCTTTCTTTGACTCAAGCTCAGGATAAGTTTCAAAAAGATTAGTCTTGACTTGTTTCCAAGCAGTCATACCAAATGTTTTATTTTTCTTTCCGAGTTTAAAAAATTCATTTCTGATAATTTCTTTAATTTCTTCATCAGACTTGTCAATGCCAACTTTTTCAGTTACTTGGTCTTTAGAAACAAGTTTAATAAATGGATATTTCTTAAATAATTGACTAAGGTTAACATCAGGTGCATTATACTCGTTAACAAGGTCCTTAAGAAGTTTCTTAAAATCAGGATTGACTTCAACCTTAATACCTAAGTCGTTTACAACTTTAGCAGCGTTAGTAGAGTTAATTTTTTCGCCAGAGGTAGTGGTGGAATCTAACCATCTAATGAGAATTCCTTTAATAAGTAATTCGTTTTCCATTTTTAATAATATGTAATGATAATTTATAAAAAATTAATTTAATTCGTTATAAAAGCGAGAATATATAAGAATACGTAAGAATGCGTATAAATCTTGATATCAAAATATAAGATAATTTGTCTTAAAAATATCAAAAAAAAATCAATTTATTTTTTATATATTATTATTATATAAAAAACAATATGGCACTTGACTATGACAGTTTAAATTATGTTCGTACCCCTGTTTACAGTATAACTTCAGGTATAGCACCTTCTCCTTCTTTTATTACAAAAAATAGTTCTATGGACATGGCTAACCCTTCTTCTGCTAAATCTTTATATAGTTCAAGACAAGATTCTCCTTTTTACAATCCCGAAGTTGTAGCATCTTATCCTATTCCTGTAACAGCTATTCCTTTAAAACAGCCCTTAAATAAACCTTTAGAAAAGTCTGACACAAAAGTACAGCCTAGAATAATTTATCAAAAAGAATTTTCTACATCTTCAAACATAAACTTGATTACTTGGTTAATTATATTTTTATTATTTGTTTTATTTATGAGTAAATAATTATTTTCTTTTATTTCATATAAAATATCTATGAACGACCAATTAGTTTCAACTCAAACAAAAATAATAGGTGAACCTATAAATCTTAGCTCACCAATACAAGCAAATCCTACAGTTTCTACTTTAGGGATGAACGAACCTTTAGGAATGAATGAACCTTTACCTTTAAGAATGAATGAACCTTTACCTTTAAGAATGAACGAACCTTTACCTTTAAGAATGAACGAACCTTTACCTTTAAGAATGAACGAACCTTTACCTTTAAGAATGAACGAACCAAAAATTAATCCAATAATACCTTTATCTAGAGGAGTTGGACAACCTATTACAGCCTTGAATGACCCTAATGCTTTATATGGAAGTGCTCCTGAGATTAAAATAGATCCTTATAGAAATCAAATGCCTATCGTTGCTCCAAAAGTTGATAATACTATAAATAATTTATGTCCTCCATGTCCAACTTGTCCTAAGTGTGGATGTAAAGTAGTGGAAGGATTTTATGGAAGTAGATGTGGATGTGGTAATAATAATATGTTAATGTATATTATACTTTTAGTTGTTATTTTTTATTTAATGAAAAAGTAAAATAATTTTTTTCTTTTTGTATATAAAACTATGTCAAATATACTTAATCAAATTGATAGAGAGATACAAGCCATTCTTAAGGCAAACGATAAACAAGCTTCTGAAATAAAAGATATTCTAAATATTGATGTAAAAGTTATTAATAAAAAGTTAGAAGAAGTAAATAAAAGAAGTATTGTAATGGATAAGCCATATACTTCAGATATGACACCAGAGCAATATAATAAACAAAGAGTTGATACTATGTTAGAATTGTTAAAAAATCCAGATAATGTTAAAGATATGCAACAAATTACTGATGAATTAAATAAGATGGATTTAGTAAATGTAGAAAATAAAAGGGCTACTTTATGTCCTCAAATTAAAAATTTTAAAAATAGTAGAGTAAATGAAGTTATAGCTGTTTATCAAACTGTTATTGACACATATGGAGATATGATAAATAGTATTTATTCTACATTATTAACACAATTTGATAAACTGGCACAAAAATGCGAAACTGAAACTGAATATAATAA
>Ga0214921_10010586_pt1 | contig 11377 bp, 8 predicted proteins | sample LL1505_MetaG_FD_177992 | JGI IMG/M metagenome (GOLD analysis project Ga0214921, IMG submission 177992) | Freshwater microbial communities from Lake Lanier, Atlanta, Georgia, United States - LL-1505 | ecosystem: Environmental > Aquatic > Freshwater > Lake | place: USA: Georgia | collected 2015-05-28
ATGGGGATGGCCATGGCCTCACCTGTGTTGGGGTTGCTGGTGCTGGCTTGGGTGCTGTAGCCCCAACGGCAGGCGTTGGTGCAAGTGCCTTGGTTGGGGTCGCGTCGGTTGAAGTAACCCGACAACAAGCAGCGGCCCGAGTAGGCGATGCACAAAGCACCATGCACAAACACTTCGAGCTCCATGTCGGGGCACTCTTGGCGGATTTTTTCAATCTCGTCTAAGGAGAGTTCACGCGACAAGATGATGCGGGTCACGCCCACCTTCTGCCAAAACTTCACTGCCGCCCAGTTCACCGTGTTGGCTTGCACCGACAAGTGGATCGGCACCTCGGGCCACTTCTCGCGCACCATCATGATCAGACCGGGGTCGGCCATGATCAGGCCATCGGGCTTCATGGCAATCACAGGTTCGATGTCGCGCATGTAGGTGCGCACCTTGTCGTTGTGCGGCAGCAAGTTGCTGGTAACGAAAAACTTCTTTCCACGCTGGTGTGCTTCAGTGATGCCAATGCCAATTTGCTCTAAGCGAAACTCGTTGTTACGTGCACGCAGCGAATAGCGCGGTTGACCTGCATAGACTGCATCCGCACCAAAGTCATAGGCGGCACGCATTTTGTCCAGTGAACCAGCTGGCAATAGAAGTTCGGGGGCTTTGAGCAGAGTCATGGTATTGAGCTTACATCAGCAGGTGTTCGCCGTCATTGGCACCACCCAAAATCACATAGTTCACTTTGCGGATGTCCAGCAATTTGGTTCCACCTGCATAGGAAATCGAGCTTTGCAAGTCTTCTTGCATTTCGCGCAAGGTGTCTTGCAGTTGGCCTTTGATGGGCTCCAAGATGCGTTTGCCTTCCACGTGTTTGTATTCACCCTTGTTGAAATCTGAGGCGGAGCCGTAGTACTCTTTGTACAACTTGCCATCGACTTCCACGGTTTGCCCGGGGCTTTCTTCGTGACCCGCAAGCATGGAGCCGATCATCACCATGGACGCACCAAAACGTATGCTTTTGGCAATATCGCCATGCTCGCGAATACCGCCATCCGCAATGATGGGTTTGGTGGCGACCCGCGCACACCACTTGAGGGCAGACAACTGCCAGCCGCCTGTGCCAAAACCGGTTTTGAGTTTGGTGATACATACCTTGCCGGGTCCAATACCTACTTTGGTGGCGTCAGCGCCCCAGTTTTCTAAGTCGATGATCGCCTCGGGTGTGCCCACATTACCTGCGATCACAAAAGCCGAGGGCATTTTTTCTTTGAGGTGCGCAATCATGCGCTGCACATTGTCGGAGTGTCCATGTGCGATATCGATGGTGATGTAGTCGGGTACCAAACCCAGTGCCAACAACTGCGCCACGGTGTCGTAGTCGGCTTGTTTGACACCCAAAGAGATGGATGCAAACATGTTCTTAGCTTTGCAATCTTTCACAAACTGCACATTGTCCAAATCGAAGCGGTGCATCACATAAAAATAGCCGTTGTGGGCCAGCCATTCGCAAATGCTTTCGTTCACCACAGTCTTCATGTTCGCAGGCACCACCGGCAAGCGAAAACTGTATTGACCTAAAGTGACTGAGGTGTCGCATTCCGAGCGGCTTTGCACACGGCATTTGCGGGGCAGCAAAAGAATATTGTCGTAATCAAAAATTTCCACGTTCCAAGCTCCAAAAAATGACAGGCTTGAGCGCTTGGGGCTTGGTCGGTATAGCTGATGAACTAACCGAGCTGCAAGATTCTTGGGCTCGGTGATTGATTCTACGCAGTATCTAAACTAGGCCTGCCTACAATCTAGCCATGCTTTCATCTGACCCATCTCCCGCCGCTGTTGCGCACGCTCTGCAAAGTCCTTTGCTGAAGGGTTTGAATGATGAGCAATTGGCAGCTGTCACCTTGCCCGCCGAGCACGCACTCATACTCGCAGGCGCAGGCTCTGGCAAAACCCGTGTGCTCACCACCCGGATTGCTTGGTTGCTGCAAACCCGCCAAGCCAGTGCGGGCAGTTTGATGGCGGTGACCTTCACCAACAAGGCCGCCAAAGAAATGCTGACCCGCTTGGGTGCCATGTTGCCGGTCAATGTGCGCGGGATGTGGATTGGCACTTTTCATGGCTTGTGTAACCGTTTTTTGCGTGCGCATTGGAAGATGGCCAACTTGCCGCAAGCCTTTCAAATTTTGGACACCCAAGACCAACTCTCTGCTGTGAAGCGCTTGGTCAAGCAGCACAACATTGACGATGAGCGTTTTCCACCCAAACAGCTTCAGTGGTTTATCGCGGGATGCAAAGAGGACGGCCAACGTCCCAAAGATGTGCAAGTGCGCGATGCCGAGACACGCCAAAAGGTCGAAATTTACCAACTCTACGAAGACCAATGTCAGCGAGAAGGCGTGGTGGATTTTGGCGAGTTGATGTTGCGCAGCTACGAGCTGCTGCGTGACAACGATGCACTGCGCGAGCACTACCAACAGCGCTTTACGCATATCTTGATTGACGAGTTTCAAGATACCAACCGACTTCAATACGCTTGGATCAAGTTGCTCAGTGGCCCCAGCAGTTCGGTGCTGGCTGTGGGTGACGATGACCAAAGCATTTACGCGTTTCGCGGGGCACGCGTGGGTAATATGGCTGACTTTGTACGCGAGTACCAGGTGCGGCATCAAATCAAGCTAGAGCAAAACTACCGCAGCCACAGCCATATCTTGGATACAGCCAACGAACTCATCAAGCACAACAAAACCCGTTTGGGCAAAAACCTGCACACCACCCAAGGCGCGGGAGAACCGGTACGCGTGATGGAGTCCACGGGTGACTTGGCCGAGGCCAATTGGATGGTTGAAGAAATCAAGCAACTGTTGCGCGATGGCCGAGATGGCGATGGCAGCAAAGGTGTTGCCACCCGAAACGAGGTGGCTGTGCTTTACCGCAGCAATGCGCAAAGTCGCGTGATTGAAACCGCCTTGTTCAATGCTGCCATGCCTTATCGCGTGTATGGCGGTTTGCGGTTTTTTGAGCGAGCCGAGATCAAACATGCCTTGGCTTATTTGCGCTTGCTGGAAAACCCACGCGACGACACCAGTTTTTTGCGGGTGGTGAATTTCCCGCCACGCGGCATTGGTGCACGTAGCATCGAGCAATTACAAGACGCTGCTCGTGCCAGTGGCTGCGCTTTGCATGACGCGGTAAGCATCATTGGCGGCAAAGCGGGGGCCAATATCTCTGCCTTTGTCGCCAAGATCGATGTGCTGCGCGAACAAACCCAGGGACAAACCCTGAGGCAAATCATCGAGATGGTGTTGGACCACAGCAAGCTGATCGAGCACTACCAGGCTGAGCGCGAAGGCGCTGACAGGGTGGAGAACTTGCAAGAGTTGGTGAACGCAGCCGAGAGTTTTGTTACCCAAGAAGGGTTTGGCAAAGACGCGGTAGCCTTGCCCGTGGACGAGGCCATGCAAAGCCAAGCCGACTTTGCAGCGGCCCAAGCCGCACGTGGTGAGGCGAGTACACCCAACGAAGAAACCGGCGAAACCTTGTCCCCTTTGGTGGCGTTTTTGACCCACGCTGCCTTGGAGTCGGGCGATAACCAAGCCCAAGCGGGCCAAGACGTGGTGCAGTTGATGACGGTTCACGCAGCCAAGGGTTTGGAGTTCGATTGCGTTTTCATCACCGGCTTGGAAGAAGGTTTGTTCCCTCACGAAAACGCCATGAGCGACTTCGAAGGCTTGGAGGAAGAGCGCCGCCTGATGTATGTGGCCATCACCCGTGCACGCAAGCGGCTTTACCTCAGCCATTCGCAAACCCGCATGTTGCATGGCCAAACCCGCTACAACATCAAGAGCCGTTTCTTTGAAGAAATGCCTGAGCACACGCTGAAATGGTTGACGCCCCAAACAGGTTTAGCGCCTGCGATGTGGGGTTCGCGGCCAGCTGGTTTTGGTCATGCGGACAACAACCGTGCGGGTTATTACACCCAAACACCGCCCACCATTCCACAGCGGGCAGCTGCACAGGCCAGTGGTCCCAATGCGTGGGTACGCGCTGGGTTGCAAGTGTTTCACACCAAATTTGGCGAGGGTGCGGTGGTGTCTGTTGAGGGGCTTGGCGAGGATGCGCGTGCACAGGTGAAATTTGCACGCCACGGGGTGAAGTGGTTGGCCCTGTCTGTGGCCAAACTGACGCAGGTTTAAGCCAGTACGGGTTCGCTGATAAAACAGTCTCTGAAACTGAAATAGCAGGATGTGAAAAACATCGCCGACATCATCAACATGGCGGGTAATAACAGCATCAAAGTGAGTTGACCATCGTCCGTCAGCATGCCGATGACGCTCAATAGCAGACTGGTGGTGACAAAAATCAAAGCCCAAGTCAAACCAAACAGCGCAAAAGCACGCCAGTTTCTGATGCAGGCCACGATGCTGAAAAACAGGCTTTTTGCCACGGGTTGTTTATGCCAATGAATCAGCGCTGGTGCGTGCCAAAACAAAGCCGAAAGCGGCAAATACAACACCAGTGACAACATCACGGCATCTTGAAAACGGCTGTCAGTGGCGATGGTTTCATTGATTTCGGCCCCTAATAAGTACATACGGGCAAATTCACCACCATCCATCAAAGACGATAAAGCCAAAATCAAGCAAAACAACACGGCATAGCAAAAGCCAATCAGCAGCATCCGTTGGGATTGAATCGGGCCTTCACGAAAGCCAATGAACAAAACGGAAGGCATGGGGAATTTGCCAAGCACGGCTTCACGCGACGCTGCCATCAAACCCAAGGACATCGTAGGCAAAAGTATCAAGCCAGCAAATGCGCCTACATAGGGCAGCAAAGAAGTCAGTGATATCAAGCCTAGAAAAACAAAAAACAAACCACTCAGCGCCAAGGGTTGACGCCAAAACGTGCGAATGCCTTCCTTGACCCAAGCCACGCCGGTGCGCGCAGTAACAATTTGAAGCTTCATAAATCAGAGTGTGACAGGGTTGTGAAGACGCTCAAGCAGCACGCGTTCAAAATGCCCAGGGTCGTGTGCTTGCAGCAGGCTGGCTTGTCGGGGCAAATGAAAATCCCACAGACGGGAAATCCAAAAACGCAAGGCTGCAGCCCGCAGCATGGGGTTGAAAAGTGCTCTCTCTGCGCCAGACAGAGGACGAACTTCTTCATAGCCCTGCAACATAGCCGTCAAATGTTCTGGATGAAACGAGCCGCTTGCCAAATCGATACACCAGTCGTTCAAGCACACACCCAAATCAAACAACCAACTGTCCACGCCTGCAAAATAAAAATCAAAAACGCCACTTAACTGATCGTCAACAAACATCACATTGTTGCGAAAGGCGTCCGCATGGACAGCGCCTTTGGGTAAAGCTGTATAAGCAAAAGATGATTGAACATGGTTTTGAAAAGCCAACTCATGCTGCAAGGTTGTTGCTTGCGACTCGCTTAGGAAGGGCAGTATGGCTGGAACGGTTTGGTTCCACCACGCAAGGCCGCGCAAATTGGGTTGTTGATGCTCGTAACTGCGCGCCGCCAGATGCATCTGCGCCAAACTTGCACCCATGGCGTTGCAATGTGCAGGGCTGGGGTCCAATTGCGAGCTGCCTGCCAAGCGATTGACAACAGCTGCTGGTTTGCCACCAACGCTTAGCAATATCTCACCTTGGGCATTGGCTTGGGGTGCAGGCACGGCGATGCCTTGGTCCGCCAGATGCTTCATCAAGTGCAAATAAAAAGGTAGCTGCTCGCGGGTGAGTCGCTCGAACAAGGTCAGTACATACGCGCCTTGGTCGGAGGTCAAAAAATAGTTGGTGTTTTCAATGCCACTGCTGATGCCTTCCAACGACACTAACTCGCCAAGCGACAGTTGGGTCAATAAATCGCTGGCTTGCTGCTCAGAAACTTCGGTGAAAACGGCCATGGTGTATTGAGTTGAGCAGCTGCTGGGAGAAGATGGCGGATTGTAGGCACAATCCTTCCCATGCAAGACACACCCACCCTGTTGCTGGTTGACGGTTCCAGCTATTTGTACCGCGCTTTTCATGCTATGCCCGATTTGCGGGTGGACCGCAATGACCCGAACAGCCAAGCCACTGGCGCGATTCGCGGCATGGTCAATATGCTGCAAAGCCTGCGTCGCGAATACCCCAGCCACCATGCGGTGTGTGTGTTTGACGCCAAAGGCCCCACCTTCCGCGACGACATCTATCCCCAGTACAAAGCCACGCGCTCCCCCATGCCCGACGATTTGCGCAGCCAAATCGAGCCCATCCACCGCTTGGTGCGGCTCATGGGTTGGCCACTCTTGGATGTGCCCGGTGTCGAGGCCGACGATGTGATTGCCACCTTGGCCCACATGGCCAGCACCCAAGGCATGAATGTGGTGGTCTCCAGTGGCGACAAAGATCTGAGCCAGTTGGTGAACGAGCGCATCACCATCATCGACACCATGAATGGCAAGAAACGCGATGTGGCCGGCGTGACTGAAGAGTTTGGTGTACCACCCTCGCTGATGATTGACTACCAAACTTTGGTGGGCGACACGGTGGACAACGTCCCTGGCGTGGCCAAGGTCGGTCCCAAAACCGCGGCCAAGTGGCTCATGGAATATGGCTCGCTGGAAGCGCTGATGGCACGCGCTGAAGAGATCAAAGGCGTGGCCGGTGAAAACCTGCGCCAAGCCCGTGATTGGTTGCCCACCGGCAGGCAACTGGTCACCATGAAGACCGATTGCGATTTGAACGCTCACATTGCAGGCCTGCCTTCGTTGGAGGGTGTGGTGATGCAAGCGCCCGACCAAGTTGGGCTGATTGATTTTTACAAGCAATACGGATTCAAAGGATTGGTCACTTCAATGGAAGCAGGTGAGGGTGCTGAGCCTTCTGCCAAAGCTGCCCGTGGCCCGCTGAGCGAATCGGGCGTGGGCGAGGTGGGTGTGCTGTTCGACGAACCCGCACCCGCGGTGAGCGCCGAGGTGCATTACGACACTGTGCTCGATTGGGACAGTTTTGATGCATGGCTGACAAAAATAGAAGCCGCCGATTTGGTGGCCTTGGACACCGAAACCACTTCGCTGGTGGAAATGCAAGCGCAGATCGTGGGCATCAGCGTGTGCATCACGCCAGGCGCTGCCGCTTACATCCCCTTGGGCCACAACGCCGCCGATGCGCCCACGCAACTGCCGATGCAAGAGGTATTGGCCAAGCTCAAACCTTGGCTTCAAAACCCTTTGAAACACAAGCTGGGTCAGCATGTGAAGTACGACCGCCATGTGTTCGCCAACCATGGCATCGAGGTGCAGGGCTATGTGCACGACACCATGCTGCAAAGCTATGTGCTCGAGGTCCACAAACCCCATGGTTTAGAGACCTTGGCCGATCGGCACTTGGGTCGCAAAGGTTTGTCTTTTGAAGACCTGTGCGGCAAAGGCGCGCACCAAATTTCATTTGCGCAAGTGGATGTGGCCAAGGCTTCGCACTATGCCTGTGAAGATGCCGATTTCACACTCGCTGTTCATCAGCGCTTGTGGCCGCTCTTGCAAGCCGACGACAAGCTGCGCTTTGTGTACCAACTGGAAATCGACAGCAGCGAGGCGCTGTACCGCATCGAGCGCAACGGCGTGCTGATTGACGCGCCCACCTTGGCCGCGCAAAGCCACAGCTTGGGGCACCGCATCATGCAACTTGAGCAAGATGCTTATGCCATCGCCGGTCAGCCCTTCAACCTCGCGTCACCCAAGCAATTGGGCGAAATCTTTTTCGACAAACTCGGTTTGCCAGTCATCAAAAAAACCGCCACCGGTGCACGCAGCACCGATGAAGAGGTGCTGGAAAAACTGGCCGAAGACTACCCGCTGCCCGCGAAAATTTTGGAGCACCGATCGCTCTCGAAACTCAAAGGCACTTACACCGACAAATTGGCGCAGCTGGCCAACCCGCGCACAGGGCGGGTGCACACCCATTACGCGCAAGCCGTGGCGGTGACGGGGCGTTTGTCCAGCAACGACCCCAATTTACAAAACATCCCGATCCGCACGCCCGAGGGTCGCAAAGTGCGCGAGGCCTTTGTGGCACCTGCGGGCAGTGTGATTGCCAGCGCCGATTACTCGCAAATCGAGTTGCGCATCATGGCCCACATCAGTGACGACCCGGCCTTGCTCAAAGCCTTTCACGAAGGCTTGGATGTGCACAAAGCCACAGCGGCCGAGGTGTTTGGCTTGACGCCTGACACAGTGAGCAGTGAGCAGCGCCGTTATGCCAAGGTGATCAACTTCGGTTTGATTTACGGCATGAGTGCGTTTGGCTTGGCCAAGGCGCTGGGTATCGACAACACCGCCGCCAAAAACTACATTGAGCGTTACTTCCAGCGTTTTGCGGGAGTCAAGCGCTACATGGACGACACCCGCGCCCAAGCCAAAGCGCAAGGCTATGTGGAGACGGTTTTTGGGCGGCGTTTGTATTTGCCCGAAATCAATTCACCGAACGGGCCGCGCCGCGGTGGGGCTGAGCGTGCCGCCATCAACGCACCCATGCAAGGCACGGCGGCGGACTTGATCAAGCTCAGCATGGTGAAAGTGCAGCAGGTCTTGGACCAAGAGGGGCGCGGCACCCGCATGATCATGCAGGTGCACGATGAACTCGTGTTCGAGGTGCCCGATGCAGAGGTGGATTGGCTGACAACCGAGGTGCCGCGCATCATGGCCAGCGTCGCCCAATTGAAAGTGCCGCTGCTGGCCGAGGTGGGTGTGGGTGCCAACTGGGATCAGGCGCATTGAGGCTTTAACGTGTAAGAGGCGGCACCGTCATGGCGATATTTTGGATAGCACCGCTTCTGACCATTTCGTTGTAGACCAGCACTTGGTAACGGTAATTCTTGTCGGGCGTGACAGAGTGGTAAGCAGCAATGCCAAACCAGTTCATGCCATAACGCGAGATTTGTTTGCGCAACAGCCATGCCCCTACATAGGTATTGACACAGCCATCCATCAAATGGCTTTCTTTGATGCCATGGTTTTGCAAGACGGGCAAGTGAATAGAGTTGATTTGGGCAACGCCAATATCGCGTGTGCCGTTCATATTGACATTGATGGCCTTGGGGTTGAGTCGACTCTCCACCATCAAGATGGACCTTAACAAATACGGATTGACACCGTGGTACTGCGCAGCGCCCACAATGCATTTGTTGAGGGGTTTTGAGCCATGGGGCGAACTGGATGTAGCCATCGCAGCTGGGAAGCTCCCAGCCAATAGCAAAGTAACTGCGGTCAGCCTTAAAAGTCTCGAATAACCGAAAGTGAATGATAAATTCAACATTTAATTCCCAAAAAACAATACTTAAAGTTACTTTAAATGATTTTTTGGTAAAAAGTGAATACTTAGATGCCTGTTTTTCATGAAATTTGCTAAATAACGACACAAAAGTGCTTTGAATCTGAAAATTTGGCAGGTGGGTCGGCTTCAGGACAGAGCGCATAATCAGTTGTATGACGCTCACGTTTTGGACAATCATGGCGGGCACTTTGTTCGCCGGCGTAGGCAGTGTTTTGGTAGCGGCTCTTTTAGCGCGGGCATTGTTGGCCCGCTTCACACTGCATTTGCTCAGCCTGGCCGCAGGTGCTTTGTTGGCGACCGCATTTTTGCATTTATTGCCAGAGGCTTTCGAGTCCGATACCGCACCCCACAGCTTGTTTTTAACCCTGCTTTTAGGCTTGGTCTTCTTTTTTCTATTGGACAAAGCCGAGCTATGGCACCACGGCCACGAGCATGGACAGGGTCACCTCGGGGTCCATGATCATGGGGACAACCATTTACATGAGCACCCAGCAGCAGACGGCTTGGCAGGCAGCTGGGCGGTGCTCACAGGCGACAGCGTTCATGCTTTTGGCGATGGGGTTTTGGTGGCAGCGGCTTTTATGACCAATTTCAGCCTAGGTGTGGCCGCGTCAGTAGCTGTACTGGCGCATGAAATTCCCCACCATATGGGGGACTTGGCTGTTTTGCAGCGCGGTTTGGGTCAAGGGCGCGATGCTTTATTGAAGTTATGCATGGCCGGTGGCGTGACGGTGGTGGGTGGCTTAGCCGGTTTTTTCCTGATCGAAGGTCACGAAGCATGGCTGCCTTTTTTGCTGGTGATAGCTAGCAGCAGTTATGTGTATGTTGCCTTGGCTGACTTGATACCCCAATTACAAAAACGCTTGTCAGCTGCAGAGACGGGAATGCAAGTGCTTTGGTTGTTTGCAGGCATTGCCATGGTTACCGCTGCGGTGCAGTGGATGCACGGGCATTGAACCTTTTAGCCCTGTGCGCAGGGCAGGCCTGGCGTGTTGCACCATTCGCTCCAACTGCCAGCATAAAGAGCCGTAGCACCTAAACCCGCGATTTGCATGGCCAGCACATTAGGAACAGCACTGATGCCACTGCCGCAGTGATGCACTACGCTGCTGGCGTCGCGACCGTTGAGCAAGGCCTCAAACTCGGTTTTAAGTTCGGCTGGCGACTTCATGAAGCCTTGGGGTGTGAGATTGGTATTGAAGGGGCGGTTCATAGCCCCCGGTATATGCCCAGCCACAGGGTCGAAAGGCTCGGTTTCGCCTCTGTACCGTGCAGGGGCTCGCGCATCGACAATGGTTTGCGCAGGACGGCCTAATTGGGCAGACACATCCGCCGTGTGCTTGAGCACCAGCAAGGGTTGACGCAAAGCAAATACAGCTGGCGTGACCGGCAAAGCAGGACCACTGGCCACATCACCACCCGCGGCCACCCATGCTTGCAAGCCACCATCGAGCACGGCCACTGCCTCATGGCCACACCACTTGAGCATCCACCATAAGCGGCCACAGTAGTTCATGCCTTGGCGGTCATAAACCACCACTTGGGTGTGTTCGCTGATGCCGCAAGCGCCCAACCAACTGGCAAAGTGTTCTCGTGAGGGGAGGGGGTGCCTGCCACCGTTGATCGCCAAGCTTGTGTCGTGCGTGGCTAAATCGGTGTTGATATCGGCAAACAAAGCGCCAGCGATGTGCTGTTCTTCAAACTGCTGTCGACCTGCTTCGGGTTTGGCCAAGTCGGCGCTGCAATCGATGACGACCGCAGGGGTGGTTTTTAACGCTTGCACAGAAATCAAGGTGGTGAACATGGCTCAGTGATCCTCAGCAGGTGAATCGGGAACTGCGCGGGTACGCAGGACGGTGGAGGCGATGCCGCTGGCGATGATCAGCCACATGCCTAACCAACCGATGGTGGGCAATTGTTCCTCAAACAAAAACACGCCATACAAAGCCGCAAACACAATGCCAGCGTATTGCAAATTGGCCACCACCAAGGTGGCACCGCGTGAGTAGGCGCGGGTGAGGCACATTTGTCCCAGTGAGGCCAATAGGCCGATGGGC
>Ga0214921_10010588_pt1 | contig 11376 bp, 7 predicted proteins | sample LL1505_MetaG_FD_177992 | JGI IMG/M metagenome (GOLD analysis project Ga0214921, IMG submission 177992) | Freshwater microbial communities from Lake Lanier, Atlanta, Georgia, United States - LL-1505 | ecosystem: Environmental > Aquatic > Freshwater > Lake | place: USA: Georgia | collected 2015-05-28
GTCGTCAAGACCTATGACGGAACGACCACGGCGCTTGGCACGCCTGTCGCGATTGCGGGCAGCTTGTTCACCAATGTCAGCAACGGCAATACAGCCGACAGCCTGAGCGGCGGCAGCTATGCCTTTATCGGCGCAAATGTAAGCCGCCAGGGCGGCGTTGCCTCTGGTGCCGTCTTGAATGACAAGGTCGTGACCGTTGCGGGTGTGACGGTCAACGACGGCAATAGCGGCGGCAACTACACCGTCACCTTTGCAAGCAACACCACAAGCACGATCGATCCCTATACGGTCAATCTGACTGGCTCGCGCGTTTACGACGGTGGTACGGCCGCCGAGGCGGGCATCTTCACATTGAGCCAACTCGTCGGCCAAGAAAGCCTGAGCCTTTCCGGGACAGGAAGTGTCAGCAATGCGCACGTGACGCTGGTGGGCCAGCAGCCACAGGCTCAATCCCTTGGCGCGCTCGGGACGCTCGATCTGGTTGATGGCGTAGGAGCCAATGCCGGGCTGGCGCTCAATTACAAACTTGCTGGCGGTGCGCACAACGTCACAATCACGCCGCGTCCGCTGACCTTCTCTGCGTCGGTGCCTGATAAGATTTATGACGGCAATACGGCGATCATGGTTTCCAGCCTTTTGATCCAGAACCAGGTGCAGGGTGAGCAGCTTGATCTGGTCTTCAATCCGTTTGCGAATTTCAGCGATAAGGGGGCTGGACAAAATAAGACGGTGACGATCTCCAGCATTCGTGTGCAGAGTTCGCCGACGGCGCTGAGCACCGATTATGTACCACTGCCGATGACTTATGAGACGACTGCGACGATTTTTAAGAAGGACGTCACTGTTGTTGGCGTTGTCGCGACGGACAAGGTCTATGATGGGACAACGACGAACGTCATTAACACTAGCGTTTCCGCTCTTGCGGGGCTTGTCGGCGGCGACCAGGTTCGTATTTCCGGCTTGACTGGAACGTTCGCAACCAAAAATGTCGGCAGCAATATTCCGGTTATCGGTAGTGCCGTTACGTTCAGCGGCGCGGATGCGGGTAACTATAACCTGATCCAGCCGACGGGCTTGGCCGCGAATATTACGCCACGGACGCTCGTTGTGGCAGCATCAGGCATCAGTCGTGCCTATAACGGGACAATCGATGCTGGGATCAATCTGACCGACAATCGTATCGCAGGCGATGCCATTGACTTCGGTTTCACTGCATCATTCCTCGATAAAAACATCGGTACCAACAAGTTTATAAGCATCGCGATCTCCAGCTTGGGCGGGACCGATGGCAGCAATTACGTCCTGTCTGCCAATCCATCGGCTTTTGCTGATGTTACGCGCGCTGTGTTGAGCTTCACGCCGATCGTCACTACCAAGACCTATGATGGGCTGACGGGCGCGACGGTAAGTCTTGCCACCAACATCGCCGCTGGCGATCCGATCTCGGTGAATTTCTCCGACGCGCGCTTTGACACTGCCAATGCCGGCACAGGAAAGACGGTTACCGTTACCGGCATTTCGGTCACGGGTGACCTGTCGAACTATCAGTTCCTGCCATCGGCTACGACAGCCACCGGCTCGGGCACGATCACGCCGTTCGTGGTCGATCTGACAGGCTCGCGGGTCTATGACGGCAGCACGGCTGTAGATGCCTCGGCGCTGCGGATAGGTACCTTGCTCGGGAGCCAGACGCTCAGCCTTTCGGGCACAGGCGCCATCGCCAACCGCAATGTTGGAACCGGCAAGCAGGTGAATGCAAGCGGGCTGACGCTGGTCGACGGCGCAGGGGCCAATGCCGGCCTCGCCTCCAATTACACGCTCGTCGGCGGCAACCAGGTGGTTGACGTAACGCCGGCCAGCCTGGTGATCACAGCATCCAACGCGGTGAAGACGTATGACGGCACGACATCTGTCGCCGGTGCTGCTCAGGCACCTCAGGCGATCGTCCAAGCAAGCAGCGGCACACAGCTCTTCGGGGCCGACAGCCTGAATGGCGGAACGTTCGCTTTTGCCGACGCCAATGTGAGCCGTGACGCTGGCAATAACATCGTCAGCAACAAGGTCGTCACGGTCTCATCGGTAACCGTGAACGACGGCAACAATGGCGCGAACTATACGGTCAGTTATGGTGACAATACCACGAGCACCATCAACCCATATGCGATGACCATCACGGCCCTGCAGCAGACTAAGGTGTATGATGCCTCGATCACTGCAGGCACCTCGGCCTTCTCCGTTGGACCAATGATTGGATCCGATGCGATCGCTTCGGTGACACTGGTTTACGCTGACAAGAATGCCAGCCAAGGCAACAAGCTGATCACCCCGAGCGCTGCGATCAGTGCGCCGGGCACCATCCTTGGCAACTATGCAATCAGTTACATCGCCGATACTGGCAGCAGCATTACGCCCGCGACGCTTGCGGGCGTCTCGAGTATCGTCGTCGCCGACAAACTCTATGATGGAACAACTGCTGCAAACGTGTCCTCTGCGACATTCAACGGCATCTTTGACGGGGATGATGTCAGCGTTGCGATCTCGGTTGGTTCCTTTGACAGCAAGGATGTCGGCGTTCGGGCCGTCGCAATTGCAAGCTTGACCCTGGGTGGTTCGGATGGTGGCAACTACCTCCTGCTGAGCAGCACGGGAACGGCAACCGGCCGGATCTTGCCAACACCGCTGACGATTTCGGCTTTGGCGCAGACGAAGGTTTATGACGGTACGACGTTGGTGCCGAGCCTGGCGCTCGGGACGGGTTACGGCGTTTCGGGCCTGGTGGGCAGCGAAAGCCTGTCGAGTGTGACGCTGGCTTATGCCAATGCCAACGTCAGCCGCAATGGCGCCGGCGCTGTCCTCAGTGACAAGGTGATTACGGCCAATGGTGCCGTTGCAGCCGCTGGTACCGACCTTGCCAACTATGCGGTCAGCTATGTTGGCAACACCGCAAGCACGATTACACCTTACGCGGTGAGCCTGACGGGCGGGCGGGTCTATGATGCAACGACGGCCGTGAATGCCTCGGTGTTGACCATCGGCACGCTGGTGGGCAGCGAAGGGCTCAGCCTGTCTGGCGCGGGCGTCCTGGCCAACAAGAACGTTGGCACGGGCAAGGTTGTCGGCCTTGGTTCGCTGAACCTGGTTAACGGCACCGGCTTGGCGAGCAACTACACGCTGGTTGGCGGGTCCATTCTGGCTGACGTTACGCCTGCTTCTTTGACCGTCACGACGTCTGACGTGGTCAAGACCTATGATGGCAACCTGAGTGTTGCGGGCGCCACGGTATCTCCAACGCCTGTGGTAAAGGCCGGCAGTAACACGCAGCTGTTCGGCAACGACACGTTGAACGGTGGCAGCTATGCCTTCACCAATTCCAATGCTGGCAGCGGTAACCGCACGGTAACCGTTTCTGGCGTGGTCGCTAATGATGGCAATAGCGGCGCCAATTACATCATCAGCTACGCATCAAACACGACCAGCACGATCAACCAGGCTGCGCTGACGATTTCGGCTTTGGCGCAGACGAAGGTTTATGACGGTACGACATTGGTGCCGAGCCTGGCGCTTGGAACGGGCTACGGCGTTTCGGGCCTGGTGGGGGGTGAAAGCCTGTCGAGTGTGACGCTGGCTTATGCCAATGCCAACGTCAGCCGCAATGGCGCCGGCGCTGTCCTCAGTGACAAGGTGATTACGGCCAACGGTGCCGTTGCGACAGCTGGTACCGACCTTGCCAACTATGCGGTCAGCTATGTTGGCAACACCGCCAGCACGATTACACCTACGCCGCTGAAGGTCACTTTGCTGGATATCATCAAGGCTTACGACAGCATGACGGCGGCGACCGGCACACCAATTGTGGTCGCAGACGGGACGACGCGCCTGATCGGTTCAAACACGCTCTCGGGCGGTACATTCGCCTATGTCAACCCAGATGCAGGCACGAACAAGACGGTCCAAGTATCGAATGTGACCATCAGCGATGGCAATAACGGCGGAAACTACGCCATAGCATATGTGTCCAATACCAACAGTGCGATCACGCCACGTCTTGTGTCGTTGTCGGCAACCAAGATATTTGACGGCACTACGGACCTGGCGGGCTTGGTGGCCATCCAAACCGGCGTTCCCGGCCAGACGCTCGGCTACACTGGGGCGCGGGCATTTTCTGCCGACATTATGGCACTGGCCAATTACATTAGCGAAATCGCACTCTCCGATAGCTTGAGCGCAAAGGCATCCAACTATAGGTTGCCCACCCTCAATGCAGAAAACGCGCCGGTAAAGATTGTCCCTCCTCCGGCCAGCATGGTGACCATGCCCGCGATTTACGATAAGATATCGATAACGGCTTCGCAGCCAGTGACCAGTATGACAACCAATCCTGGGGCCGTCACAACCTCGGATAGTTCTGTGAATACAGGCGCATCCGGCACGACGTCGAGCGGCACGACCGCTGTCGCGACTGGAGCCAGTGCTGACTCTGTGCCCGGCGGGACGAGCCAGGCATCCGCAGGCGGCACTTCCACTGGTTCCGTTGGGCAATCTGCGGGCTTCACCTCCGCAGACCTTCTGGACCCTCCCGCGATTGAAGGCGGCGCAAAATTCGATGTGGAGGTGCCTGTGACGGCGTTCCGCCACACGGATGAGAATGCAAAAATCGTTCTGAAAGCGGAACTGGCTGACGGCGGCCCGCTGCCTGACTGGATCAGCTTTGATCCGGTTTCCAATAAACTGTCTGGCACCGCGCCAACGGGTGTGTCGGTTTTGGCTGTGGTTGTGATCGCGACGGACGAGCGCGGCGGCGAGATCAAGGCGCCGATAAATCTCCAATTTGCACAATGAAAAAGGGAATGAGCATGACCAAATCATCGACCGGCGTTTTGCTCGCGGTGTGCTCCGCTGCCGCGCTGGTAGCGACCCCGCTGCATGCAGCGAAGCCAAAGGTCTCTGAAGCAGCAGTCCCCCCACTGGCCACCAACGCGCCCGAAGCGCGCGCGCCGCAATGGACGCTCAAGGGCACCTACGGCCAGTGGGGTGTTCTCTGCAATTCATCGAGCCCCAGTGAGTGCCGCGCTGCGCAAACACAGAAATCTGTCGATGAGAAGAACCCGGGCACGCTTTTGCAAGTCTTGTTCGCCGCGGAAAAAGGCAAGATGTTCGGGGTGTTTACGCTGCCATTCGGCGTTGATCTGCGCGCCGGCATTGCGGTGCGGATCGACGAGGGCGAAGAGGTCAAGGGCAGCTTCATGACCTGCATGCCTGATGGATGCCAGTCGATCACTGAGATCAACGAGACATTGTTGGCGCAGATCCGGAAAGGAAAGGTCCTGAAAGTTGGATTTCGTTCTTGGGGCGGCGGAGACAAGACCTTAGTGGTCGATGTTCCTCTAGAGGGCGCAGGGCAAGCCATCGCGGCTTCGAATCCCTGAACATCGAGCCGAAGCGGTCGCCTTTGCTGCTGTGAATGCGGGGACGACGATCACCGCTTTGGCCCAGCATTTTGACGTTTATCTGTCTCACGTCGTGACATGGGTAAATGCTGGTTTGCGATCCGTAGCGTGATTGCTCTCGCCTGGCGGATCAAGAATGTTGGCACCATTGCGAGGACCAGCTCGCTTTTGGGCCACGAAGCAATTTCCATCAAATGGTCGGTTATAGCCGCTGGATGCCCCGCGAGGATTCGAACCTCGATTAACGGTGTCAGAGACCGGAGTCTTACCTTTAGACGACAGGGCAACAGCCAGCGAAGGCCGGCGTTTACCGGCTGGGGCGGCCACGGTCAACCGTCTGATGTGGTCCAAATGCGCTAGTGTCCACAGCTGTGGCCGAAGTGGCGGATGATTTGCCATCATCCGATGAATTGGCTAGCGTGTTTTCAGGTTCCGCTGCGGCGGCGTCCCTTGGGGGCGCATGGTCAAGGCGGTATGTGAATGTGACTGGACTTGCCGATGCCGGCCCCGCTTGAATCTGCTGACGGCCCCCGCCGCGGCACCGCCGCCCGAAGCCGGATGCACCCATCCCAGCAGCGTCGCGCGCCAGCCTATGGCGCGCTTGATCTGGGCACCAACAATTGCCGATTGCTGATCGCCCGGCCATCGCCCGATGGCTTCACCGTCGTGGATGCCTATAGCCGCGTGGTGCGGTTGGGGGAGGGGCTGCTGGAAGCCGGTCGGCTGTCCGATGCCGCGATGGACCGCACCCTGGCCGCACTTTCGGCCTGCTCCGAAAAACTGGCGCGCCGTGATGTACGGTTGACCCGCAATGTCGCCACCGAAGCCTGCCGACGCGCCAGCAATGGCCTGGCCTTCGTGGAGCGAGTCTATCAGGAAACCGGCATCGCGCTGGATGTGATCAGCGCTGCCGAAGAGGCACGGCTGGCGGTGCTGGGCTGCCATGTGCTGATTGATGGCGATGGCCCGCCGGCGCTGGTGTTCGATATCGGCGGCGGTTCGACCGAATTGATGCTGGTGGCGCCTTCGGGCGTAGGCGACGCGCCCCCGGCCATTATCGAGTGGATTTCAATGCCGTGGGGCGTGGTGTCTCTGGCCGAAACCGAACCGCAATGGCCGCAGGTTGCCGATCGCGTTGACGCCTACGACCGGATGCTGGCCGAGATGTGGCCCTGGCTTGACCGGTTTGCCGCGAAACTGGCAGCGCGTGGCGTGAGCGAGGTGCAGTTGTTGGGCACATCCGGCACCATCACCACGCTGGCCAGCGTGCAACTGGGCCTGCCCGGCTATGATCGGCGGCGGGTGGATGGCTGTGCGGTGGATACGGCGGCGCTGGCGGCGCTGTGCCGGTCAATCGGGCACAGCAGCGTTCAGGAACGCGCCCGCATCGCCTGTGTGGGGCCGGATCGCGCCGAATTGATCGTGGCCGGCTGCGCCATCCTGGAAGCCATCCTCACCCGCTGGCCGGGCGGGCAGGTGCGGGTGGCCGATCGCGGCATTCGCGAAGGCATCTTGCGCACCTTGATGACGCGCGATGGCGTGTGGGCGGCCGGCAAATGAGTGGCGCTGGACCCAGTGGCCCCGGCGGCCGGTCGCGTGGCGGCAAGGTGAGGGTGAAAACCGCCCGCAAGCGCACGCCGCAATCAGCGGCCTGGCTGGAACGGCACCTGAACGATCCCTATGTCGCGGCTGCCAAGGCGCAGGGCTATCGCAGCCGCGCCGCCTTCAAGCTGAAGGAACTGGATGAACAGTTCGGCCTGCTCGCCGGCGTTGATCGCGTGGTCGATCTGGGCGCCGCGCCCGGTGGCTGGTGCCAGGTGGTGAATCAGAAGCGGCCCAAGGCCCGGGTGGTGGGCATGGATCTGCTGGCCATCGAACCGCTGGCCGGCGTCGATCTGTTTCAGAAAGACATTACCGATGAAGACAGCGAAGCGCTGATCCTCAGCGTGCTGGGTGGCCCAGCCGATCTGGTGATGAGCGATATGGCCGCCAATACCGTGGGGCACAAGCAGACCGACCATCTGCGTACCATGGGCTTGATCGAGGTTGGGCTGGACATGGCCACGCGGCTGCTGCGGCCGGGCGGCAGTTTCCTGGCCAAGGTGCTGGCTGGCGGCGGCGACGGGCAGTTGACCGCGCTTCTGAAACGGCATTTCACCACTGTGAAACATGTGAAGCCACCCGCCAGCCGCAAGGGATCGAGCGAATGGTATGTGGTGGCGCAGGGTTTCAAACCGCCCGCGAGTGCAAGCCCTGACTGAGGGCAAGGGCCGCACTTCGCAGTTGCCAGCACCAAAATTGGCTGGCAATCAATCGTCACAGCAACAGGTTAGGCCGGTTCATCCCCGCGACTGCAAGGCGAGGTATGAGTGGGCTATGGCAAGTGGGAGCGTGGGAACGACATGACGGCGCGACAACCGGCAGAATGGGCTGCCCACGCCGCCACCTGGACGGCGTTTCCGTCCCACGCTGAGCTGTGGGAGGATGATCTCGCCGCGGCACAAGCGGAAGTCGCCGAGATGGTGCGCGCCATTGCCAAAGGCGAGCGCGTCGAACTGCTGGTGGCCAATGATGAAGCCATGGCTGTGGCCCGCGACATGCTGGGCGATGTGGATGTGCGGCTGCATGCCTATGCCTTTGGCGATATCTGGCTGCGCGACACCGGGCCGTTGTTCCTGCAATCGCCGCACGGCATGGCGGCGGCCGGCTTCCGCTTCAATTTCTGGGGCGGAAAATATGATCTGCCCGGCGATGAGGGCGTTGCCGCCTTTGTTGCCAATATGACGAAAACGCCGCTGGCAAAACACGGCTGGGTTCTTGAAGGCGGCGCTATCGATGTGGATGGCACTGGGCTGGTGGTGACCACCGAGCAATGCCTGCTTAATCCCAACCGCAACCCCAAGATGGATCGGGTGGAGGTGGAAAGCCATCTGCGCCGCGATCTGGGGCTGGACCGGGTGCTGTGGCTGGGCGACGGCCTGCTGAACGATCACACCGATGGCCATGTCGATAATCTGGCGCGTTTCGTTGGCCCCGGCCGGCTGGCGCTGCCGGTGGCGGCGGGCAAGGATGATCCCAACAAGGATGTCTACGAAGACGCCTGGGATCGTGCGCGCGATTTCGGGATGGAGATCGTGCCGATCCCGTCGCCGGGCAAGGTGCTGCGCGATGGCGAGATCATCCCGGCCAGCCACATGAATTTCTACATCGCCAATGCCGTGGTGGTGGTGCCGCTTTATGGTGCCGCCAGCGATGATGACGCGGTGAAGGCCATCGCCGCGCTGTTCCCCGATCGGGAGGTGATCGGCATGCGCGCCGATCATATTCTCACCGGCGGCGGCAGTTTCCACTGCATCACCCAGCAGCAGCCGAAATAGGCCAAGACTGGAGGGCATCTTTCGCCCGCCACATTCGTGCGCTAGGGGCGCAATCATGACCCGCACCATCACCGTCGCCGGCCTGCAACTGGCCTTCTCCGGCAATCGCGATGCCGATATCGCAATGACCGCCGCCGCCGCCCGCGCCGCTGCTGACGGCGTCGATGTCGTGCTGCCGCCGGAATTGTTCGAAGGCCATTATTTCTGCAGGCACGAAGACGAAGGCCTGTTCATCAACGCCCTGCCACTGGACAAGCACCCGGCCGTCGCCGCGATGCGCGAAGTGGCGCTGGAAACGAAGACTTACATCCCCTGTTCCTTCTTCGAGAAGGATGGCCATCACCACTACAACAGCCTCGCCATGATCGATGATGGCGGTAACGTGATGGGCGTCTATCGCAAGAGCCATATCCCTGACGGGCCGGGCTATGAGGAGAAATTCTATTTCCGCCCCGGCAACACCGGTTTCAAGGTGTGGAACACCAAGAAGGGTGTGATCGGCGTCGGCATCTGCTGGGACCAATGGTATCCCGAAACCGCCCGCGCGATGATGCTGATGGGCGCTGAACTGCTGCTTTATCCGACCGCCATCGGCACCGAGCCACATGATCCCGACCTCGACACCCGCCGGTTGTGGCGCCGGGCGATGGTGGGCCATGCCGTATCGAACGTCGTGCCGGTGTTGGCCTGCAACCGAATCGGCACCGAAGAGGCTGGCACGCCGCACGCGCAGACCTTTTATGGCACCAGCTTTGCATGCGATCAGCGTGGCGACATTATCGATGATCTGGATGATACGACGCCGAGCGTGGTGAAGGCGACGTTCGATCTCGATCTCGCGGCCCGCCACCGCGCCGCCTTCGGCTTTTTCAGGGACCGCCGGCCCGAACTCTATGGGCGGCTGGCGCAGGACATCTGAAGCTCAGGCTCGATAGGCGAGGGTCGATTCAAGCGCGGCCTTGAACATGTCCGGCGTCAACAGCCCGGTGTTGATGTTCAGGCGGCTGCAGTGATAGCTGTCCACCAGCATCACGCCTGATGGCAATTTGTGCGCCACGCCATGGCCGAAACGATATTTGGGCAGCTTGCCGCCGACTGCCTTGATCGCGGCCTGGTGTGCGGTTTCGCCCAAAGCCAGCACCACTTTCAAGGCGGGCAGGGCGGCCAGTTGTTCGGCGAGATAGGACCGGCAGTTATGTTTCTCCGCCGTTTCGGGCAGGTTGCCTGGCGGCGCGCAGGCCACGGCGTTGGTGATGAACAGGCCCGGCGCATCCCAGCCATCGGGTGTTTCGGTGGCCAGCACCAGTTCGGCCAGCGTGCCAAACAGCATCTTGCCGGCTTCGTCACCATGGAACGGCTTGCCGGTGCGGTTGGCGCCCTTCAGGCCGGGTGCGAGACCGACGATGGCGAGCCAAGCCGAAGCATCACCAAGCGGTGGCACTGGGGCGTTCCACCAGCCGGAATGGCGCGCCACCTGATCGGTGCGATAGGCGGCCAAGCGCGGGCACAAGGCGCAATCCTTTGGCGGGGTTCCGGGGTGCAGGGTCTCGTCAGTCATCACTCATGCCTGTAGGGGCTCAGGATAATATGGCAATCATACTTGTCGCGCTGGGATCGAACCGCTGCCACGGCCGCCATGGCCGGCCGGCGGGCGTGGTGCGCGCGGCGCTGGTGGCATTGGCGGGGCTGGGGCTGCTGGAGCGCGTATCGCCCATCTTCGCGACGGCCCCGATCGGCCCGGGCAGCCGACGTTATGCCAATGCGGTGGCGGCTTTGGAGTGGGGTGGCAGCCTGCTTGATCTTCTGCGTGCGCTGAAAGATATCGAGCGAGGTTTTGGCCGCAGGCGCGGGCAACGCTGGGGGGATCGGGTGCTGGATCTCGATATTCTTGCCGCCGGCGCTACTCAGTTGCGTTTGACCGGCCTTGCCGTGCCTCACCCGCGCCTTGCTGAACGGCGTTTTGTGCTTGATCCTCTGGTGATGGTCGCGCCCGATTGGCGGCATCCGGTGACGGGGCATAGTGCAAGACAGTTGCACGCCCGCGCGCTTCGCCCTAAAGGCCTGCCCCGCGCCTGATGCGCGCGCCCAATGCTGCCAGCGGCTTTTGGGGGTCCTTAGCTCAATCGGTTAGAGCGCCCGCCTTTTAAGCGGTAGGTTTCGGGTTCAAGTCCCGAAGGACCCACCAAGCCGCAGCACGGCTTGGTGGCTGTGGGAGGCGCAAACGCCAGAGCTCGCTCAAGGCCGGCCGGGCCCATCACGACCGCACCTTGCCAATACACTGCCCCCAACGCACTCTGCCAAAAGGGGGAAGCATCCATGCCATTGTCCGACTACAGCCTCAGCAATTTCACCGCCGGCCCTTACACGCGGCCCGTCTACCGGCGCGGCAGCGGCCCCGCCGTGATCGTTATTCATGAAGTACCGGCGCTGCACACGCTGGTGATCGATTTTGCCGACCGGCTTGCAGCATCCGGCATGACCGTGATTTGCCCCAGCCTGTTCGGCACGCCCGGTTCGGTGCCCACGAAAGCCGCGGCAGTGAAGCAATTGTT
>Ga0214921_10010591_pt1 | contig 11371 bp, 6 predicted proteins | sample LL1505_MetaG_FD_177992 | JGI IMG/M metagenome (GOLD analysis project Ga0214921, IMG submission 177992) | Freshwater microbial communities from Lake Lanier, Atlanta, Georgia, United States - LL-1505 | ecosystem: Environmental > Aquatic > Freshwater > Lake | place: USA: Georgia | collected 2015-05-28
ACACCAGCGACCAAGCAATCCGCGCTCCAACTGCGTGCTGTAATCAGCCCCGAGCGGTGACAGCGATTCGATCACCACCCGCACGGCATCGTTCCAGCTGTGACGCTGTTCCAGCTCAGGGACGAGTGGCACGTAGCAGTCGTAGTGGTGAATGTCGTCGAGCCCGAGGATCCGCCTTCTCAGGTCGTAATACCGATGGACGGCGGGCAGATGGGCGTGGACCGCCGCAATCAGCTGGTCGTAGACGGCGATCGGCACGTTGTCGGCGAACAGGGCCGCCTCGACGGCGGTCGGGTAATGCCGGACTTTTGCCGCATAGACATCGCGCTCGTTGGAGCCCGAAAGGGTGGCGGCCAGCGTGTTGGCGTGGGCCTCGTACTGGGCGTAATACTGATGGAAGGCCGTCCGCCGCACCTCCCGCGACGTGTCGTGCAGGAGTGTCACGAACGTTGCATTCGACAGCTCTACCTGCTCCCCCGGGCCGGTGGTCACACTCCCAAACTTCATGTCGGCGTCGGTCAACTGCCTGAACACCTTCCCCGCGGTGCCGGCGAAGCTGCCCTGCATCGCCAGCAGTTTTTCCTCCGGCTCCGAGAGCACGTGCGGCCGCGTCCGCGTCAGCCGCTCGAGGATCAGCCGGTAGTCGGCGAGCACGGGAAGCTTCATCCAGGCCGAGAGCGTGTCGGGCGGGATCGCCATGATCTCGGGCCGAATGAAGCTGGCCTTCTCGCCGGCCAGCGTGGCGACATGCTGGAAGCGGCCCGTCATCCGCTGCGGATCCGCCGCCGCCTGATCCTCACTGGCCCGCAGGTGGGCATAGGTGCCGAGCCTGTCTCCCTCGCGATCGACGCTGAGGTCGTAGGCCAGACACTCGGCAAGCCGCTCGGGCGACGAACCGAGCGTGCCGGCAAACGCCGCGAAGCCCGGGATCCGTTTTTCCCACTCGGCCAATGCTGCCGCCCATTCGATATCAGACGAAAACAGACTGCCGAGATCCCACGTATCTCCAACGGCCACGTCGCCCCGCGCCGGCAGCCTCTTCACCGTACCATTCACGTCAGCCATGTTTCACCTCAGTTCAAGAATACGGACTCGTCGGCTGTCCTGATTTTAAGATCCCGTGAGGGGCTGCCCGTGCCCCAGGAGCCGGCGTTGCTGACCAGCGCAGGCATGGATGCCGGAGCGCAGTCAGCATCGAGTGAGCGGAGGCCAGGATGGCCGTAGCGAACGTCCGGCGATGGGGCACGGGCAGCACCGGCCCACGACATGCATCCGTCATAACCGCCACACCGCGCTGCCCCAGGCCAGTCCCCCGCCGAAGCCACAGACCACGATCGTACTGCCCGGCCCGATCCGGCCCGTGCGCCAGGCCTCGTCCATCGCGAGCGGAATCGATCCGCTCGACGTGTTGCCATAGCGGTCGAGATTCACCAGGAAGCGGTCGGCGGAGATGCCCAGAGCCTCGCGGGCTCCATCAATGATCCGGGCGTTGGCCTGGTGCAACACGAAGAGGTCGATCGCCTCCATCGCCACTCCCGACCGTTCGACAACCTGGCGGATATTTTCCTCGGCCAAACGAATCGCCCACTTGAACACCGCCCGACCATCCATCTGCATGAACTGTTCCCGCCGAGCCAAACCCTCGGCCGTGACCGGCTGCCGGGAACCGCTCATCGGGCAGGCGAGCAGGCCCGCACCCCGGCCATCTGAACCGAGCGAGAAAGCGAGCAGCCCGCTCTCTGACCCGGAGTGGCCCGGGGGAACCGCTTCGAGCAACACCGCCCCTGCACCATCGCCAAAGAGGGGCCACGTCTTGATGTCCTCTGGATCGACGACACGCGAATTCGTGTCGGCGCCCACCACCAGTGCCAGTCGGCTCGATCCGGCAGCCAGAAAATTGGCTGCGGTCACCAGGGCATAGGCAAAGCTCGCACAGGCAGCCGTCACGTCCATCGCTGGCACATCGAGCCCCAACTTCTCCTGCACGATGCAGGCGGTTGAGGGAATGCACATGTCCGGCGTGAACGTCCCAAGAACAAGCAGGTCGACGTCCGCGGCGTTGGCATGGGTCAGCGCCGCCCTGCCGGCCGCGGCGGCCAGGTCACTGGTTGCCATCTCCGGCGGTGCACACCGCCGCTCGTGGATGCCCGTTCGGGCGACGATCCACTCGGGATCGCAGCCGAGCCTGGCCAGATCGGCATTCGTCACCACATTCGACGGCACGCTACTGCCGATACCGGCCAGGCGGAAACCCATGGCCCGCCCGAATCGGGAACGCCTGGGCGTAGTAAGAATATCGGACATCGCGGGAGCCGCCTCCGGTCAGTTTCGCGGTGCCGCCGCCCGACGAAGGTGCCGTGGCTGGATGATATCCGTGGCCAGCCCCAGACGTCGTAAAAGCACGATCTCGTAGTAGGTGAGGTCAAACTCCCACCACTTGTGCTGCACGCTCGCGCTGGCCGGATCATGGTGGTGGTTATTGTGCCACCCCTCGCCCGCCGCCACGAGCGCCACGAGCCAGTTGTTGCGGCTGTCCTCGCCGGTTTCGTAGGTCCGATAACCAAACAGGTGTGACAGCGAATTCACGCTCCACGTCATGTGCCAGACCAGCACCGTGCGGACGAATGCACCCCAGACCAGCCAACTGACGCCCAACTGCAGGCCATGGGCCCAGTCGCCACCGGCGATCCGGCCCGCCACCAGCCCGGCCAGAGCGAAGGCCGCCGCGTGGGCCAGGTAGATCCAGAGCGTGCTCGTCGGATGCCGCTCGAGAAAACGGAAGTACCTGTCCGCGAGGATGTCGCGGGCGTACTTGTCGAGAAAGGTAAGCGTGCGACGATCCGGAGCCCGTCGGAACAGCCAGCCGACGTGGGACCAACTCACGCCGTCACGCGGCGTGTGTGGATCCTCAGGCTCGTCGGAGTGGACGTGATGCAGCCGGTGCGTGGCCACCCAGCGAGCCGGGGTGTCTTCCAAGCAACACAGAGCGACCGTTGCCAGGGTTCGCTCAAGCCAGAGCGGAACCTTCAGGCTGCGATGGGTGAGCAGACGGTGATAGCCCAGATTGATGCCCATGCCGAAAACATGCGTGCCGATCAACGCGATCACGAGACCTGACCAACTGAAGCACCAGGGGAGGATCGCGAAGCAGGCCAGTGCGTGCACGACGAAGATGGGCAGCAGATACTCCCAGTGCACGTTGCTCCAGCGGATGTCCCAGCCAGTGGCCTTGTCCGGCAGACGCCCTGCGGCACCGGAAGCCAGTTGACCGTGGCCGGCCACTGAGACCGACGCCACCCCGGATACCGCAGATGATGAGTGCATAAATCGCCCGTGTCAGGCAGGGGGGAACTCGGTCGTACTGGCGAACGTCATTATCGGGCTGCGGCGCGGTTCTACAAGCGGCTGGCTCAGCGGACGTCCACGAACGGACTCACGCCGCGAATCACAATCGCTGCAACCCTCCGCGTCACATCACCGGAGCATCCAATCGGAAGCAATCATTCACCACCCACAGCACCAGCCGGCACGGCGGGATCAACCGGAGTTGCCTTGGCATCGGAGGTCTGCACCATGCTATTCCGGCCAAGATGAATCTTGGCGTATTCTTTGTCCGACACCACGTAATACCAGTCGGCAAAACGACCGTTCAGCTCCCGCACGCGTTTTTGGGCGGACTGTACCTTGTCGTCGTAATCGTCCTGTTTGCGACGATTCTCCCGCTCCACACGCCGCCTGTTCTCCAGCGCCACCTGCGCCGCCGCCTCGGCCTCGTCGGCTTTCTTCAGGCTCTCGGCCGCATCGGTCGTGCGCTCGTCGGCAGCCCCTTCTTCATCCTTCTTGTCACCATCCTTCTTCTCGCCATCCGGCGCGTCGCCGTCCTTCGTGGCGGCATCGTCAACCGCGGCAGGCACTTCCGGCAGCGGTTCGAGCGTCGGCTTCTCCAGCAGCGACTCGTTGAACCGCGCCATCACGAGCAGATAGCGGCCACTGGTCTCGTCGCCGCTCTGCTCGCCAGCCTCGGCACTGCCGGCGTCCTTGGCCTCGCTCGACTTTCCATCAGCCGCCACCGTTGTGGGTGAACCGAATCGAAGGACGTACTCCACCCCGTCCTTCATTCCCACGATCGTCTCGCCGTCCGTGGACAGAATCTCGCCGGTCTTGAGTGGAAGAAAGCCTTTTTGCTGCATCGATGCGACGGCTTCTCGATCGTTCGTGAAACTCTCCTCGGCCTTCAACTCCGCACTCAGGCCGGATGGCTTCCGCGCCACGTCCACGATCTTGAGATCGCCCAATGCGTTTCGCAGATCGTTGAGCTTGTTCGCAGCGAGCTCCTCCCCCTCTGATAGTGTCTCTGGCTTCGGCTCACCATCCTCGGAAAAGGCTTCAAGCCGTACCAGGGACCACTTCGCATCCTTGTCGTTGTAGGCCAGCTCGACACGGTACTTACGATCCAGCTGCACGCCGACCCTCCCATTGGACTCAACCGCCACGAGCGCGTAGTCCTCAAGTCCGAGCCGTCGCACGTCCCAAGGCGAGAGTTTCAGCAGGTCTTTTTCGATCCAGTCGTCGAAGTTCGTCGTGAATTTCGAGGTGTCGATCTCCACGCGATAGACCGGGTCCTGACCGGCCTTGCGAACAAACCGCAACGTTCGGCCGGACGCATCGCCGCCGACGCGTCGCTTGTCCTCCTTGCCAACGATCAGCCGGGCGAGTTTGTTGCCGGAGGCGTCACGAATCTCCACCAACTGCCCGACTCCGGTCATGCCTGGCTTGATCTTCTCAGGATCGGGCTCGATGACGCCGTAGGTCTCGTGATCGCCAGGGGACTTGCTCACCAGGTCGAGCATCTTGAGATCAACGAGCGCCGTGGCGGCCGCTGCGAGCTGTTCCTTGGCGTCGGCGGGATAGTTCTGGTGGGCAGGAAGCACCCACACACCACCCGACTGCATCACCTTGAATGGGTGAAGCGTGGAGAGTTCATCGTCGTACGACACGATCTCGAGGCTGGCCGCCTTCGCCGCATCCGACAACTCCGGAAACAGCACCCGTTGCTCTTCGGGCTGAACCTTGACGCTTTTGAACCGAGGCTGCACGAAGGCTCCAAGGAGCAGCATGCCCAGACCGCCGAGCAAAAACAGGCCGGTGCGGAGCATCACGGGGGACCGCCATGCGGCTGGTTCGTGGTCCTCCATGTGCCGAAACCGTTTTTCGTGTCCGTCGTCTTGATTCATGCTGTCGACCCTGCCTGTCGTGTTCATCGTGTGCACCTGACTTCCACCCGGTTGGATCCGGTCCGATTCCATGCCTCTGGTCGCTCCCGTCTCGCGGCCCCGAGCCGCCGGAGCACGTTCACCGCAGCCGCGTCTTCGCCACGCCTTCACGCTCCAGCGCCCGACGCCGGAAGTAGACAAAGAAGGCCACCACCAGCGGTGGGATCGGCGGCAGGAGCACAGCGAGCCACTTCTGCCGATCCTGCTCCTTGCGAATCTTCGACTCAAGCTGGCGTTCAACCGTCTCGACCTCGGTATCCCGCTTTCGCTTGAGCGTCTCGATCTTGGTGTCGAGCCGCCGCTGTGCGAGCCGCTGCCGGCTGGCAAGCTGCTGCACCGCCTGCATGGCGGCCTGCGGATCGGCATCGCCCGTAGTCTCCATCTCCTTGATCTTCTTCTCAAACTCGCCGACTTCCGACTGCATCGAGTCGTTGGCTGCCCGCTCCGCCTCGTCGAACTCGGCGATGAACTTCTGCCGCTCGGCATCCGCCTTTTCACGTGCCGTGGCCACGGTGTCTTCAATCCGCTCGAGCGTGCGATGCTTCGGTTTGCGCTTGCGGATCTCGAGGAACCGGTCGTCGCCGGCGAGCGAGTCGAGAATGTTGAGCACGAACGTCACATTGTCGAAGTTGAGTCCAAACACTTCATCCGGCCGGTTTCGGAGACCGAAGATTCGGCCGTCCATGAGGTCGATGTCGGAGACGACGACCGCACGAATCGGCTTCGACGCCACTGCGTCAGCCTTGGCGGGATCGGCCCCACCGTCGGCCGCGACAGCCGCGGGCTGCCGTTCGATCGCCACCGCCAGCACCATCGACTGCTTGGCCTGCTTCTCGAAGATCTGCAACTGTCGCATATCGCCGCGGTTGCCCATCACCTGGTCCACTTCGATCGTGCCGGTGCGGAGGCCCGTCTGCGCCAGCGGCGTCCAAGCGACGTTGGCCTTGTCGTCCTTGACGAGAGCCCCTGGAAACGGGAAGAGAACCTCCTGCAGGCCCGCCGTGATCGGCTGCCGGGCATTGAACGCGGGTACTTGCCCCGACGCATCAGACGTCAGTTCGGCGTCGATGAAGACAAACTCATCGGGCAGTTCGAGCTTCGGATGCGGGTTGTAATCCTGGCAGACGATGAGCGGATCGGAGCCGGTCTGCCCCATGGCCGGACGACCAGCGGGAGCCATGAGCTTGAGTCCGAGTGTCTCCCACAACTGGCCGATGTCGCCCTTGGGCTGCTGCTGCGGCTGAAACATCGCCATCGGCCCCCCCGGGCCGCGGCGGGGCTGCGAGGTGCCCGGCACGCCCTGCATCAGCACTGGCAGCGGATCCTCGAAGATCGCTACGGGCTGGCCCGCCCGCACTGCGGCCACGAAGTGATTCAGTTGCTCCGGACCGAGCGACGATGGCTGCACGGCCAGCAACACGTCGTAGCGGTCGCTGATCGGCGCCGACGCGTCGACCTGCACCACGTCGTACTGCTTCTCGAGTTCCTCAAGCACCGGCTGCCGAGGCCGCTGCTGACCGGTAGTCATGTCGAAGCCGCCGAAGAGATCGGCGTCGGTCGTGAGAACCCCCAGCCGCTTCCGCTTCTGCTGGGCAGCCGTGCAGATCGAGCGAATCAGCTCGTACTCCACCGGCGTGCCCTTGTCGAAGAACGGCACCACCACCTTTTCAAGGCCGCTCGTAAAGGCACACCCAAGAAAAATGCTCTCATCCCGGTAGGCACCCCGCACCCGCGACAGCACGCTCACCGGCTCGATGCCGAACTGCTGCGACGCGAGCGCCGCGGCCTCGGTCTTGGGATCGGTCGAGATCACCTCGACGTTGACCTTGCCGCGCCCGAGTTGCTGAAACTGCCGGAGCATGTTGAGGAGATTCAGCCGCGTCTGCGTGTAGTCCTCCGGCACGGTCGGACTGACGTAGGCCTTGATGTCGATCGGCCGGCTCGTGTCGAGTTCACGGAGCAGCCGCCGGGTGTCGGGCGAGAGCGAGCTGATCCGCTCCTCGGACAGGTCGGCGCGAACGTCCATGCCCCTGAAGAGCATGACGGCCCCAACGGCCGCGGCCGCCAGGCCGAGCGTCCGGGCGATGAAATGCACCCCCATCTTTGCGCCATCCCGCCGACTGGTCCAGTGCCGGCGACCGATGAGCACCATCGCGATGTAGAGGCAGACAGCCACGATACCGAGAAAGTAGGCGATCCCCGAAAGGCTGACGATGCCGCGACCGAAGTCGGTGAACTGCTCGGCCAGACTGCACGGCCGGACCCACTTGGCGAGCGCCGGCGACATGACCGACCCAGCCTGATCGGCCACGACCAGCGGCGCATTGAACGCCAGCCCGAGGATGAAGGCCACCGTGAGGTTGTTGGTGAGAAAGCTGGCGACGACGCCGATGGCGATCATGGCGATGCCGACGAACCAGTAGCCAAGATAATTGGAGAGCAGCAGGCCGGCATCGGGCGTGCCCCACAACAGCAGAATCGCCAAATTGCAGATGCAGGAGAACAAAAGCGCCACCGTGTAGATCCCCACCGCCGCGAGGTATTTCCCAAAGACCACCTCCCAGTCGCTGGCCGGAATGGTGAGCAGCAGTTCGTCGGTGCCCTGCCGTCGCTCCTCGGCCCACACGCTCATCGTGATGGCGGGAATGAAGACCAGCAGAATGTAGGGCAGATAGCGATTGAGTTGGTCGAGGTTGGCGAGGTTGGAGTTGAAGAATTCCGGCGGCCAGAACGCGGCCAGCGATCCCAGGAGCACGAAGACGCAGATGAAGACGTAGCCGGTGGGATTGGAAAAATAAGCGACGAAGTTTCGCTTGAACACGGCGTCGAGCACATTCCACTTCATGATGTTCCGTCCTTCACTACTGTTCTGAACACTGTTCCTGCCAACGTCCTGGTAACGTCTGGCAACTGGGGGCGACTGCCAGACACGCGGGATGCACTACACGGAAACGCCACGCGTGAGTTCATGGAACCGCTCGTCAAGACCGCGGCCATCCGCTCGTAGTTCCTGTGGCGCACCGTCGAACCGCAGCCGCCCCTCCGAGATGAGGATCACCCGGTCGGCCAGCGCCTCCACCTCCTGCAGGATGTGGGTGGAGAGCAGGATCGTCTTGCGTTCGCCCAGCCGGCGGATCGTGTCGCGGACGCCGCGGATCTGGTTGGGATCGAGGCCGCTGGTCGGCTCATCGAGAATCAACACATCGGGCTCATGCAGCAGCACCTGCGCCATGCCCACACGCTGTCGGTAGCCCTTCGACAGCTTGCCGATGGCCTTGCCGATCACGCTCCCCAGTTCGCACTGGTCGACGACCGCCTCGATCCGCTCTGACCGATAGGCCCCCTTGAGGCCCCGCGCATCGGCGAAGAATTCGAGCAGGCTGCGGGGCGTCATATCGGGATAGAGCGGGCCGTTTTCAGGCAGATAGCCCAGCCGGGCCGCCCCGGAAAGCCTATCCGTCGACATGTCATAGCCAGCGATGCGGGCGGTGCCGGCCGAGGGGGCCAGATAGCCGGTCAGCATCTTCATGGTCGTGCTCTTGCCGGCACCGTTGGGGCCCAGAAAGGCGACGATCTGGCCACGGGGTACGCTAAACGTGACATCCTCGGTGGCGATGAAGGAGCCGTAATACTTGCAGAGGCCGTCGGCCTCGATCATGGAGTCTCGCATCGAATCCCGGCCGGCCGTGAAGGCTGTTTGCGTCATCGTATTGAATGAAGTTCTAAAACCATCAGGGGCGACGTGGTGGGGTGGCCCCATGCCCCCGACATTTTTTCCGGACGGGGCACTTCCGGCAATCCCCATAATACAGGTCTGGGGATATTCTGGCCCGCCCCCGTCGGCCTGATCGGCCTGCGGACCGTGAAATTCCGCCGCTGCCGAATGGTGAGGCGATGGCTGGCGACTTCAGGCCGACAGCAAGACCGGCCTACCACTCCGCGAAGCTGCCGTCGCCGTGCCGCCAGACGGGATTCCGCCAGCGGTGGCCGACGGCCGCCCGTTCCTTGACGAAGTCTTCGTTGACCTCGATGCCGAGCCCCGGTCCCTGCGGAATCTTCACGTGGCCGTCGGCATAGTCGAAGACCTCGGGATTCTTGAGGTAGTCGAGTAGGTCGTTGCCCTGGTTGTAGTGGATCCCCAGGCTCTGCTCCTGAATGAAGGCGTTGTAGCAATTGGCATCGAGTTGCAGATTGACGGCCAGCGCGATCGGGCCGAGTGGGCAATGCAGGGCGATCGCCACATCGTAGGCCTCCGCCATGTTCGCAATCTTTCGCGTTTCCGTGATGCCACCCGCATGGGATGGGTCGGGCTGCAGGATGTCGACGTAGCCCTCCTGGAGGATCTGCTTGAAATCCCACCGCGAGTAGAGCCGCTCGCCGAGGGCGATCGGCGTGTTCGCCATCATCGCGATCTCCTTGAGTGCCTCGGCGTGTTCACTGAGCACCGGCTCCTCGATGAACATGAGGCGATAGGCCTCCAGTTCCTTGACGAGCACCTTGGCCATCGGCTTGTGCACCCGGCCGTGGAAGTCGACCCCAATGCCGAAGTGCGGACCGACTGCCTCGCGGATGGCTGCCACGTTGGCGATCGCGCGGTCGATCTTGTCGTAGGTGTCGATGAACTGCAGTTCCTCGCAGGCATTCATCTTGATGGCGGTGAACCCGAGCCGGGCCCGCTCCTGCGCCTGGGCGGCGGTTTCAGACGGCCGGTCGCCGCCGATCCAGGAATAGACACGAATCCGATCGCGAACCTGGCCACCGAGCAGGGCATGCACCGGCACGCCGAGCGCCTTCCCTTTGATGTCCCAGAGGGCCTGATCGATGCCAGCCAGCGCGCTCATGTGAACTCCACCGCCGCGGTAGAACCCGCCGCGGTACATCACCGTCCAGTGGTCCTCGATGTTTCGCGGATCCTTTCCGACGAGGTAGTCGGCGAGTTCATCGACCGCCGCCGCCACGGTATGGGCGCGGCCCTCGAGCACGGGCTCACCCCAGCCGACGATCCCTTCGTCGGTCTCGATCTTGAGGAAGCACCAACGGGGTGGAACGATGTATGTCGTGAGCTTCGTGATCTTCATTCGGGCTACTCCTGTTGTGTGTATCAGCGGCCGGCGGCCGCTGACGGCAGCGGCCTGATCAGCGGCTGCGGCAGGCCCCGCTGCCAGCCGATGTGCGTCCGCCAATCGGCACTCATGTCGGGAAAATCGTTGCGAAAATGGACGCCGCGAGTCTCACGCCGCTCGATCGCCCCCCGGATCATCAGTCGGGCCACCTCGAGCATGTTTTGCAACTGCCAGCCCTGCGGCTCGGCAAACTGCCGAGGCAACACGTAGCGACACCAGCCCTCGACGGTCTCGAGCGCCTCGGCTAGCGACTCGCCGGCGCGTTCCACGCCGACGTGTCGCCACATCAGGGCCCGCAGCGAATTGCGAATGTCCGCCAGATCGAGGACGCCGTTGTTCTCCGTCGCGGCTCCGTTGCCGTTGCCGTCGACAGCCCGCGGATTCGCGATGGCCGGCACCCGGAACTCGTGCCCGTCGCCATCCTCCGCCAGAATCTCCTCGCTGGCCGTCTCGCCCGACCGGGCGCCGTAGACGAGGCCCTCGAGCAGGCTGTTGCTCGCCAGCCGGTTAGCACCGTGCAGGCCGCTTGAGGTCACCTCGCCGGCCGCGAACAGGCCGGGAATGGTCGTGCGGCCGTCGGCATCGACGGTCACGCCGCCGATCATGTAGTGGGCGCCGGGCCGCACCGGGATGCGGTCTCGTGTGAGATCGAGCCCAAACTTCCCACAGATCTCGGCCATCCCGGGAAACCGCCGCCGCACCATCTGCGGATCGAGGTGAGACAAGTCGAGAAAGACGTTGGCCTGATGCGTGCGGTGCATGACCACGGTGATCGCCCGTGCGACGACGTCGCGAGGCGCGAGTTCTGCGCGAGGATCAAAATCGGGCATGAACCGCCGACCGTCGCGATCGACGAGCCACGCGCCCGCGCCGCGAACGGCCTCCGTGATCAGACTGCGGGCACCGCCGGCGATGTAGAGCACCGTGGGATGAAACTGCATGAACTCCATGTCACGTAGTTCTGCGCCAGCCCGC
>Ga0214921_10010593_pt1 | contig 11368 bp, 13 predicted proteins | sample LL1505_MetaG_FD_177992 | JGI IMG/M metagenome (GOLD analysis project Ga0214921, IMG submission 177992) | Freshwater microbial communities from Lake Lanier, Atlanta, Georgia, United States - LL-1505 | ecosystem: Environmental > Aquatic > Freshwater > Lake | place: USA: Georgia | collected...
ACACGAATTATTTCCTTCAAATAAAATAAATTTTTCACCTTTCTCCTTATATCCAATATTAAATTTTACTCTATGTGATAAAATGTCATCTAATATATTTTTATCTTCATCATGTTGTAATAAATTTAACATTTGTAACTTTAATTGGATCAGCTGTAACAGTATTTCCTTTTAACTTCACCTCGAAATTTTGCATCATTTGCACTCATTCTATTATGGCTTTATTATTAATTATAAGTATTTAATTTAAAAAAATTAAATTTAATGAACTTTCATAAATGAACTCTCATATTAAAAGTTAAATCTAGCACCCCATTTCTTAGCATGATTAATCATTGCCTGCTGATATTCAACAGGTGCATATTCATGAAAATTAGTTTTACTGTTCAAATTAATTTTTTCAATAAATGAGAAATTAGATGGAATTTTTGTTACATTTGGAAAAACCGGACTATAACCAAGCATTTCACTTAATCTATTGCAAACAACTTTAACATACTGACCCATATCATCTGAATTCATTCCAACAAGTTCAACTGGTAAAGCATGCTTAAAGAACTCTTCTTCTACATTATAGCTCTCTTTAATAATTTTATGAACAATCTTTTCAGGAAGTTTGTTTTTCAATAGTAAATAATGTTCAACACTACACTCACCATGAAGACCTTCATCAGCAGCGATTTGTTTATTAAATTCAGACAAACCAGGCATTTTACCACGTGAACGAATCCAATAAATTGATGCAAAACTACTACTGAAATTAATCATTTCCATGCAAGCTTGTGCAACTAATCTTAGACCTAATGAGTTAGGTGAATTGATATAATGATCTGAATCAGGATGACTAATATATTTTAAAGCGAATAATGCTTTTGTACGAATAACAGGAATACGATAGATTGCATGAAATAATTCATCTCGTTCAATTGGATCAGGTACAAGTGCCTGTAACATTTTAGTATAAGCTTCACTATGAATATTTTCCATCATCATTTGAAAACAATAGAACGATCTTGAATATGGATTTTTAATTTCTTTACAAAGTCTTTCGATTAAATTACTATTTACAATACCATCGGCATTAGCAAAGAATGCTAATGTTAATTTAATGAAAAATCTAGCTCTATCATTTTTATGTTGATTTTCAACTTTTTGTTCAAATGTTAACTTTTCTGATACTTGATCATAAAGTAAATTTATCCAATCGATTTTATCCGTTTCCATTGAAACATCTTCAGCAGGCCAATAAGCCTTTTGATGTTTTTTATACAAATCATAAATTTTTTTGTATTGTTGTGGAATATCCCCAATAAAGAATAAATCAGGATTATCTTTTAAGAGTGGTTCATCACTTGTATCAATTTTTTTAAGTTCATTAATAATTTCCTCATCAACTAATCCTGATGCTTCAGATTTAAGTTCTTTTAAATCATAAGCTTTATTCAATAATTCGTTAATAGTTCCAGTAAATTTAGAACTTTCATATAATTGATACCCTTGCTTTTTTTCTTCTCTAGTAGATTCATTATCAATTTCTTGATAAAATTCAGAATTAACTGGATTAGAAACAACAGATTTATTACCAGATGGTAATACGTGTTTTGTCTGATTTTTTGTTTTAGACATATTTAGATTATAATCGAATAAGTCTAATTTTATATTATATCTTTATTTATATAAAGTATCCAATGAATATATAAATACCGTATATATTTCAAATTTAAAATGAGTAGTAAAAAAATCAAGCCAATTAATCAAAATACTAATGAACCAGAGATTATTAAAGCTCTTGGAAATGGAATATATGGAGTTACATATCTAGCAAATTATCATAATAATTTAGTTGCTTTTAAAAAAGCTCATATTCTTAAATCTGATATAGATAATAAGCAGTCTCGATATCATGCTATGCTTGCATTTTATGAACAAGTAGCTAATAAATTTCCCGATCATTTTACACATCTAATAAAATACGAAATTATAGAAAACTGTAAATTCGATTTTGGACAGGAAGCAAATGGAATTAAAGCAAAAAAAGAAGTTCATGAATCTCCTTATTGTTTGTATATGATAACAACACCAGTTCTTGAAGATACATTAAAAAATTGGTATAATAGTTTTGTAATGAATTTGAACGATATTGAAAGTAATGAACTAGATGGATTTAGGAGAAAAGTGCGTAATGAAATATATGCATTTCTAACTCAGTATGTTTATATATATTATATTATGGAATCATTTGGTTGGTATCATACAGATTCTAAATGGAAAAATGTTATGTATTTAAAAGAAGAAAAGGAATTTATTAATATAAATTTAGATTTAGATGCATTGGTTTCTGGAGGAAATGATAATGATGATGGACTTATTGAAAATAAATCTGAAAAATTTCATATTCCTTCATATGGAAAGAGATGGTTTTTAATTGACTATGATCCTATGTATTCTGATACTTTTTATGGAGATACAGCTATTGATAGTGGAGCTTGGAGAACTGCCCGTAAAAGTCGGCATGTATATCTTATTAGAACACTTGAATATTTACTTTTTCAACCTTTTTGGAAACCAGTTATTGAAAAAAATTTAAATGTAACTAGAGCGCCAAAAACATATGAATTAATTATTAGCGATTCAAAAACTAAATATATAAAAGAATTGTTACCAAATCTTAACGAATATGATACATTAAAAGAAGCTGCTATTGCATTAGCAATTGTACTTGAACCGGAGTCTTATTTTAAATTTTTAGGATTAGATAATTTTTTAAATAGCAAAGATTTCACCTATTATCTTAATCTTACAAAACAAGGGCAATATTTTGATATAGATGATTTAAAATATTATATAAAAAATCTTGATAAACCAAAACTAATTATTAAAAGATTAGCTTCAAAGCTTAATGAAGTAACAAAAAAATAACGAGTAAGAATTCAAAGTAATTTAATTAATTAGACTGAATACTTAATAATGGTCTTGGTAAAACATATTCCATTCTTCTAAGAACATGATAAGTATAAGCTATCTAAATTAGATCAATAATTCCAAATATTATAATACCACTGGATAATTTATTTTTGTCAGTTTCGCTGAATATAATTCCACCAACAAATATAAATGTAAAAGCTGTAAACATAATAATATATAAAAATAAATGAATAATTAAATATTTGTCAAAATACATTTTTTGGATTTTAAAGACTATTTATTATTAAATAATTGACTGAAAAATAAATCAAATTTGACGATTTTCTAACAATCTAATTAAACCTAAAATTGGAATTGATACATTGATTCAGGTCTTTTAAGATTGTTAGCATTTGCAATGAATTTCTTCATACTAAAACCTCTTGATAAATTATCAAGACTTGCTCGGTCAGATTCTGCAGATCTATACCCATCTGGATTACTATCAGATTCTTTAAATCCATAAACATGGCGCTTATGCATATATTTTTGTAAGTCATTTCGACGTTGTCGTTTCATACTCATGCCGATTGCTTGAACATACAAATCTCTGTCATATTTAGGATCATAAACATCTAGATTTTTATAATCAGATGCAGTCATCATTGTTGATTTTTTTGTTTCAAAAATTTCATGATCGGGTTCATCAAAATTACTTTTCATAAGTATACCATCTTGAATAACAGTTTCACTTTCTGAAACATCATTAAAATCATTATTTGGATTTACTTTATATCCAGTTGTATGATTTTTATATGTTTGTACACGAATTCTATTATCTATTGGTTTATCCATTGATGTAAATTCTCCAAATGTTTCGTTAATAAATTTTGCATTAATTGATTTAAGTAATATAGTTAAATCATTATGTCCTATTATATAATTATCTGAGCTTTGTTGAAGATGAATTTTATTTTTTCTAGCCCATACACCCATTTTTGCACGTAATTCTAAATCATTAAACTGAATACCCCTATGAGTTAATTGAGAAAGTACATTATCACAATTTTGTTCATCCATAAACCATTCTTTCATAGAACGTGTTTCAATAACTGTTTGATTTTGACTGTATGTACGATTCTGAAAATATTTTTCTGTTCCAAAGAAATCCATCTTTTTATTAATTACAATCAACAATTCCTATAAAAATTGAAAATATTTATACGATTATAATAAGATATTTATAATATCACTATAAAAATGGAATCAAAAGAAAGAATAATTAGACCTAACAAAAAATTAGATATATTTGATAATGGTTTTTTAATTGTTAAAAGATTACATGATAATCATCAAATTATTGGTATTACAATATCAGATATTATTAATTATAACAACCAACGATATAAAATCTTTTCAATCAATAGAAATTTTCAAAAATGTGAATATTATGGTTATAGAAATATAACTAATATGATTAGTATTGTATTGATTTTAATTGATAAAGCTAAACGTTAATTTTTTTACATAATTTTAAATATCAACTATTAAAAATGAATTATTTAATAAATATAATTAATTACTAACAATTATATAATAAACAAAGATGGCTTGTGAGAGATGTATGGAGATAAAAGAATATGATCCTTGGTATGAAAGAGCCATTTTTGATTTAGGTCATTATTGTGAAATAGAATATTGCGAAAAATATTGTCGATGCTATGAATGCCATACATGTTTTGGATGTTCAGGTTGTCATAATTATGAAAGTAAAATAGTTAATGATATGTTTCCTAAAATTAAAGAAGTTGATGAAAAAGATATTCAAATACAAAGAATAGAAGAAAAAATAATGAAAAGTATACATCAAAAAAATAAAACTACTAAGGATAAATTTACTAAAATTTATCCTAGAAAAAATGACTTTACAAACAAATATCTTATTACTCTTATTAGACCAAAAAATAATAAGTTTCTATATCTTAGATGTTTAGATAATGTAATGTATAATTATAAAAATTATCATATATTTTCAATTGATAAAAATCATACCAAAGATTCAATTAAGATAATTCTTATGACTAATTCATTGGAAGACATTTATTAGAATCTAAATTTGTTGAATCAAATGAATGAAATTTATTAATTTTCGATTCTAATAAATCTTCTACATCCAGTATATTTAACTCTAGCAGGTGCTCGTCTTACAATCATACCTTCGATATCAGAGTTTGCTTTATCTAGATCCATATTATCATGAGTTCGTGAATTACTTGTTCCTGTTTTATCATCGTCTGCAAAACCTGAAACATCAACTAGTGAATTTCTTTGTGAAAGTGAACTATCTAAAAGAGGTTCATTTTCTTTTTTATGAATTTTCATTTTAGATTCATGAGATGTTTGTAATTTTATATTTGTTGGAGCATCAATAATTTCAGCAAGAGGTCGATCAAAAATATTTGGATCAACAGAATCATAATATTGTTTAAGAATTTCAATAATTAATTTATGTGTTTTAATCATATTGATTGATTTTCGTTCATTTTCAGGAAATTGTAAATTTATTTCTTTAATTTGTCTAATATATTCAGCTACATCTTCTAAACTAACTAACGTATCTGAACTAGTAATTGATTTTTTTTGATTTTTATATATCATAATCGGGTTACTTTCACCACCCATTGCATTGATTTCATCATCGATTGGGTTAGTAAATTTAGCTGGTAAAGCATATGGATAATTATCAGTTGAACGAATCCACGCTTTTAATTCTTCAGCTGCTGGATCGATATACTTATTTTGAAATTTATCGCGTCCATTTACTTTTACCTCAAATTTGCTCATAGGTAGAGATCCATCGAAATCAAAATGTCTATTATTAACTAAAATAGCTCCAATTTTATCCATAAATCTCGAAAATTCAACTTCGCTAACTGTTTGTTGTCCTCTAGTATCAACTATTACTATTGAATGAGCTTTTAATTTTTCTGGTGTTGAATTTAATCTAAAAGCTAAGCTTAATAATATAATTAATATTATAATAATTAATGATGTAATTAGAATTACAGCAACCATATTAAATTTTGTTATAGATTTAAATTAATTATTTATAAGTATAATTAAATCAAGATATTGATTTTAAATATATTGTATAAAATATAAGCCCATATCTTTATTAAATAAAAATCAAATAAAATCAAATAAATTAATAATGAGTATTTGGCATTTATTTGATATACTTTTATATGGATTTATTATTGCAATATTTATTGTGATGATTTGGTTATATTATGCATATACTTATAGAACAAGTATTGAAAGATTATCAAAACTTGCAGCACAAAAATATATGATGATTGCTACACCAAATCAACGTGATCAATATGTTATACAATGTGATAGAATAAACTCATATTATAATGATGATACAAAAATTTTTACTGCTGTTATTACTTTTACACCAGATTTACAACATCCAAGTGCTCCAAAACTTCCAAATAAAACCATGTTATACAAAGTTACAGATAAAATTAATGAATGTGATCCAAACGATTTAAAACAATATATTTATTGTATTAATATAGATGAATAAATTTGAATAATTTATGTTAAATACTTATATATCGGATAATTTGAATTAAATAATTTGAATTATTATCTTATAATTAAAAAAAATGTTGCAAATTCTATCATTTATATGTTTATGGTATGGATTAAAATCTTTATTTTCTTGTTTATTACAAGATCATCCAGCTGTTGTTAAAATAGCAGGAAATATTACAAGTATGATTAATGGAACTATATTAATAATTGCACCTATATTAATTTTTATTATGGAAGAAAAATTTCAATATGGAAGAGAAACAGTTCAATTAATTTTATCAATAAATATTGCTTATAATATTGTTGATTTTATGATTATGACAATGGTTTTCAAATTACATCACATTGGTGTAATTATTTGTGACTGGTTAATTTTCTTTCAACCAGAATTTCAGATTCAAATGATGTATATGATTATATTTTCATTAATAGAATTATCTAATTATTATATTTGGAAATATTATCATAAAATTCATTATAAAAAATTTAAACCATCAAATACGGATATAAAAATACAATTAATTTGGTTTGTATTCTTTAGAATAATTGCAGTTATATTGGGATTAGTATTGTCGTTATCTAATCAATTATATTATGAATTAACTGCATTTATTTTAGTTATTATTGGATCTTTTATTTGGGGTTATGGAATGTATAAAAAAATTAAAAATGATTAATAGAATAATTTATTGATATCTTTCTAAAAATAAAGCAAAACCATATAATAATTCAGCATAAAGATATGGATATTTATTTGAAACTAATCCCATTGAATCAATTTCAATAAGACCAGATTCGTCATTCAAAACTAATCGATAATTATTTGTAATAGTTGGTATTTTTTGTTCGAATGAAAACACACATAATAAACTTTGGATTTCTTCGGTTATAAGTTTTTCTTTTTTCTCTGGATTTAATGAAATTTTATTAAAATCATCCATCAGTTGTTTTATAACTTCAGAATTAATATTAGGATCTTGACGGGCTTTAATAAAACGTTCTTGTGATTCTCGAATTTCACGTTGAATAGATTCTTTAATATTTACTTTAACTAATCCATCTTTAGTAAGATTAAAAACATTCCAACGTAAATTAAGAATCTTCATTGCTTCTTCTTTTTTAATATCTTTTTGATCACGCGGTGATTGAAGACGAGTTAGTAGTTGACTAATTAATTCGTCTTTAAATTGAGCACATGATTTAATATTTTTTAGGATAAGTTTATTGCATAGATAAATATTATTATTTTCTTTATCAACAATAAATTGACCAACATCAAATTCTACTTCTGCTACAAAGCAGTCAGGTATTAATTGATAGTAAACAAATAAATCATCTGTAAATGAAATTAAAGTTTCTGATTTATTTTCTCCTTCAGTAAAAACTATCCCATCAGACATCATTTTAGAATCAAGTACTTTATAATATTTAGTCATTGTATTTGATTTATTATTGATTATATTTGGTTTAATATCAATTGGATTGTTATCTACTAATGGTAAATTTGACATATTAACTATGATAAAGATTTATCTTTTAGTAATATTAATTAGCGTTAACTAATTAAAGAAATAGTATTTCTCTTATAAAAAATTCAAATTTGATTTATTCCTAATGTTAATTATTAGCCTAATACTAACGATTTAAAAATATAATAACATTATTATTACTATCTATTAAAATGATATCTGATATCATAGATGATTATCATCAATCTATTGATTTAAATAAACAAAAAATCATATTTAATTTAATAGGATTAGATCCTGAATTAAAATATTTTAGATCAATTTTTAAAGTACGATCTGAATTAATTGATTCAATTAAAATTTTACAACAAAAATGTTTTTCAGATGGTTTAATTCGTGAGAAAAAAATTGAACAGACAATGAAATTCTATAAAATTAATAATAATGACCATATTCAAGATGAATATAATCGAAGCATGAATATGCGAGATGAAAAATTACTTTGTAAAACCGTTGTTTTTAAAGCTGGTAGACAAAAAGGACAATTAAGTCATATTTTACGCACAGTATCTCATATTGATTGTGATTTAGTAGAAAAGTCAATTCCGTACAATATTGAATTAATGGAAATTATAGATACTGAAGATATTCAAGTAAATGATTGTATTGCAATGGTTGCAGATTTAAAATTATGCCTTAACATTAATAATTGGGTATTACACATTATTTTATCAAAAACATGGTATAATACTGATTTTAAGAATAATATTAAATATCGTAAAATATTATCCATTCCAGAAAAAGCTGGATCGAAAAAATTAACAATTCATCGTCTTAAAGAAATTAAAGCAAAACTTTTAAACAGTGAATTTACAACAGAAAATTTTGCAAAAGAAGTTCCTTATAATTATGCTGATGTTATTAAAGTTCAATTAGAATTTAATACAATGGGAGGAATATATTTTAATAAATCATTTATTAATTTAGCCATTAAATTATTAGAAAATAGTATTATTGATACATGTAGAATTAGTGCGCAAGATATTTATGTAAAAATTGCTACACTTTTGAAACTATCAAATTTACCAAAATATCAATCTGGTGAATTTGGTATTAAACAACTTACATCAAGGGTTATTACACTTGATCATGATATTCTTCATAAAGAATTGATTCCCGCATTTGGAAATTATGTTGTTTCTGAAAAAACTGATGGTGTAACATCAACTATTCTAATTTTAGGAAAAGACATATTTATTACATGTGGTTCAATTGTATATAAATTTGATATGATAATTCCACCAAGTTTACCACCATCTAAAAGTATTGAAGCATTAGGATTAAGTAAAATTGATGTAAATAATACATGGATTTTTGATGCTGAAGTAATAATTGATATTAATGGTATTTTAACTATTGTTCCATTCGATATTCGTATGGCTTCATCAATTAATATTGATAATATTAGTTTTAAATATCGTTTGATGTTTATGAATGGATTGGTTGATTTAAAAGCAAATAAAATTGTAATTAAAATGAAAAAATGGTATCAGGCATCAAATATTAAATCATTATATACGAGAAATTGCCTTAATGATCTTCAGATTGATGAAAAATCTGAAAAGAAAAAGATTGAAGGTTATATCTTTGCATATCTTGATTCATTAAATTATACTACAAGTATGTATTATGCTAATAAAATTTGGAAATGGAAATCATCTGAATTTAATACTATCGATTTTCTTATCCAAAATTGCCCTGAAAATTTTAAAGGAAAAAGCCCATATATTTCAGGTGGAAAACATCTTTATATATTATGTTGTGGAATTAGTAAATCAATTCATCAATCTCTTCCTAATATTAAAGTTGAACAAAGTATTATTCCAAATAACGCAAATGAATATATTCCTGCTATTTTTAGTCCATCTGATAAACCTTATGCACATTTGTACTGGTCGGAACAATCAAATTTGCATGGTGAAGTTGGTGAATTTTCATATAACATTAATACTGAAACATGGAATTTATTACGTTTGCGAAGTGATCGTAAAATAGAAGTTGAAAGAGGAAACTATTATGGCAATGATCATAAAACTGCAGAAAATAATTGGTTTACTATTAATAATCTTTTAGGTATTGATCATTTGATTTCTCAACAATCATATTCTAATCAATATTCAAGTAAATTTAAATTTATTACAAGTATTTATGAGAATCTTGTTAAGCATATAATCCCAAATAATGAAACAATTATAAATATCTGTCCTATTACTATTATGGAATGTTTTAACAAATATACATCTGTTATTTATGCATTTAATAATGCGATTGAATCAAATAGATACATTAAAGATAAATATGAATTAGCAAAAAAAAGAATTCGTTTTAATAGCTATTATGTACAAACTTCGAATTTTAGAAATCTAATGGATAAACTTAAAACAAGTACAATTCCAATTTCGAAAAATGGTGTTGATAATTTAATTTTAGCTTATTGTATTAATAAAAATGATCAATCACCTGGATTCGATAGCGCATATCAGGGATTTGAAACAATTAAATTATATGAAGAATTTATTAATAAATTTGGTAAAATTATTATCATTATAAATGAAGCACCTGATACTAATACAGGAATTAAAATTAATAATTACAATATTCACAATTATAAAATTAAAAATATTGAAGATGCATTTGAATCTGCTAAATATAAAAAAATATTAGATATTCCTGTTAATAAATGGGTTTATATTCCTGATCCAGATCTTTATGATGATACTAGAATTCTTGTATTCTCACGAGATAAAAAGATTAATTTGTAGGTATATATGCTTTTAGCCAGTTATAAATAATATGCTTATCTAAAGAATAATTATTATTGAATAATTTTTTTGAGAAAAAATAACATAAAAAACAATCCGTAGGAGTTGAATTCTACACAAATCTTTACCAGAATCCACTGGTAAGAGGCTTTCATCTTGTTTTTTCCATTGCAGCACCGGGGTTACAACAGAGGGATTTGGGATTTCTTCATCACAATCATCCGGAAATTGGGCAAACACTTCACGAATCTGACGTTCATATTCTTCACGTTGTTCACGCAAAAATTCATGTAAATCAGTTGATACCGCATCTGTTACAAAATTGGAATCTGTAGTGGATTCAAAACGAGCAGACATTTGGGAGATGTTTGATGTTTGATGTTTTGAGTTGTGGGTGGGTTTTGTTGCTTTTAAATATATGCACCTATTATTTAATTTTTTTGGCAAAAAAATATAGTTTTTAGTACAAATTCATATAATTTTAAATATCCATTCTAGGATGTTAATTGAAACATATTATGAGAATAATTGTAAGTAATACATACTAATGTTGATGTAAAAGTTGGAATT
>Ga0214921_10010594_pt1 | contig 11367 bp, 9 predicted proteins | sample LL1505_MetaG_FD_177992 | JGI IMG/M metagenome (GOLD analysis project Ga0214921, IMG submission 177992) | Freshwater microbial communities from Lake Lanier, Atlanta, Georgia, United States - LL-1505 | ecosystem: Environmental > Aquatic > Freshwater > Lake | place: USA: Georgia | collected 2015-05-28
GGCCTTGCAAGGTCGCGCGATCGATAACTTGCCCGACTTTTACCGCCAACTGTGGACATGGGGCCCCGCGGGCAGCAAATTGGAAATCACGGTAAAAAGGCTGGGCCAAGAGAAAAAAATTCAGATCACCACAGGTGATCGCACCCAATCCATGAAAGCACCCCGAGGCGTATGAAGGGGTATTTGTCGCCAGCAACTTGGCTTTCAGGATGATTTGGCTCTTTCAAGGATCTTGACTTTTACACTCGACCATGCTTCGGGGTTGACCATCCTTGGAGGGGTTTCGCCTCGAACGAGCATCCCAATCAACTGATCAGCGGCCCACTGAGCCATGCGCCGCCTGGAGTGCTCTGTGACGCCGGCGCAGTGATAGGTACCAATGACAAGTGGATGTTGCAACAAAGGGTCATCCAGTGCGGGTGGCTCGACATCCCATACATCAAGACCTGCTCCCGCAATTTGCCCACGATCCAAAGCCGCCAGGAGTGCCTCCTGACGATGAATGCCTCCCCTGGCGGTGTTGAGAAAGTAGGCACCCTGCTTCATGGCTTGAAAGGCTTCGGTGCCAAACAAGCCCATGGTCGTGGCATCACGCGGGCAATGGACCGTGACAATATCGGATTGTTTGAGCAACTCCGCAAAGGTGACCGAGTTTGCACCACGCGACTGGATTTCCTGGGCCGTGAGCAATGGGTCAAAAGCCAACACCTTCATCTCAAAAGCTGCTGCCAATCGAGCCACCCGGCGCCCCACATGGCCCAGGCCAACTATCCCGAGCGTAGCGCCAGTGATTTCTTGGCCCATGAAGTCTTCCCGCACAAAGTCCCTGTCGAGGCGCATACGGCGATCGCACTGGGTCAGACGATGGGTCAGGTCAATCATCAGACCCATTGCTGCTTCGGCCACAGACTGTGCGTTCGATCCTGCCTGATGCACCAATAAAACACCAGCGCGATTGCAAGCCTGAACGTCAACCGTGTCAAAGCCTGCACCGCCGGTTGAGACACACAGCAAATGCGGACAACGCTCAAAAAGATCTGAACTGGCATGCAAGGGCAAAGGCAACTCATCGCGCGCCGACGTGATTTGATAAATATCGGCGTTCTCCAAAGCTGACCATGCATGTTGGGCGTCGTTGCGGTCAAAGGTCTCCAGGATGAGGTTTGAAAAAGCACTGATTTTTTCGGCAAAAGCCGTGTGGTGCCAAAGATTGGCTCGAGCAATTCGAAACATGTTGATGTCACCCCGTTCGTCGACAAAATCGCAATCATCTCACCCCAGATGTTGTGCCGTTGAAGCACTCACCCAGTTATCATATTAAAAAGATTGAGATGCATTGTGCGGCTTGCAGTGGGTGTGCGAATTCCCAGATTTACCCCGCCATGTCGATGAAACAAGCTATGCTTCCAGACAAAGAGACAAGGGGTTGGCGATGCGCAACGGGTTCATTCAAAAGCGCATCAGCCGCCTGATTCAACCAAAAAGGAGTGCATGACATGAAATTATTATTCGATTCAAATTTGCTGGTCCAACGCGGGCGCATCACGGCTTTTTGCCTGGCCCTGTCAATGACTGCTTGGCCAATCTCCTCGCCAGCTCAAGAGTTTCCGACCAAACCCGTGCGAATTGTGGTGCCCTATTCTGCCGGCGGCCCGACTGATCTGATGGCCCGTGCCATTGCGAAATACATGGCCAGTGCAAGTGGTCAGATGTTCACGATCGAAAATCGCGGCGGTGCTGGGGGCACGATTGGAACTGCTGCGGTCGCCCGATCGGCACCCGACGGATACACACTGGTCGTCAACGGCACACTTGCCCACGCGCTGGGCCCCATGTTGAGACCCAAGACGGCGGGTTATACCGTGCCAGAAATGTCAGCCGTGGGCATCTTCAGCAGCAGTTCCAATTTTTTGGTCGTTTCTTCCTCACTGAATGTCAAAACAGTCAGAGATTTAATCACCCGGGCCAAAGCCGATGATGGAAAACTGGCTTTTTCATCTGCAGGTCAAGCCAGCAATCCACACCTTGGTGCCGAACTTTTCAAGTCTTTAGCAGGTGTGCAAATGGAGCACATTGCCTATAAAGGTGTATCCGACACCGTCAACGATCTCGTGAGCGGTCGCGTGCCGGTTGCTTTTGCCAGCCCAAGTCTTGCGCTGCCACTGCTCAAAGACAACCGGATCGTTGCATTGGCGACCACTGGAGAGAAACGAATGAAGGGATGGGAACAATTGCCCACGATCGCCGAGGCCGGTGTTCCTGGTTATGTGTTTGAGTCAACCTATATCTTGGCCGCCCCAGGCAAAACCCCAGCACCTGTGATGGCCCGCCTCCATGCGCTGCTACAACAAGCGCTTGACGACCCTGAAACCCGCTCAGCGCTGGAAAAACTGGGGCTAGAGCCAATGAAAAATACGACTGCACAAGCGGATCAATTGGTCATGACCGAACTCAAACGATGGGAAGACATCATTAAACGCTTAGATATCAGACAGGATTGAATAAATTCGGCTCACAACGTATCAGTCCACATGGAGTTTTTGAGCTGAATTTGCCACAGCCATGATGAAGACATATCAAATCTCAATGAGATCACATGCACGATGAACTCACTATCTTGGCTATCGGCATTGCGCTCAAATTTCGCCACAGCTTTTTGGGTGGCCATTTGCCTTACAGCCAATCTAACCATTGCGCAGACAACAATTGATGCAAGCACTTATCCCAGCCAGCCCATACGGCTGATAGTCCCCTACCCTCCAAGCGGCGGTACAGATTTTTTTGCTCACTTGCTTGCAGAAAAAGCACAGGCCAAATGGGGTCAAACGGTCATTGTTGCCAACCGATCTGAGATCACGATTTCATTGGCAGGGCGCGATTTGCTTTAGCGAATTTCCAAGACCTCTGACTCCACCCGCAGGGTGTCGCCATGAAAAACTGGCTGCAAAATGAAGTATCCATGACACCTTCTCCTTTCAATCGATTTCCCCAGCTTTGCTTTACCCCTTCTTTGCTCCCTTGCGTTAAGCTATGGCAATCGTTGATCTCCCCACCTAGCGTCTTTTGCCACACCAGCTAGTATTACTAAATTTAGTTATTGCCGTATCTTGTCGTCCCTGGGAGATCGTTTGATCGTCTATTTCCTGCTTTGCTGTAATGTCCTGGCGTGCCCCCCGCGGGTTCATTTAAAATATTCCTCTTTCCACCAGCGACCGCCTCCAGTTTCGTGTCCGACAACTCGCCACTTTCTGCCGCTTTGGCTTCTGCAGCCATAAAGGCATGGGCTTCAGCTTCGGTGAATTCCAGACCGTGAGCTTTGGCTTCTATGACGGCGTTGGTGATGAACGCTTCAGCGCTAGCCGCTACAGCAGCTGCGTCCGCATTGGCTTTGTCCAAGCCAAGCTTTGCCAACAGGGCGGGGTCTTTTGATACGATTTCTGCGAATTTTTCTACGTGAGCTGTTGTCATTTCGCCATCCTCTAAACTGTGCAAAATTGCAGATTAAATGTAACATCCCGGGTGCAAGTTTATTATTGTCATTAGAATTTGTGAGTGCTTATCACATTCCCTACATATATTTAAGCTGATTTGGTTCTTATACGAATGCCAAAAGTACGTGTAGTTGCGCATAAAAACTTCAACCTTGTGTAGGATAAAGCCATGATAAAGTCATATAACTTTTATAGTTGGAGCTCAATCAATGTCAGACGATAAGCCTAGAAGAAAGATGGCCGTAATTCTAGCTTCCGATATGGTCGGGTTTAGCAAGGCCATGGGAGTGGATGAGACCGGGACTCTGAAAAAACTAAAAGAATCTAGAGCCTTCATTGATAAATCAATTGCCTCACATTACGGGCGCATTTTCAATACTGCTGGTGATTCTGTGATTGCTGAATTTAGCAGCCCTGTTGACGCTGTCTCTGCAGCCATTGAGTTTCAAAAACTTTTGAAACAAAGAAATTCAGTCAATAAAGTTGAAAATCAAGCACACTTCAGAGTAGGAATCAATTTAGGGGACGTGGTCATACAAGGTGACAACTTAATGGGAGAGGGAATCAACATTGCCGCTCGATTAGAGTCAATAGGCATACCCGGCGGTATTTGTATATCCAACAGTGTTTACTCTGAAGTGCGTAAAAGGTTTGAAAGCGTCGGCTTTTACTCTCGTGGACAGCAATCACTTAAAAATATCGAAGAACCTGTAGAGGTTTTTGATATCAGCATTGACAAGTCCCCTATCAAGTACGAGACCCCAAAACCAACAGATTCGCGCGTTGGACAAAGTGAACAACAGGCCTCCTCAGCGTCACCAGAGGTGACAAAGGAAATGAGAGGCCTGATGATGCAAGCTTTGCAGGGTGATGTAGATTCTTGTTACCAACTAGGCTACATGTACGAGCACGGGGAAGGCGTCGCTATAAATGAGGCAGAGGCCATACGCTGGTATACAAAAGCTGCGACGGATGGCAGTCCAGAATCCCAGTTTAATTTGGCAATGATGATGGAGCAAGGCCGCGGCTGTCCAGTGAATTTGCGCAAAGCCTTTTATTGGTACGAAAAAGCTGCCAACCAGGGAGATATTGAAGCCCAATTTAACTTGGGTGCATGTTTGACATCTGGAAAAGGTTGTGATGTTGACATTGTCCAAGCCCACATGTGGTTCACATTAGCGGCCCGCAAGGGTGACTCTGACAGCATTTCCAATAGAGACATCTTGGTGAAAAGACTCAAACCTGAGCAAGTCAAGCAATCCAAACAGATGGCACTAGATTGGATCGCCAACAATAAATAATTATCATGTTAAGCCTTGATGAGCTTAAATTAACGTATCTGAATTTGCAAAATACATGGCCAGTCAATTGGCCTGGATTACCTAAAGTTTATCAGCAATGTGTAAATCAATTGGGCTGGGATCATTCATTAATAAGTGCCGAACCCGAGCTAAACCCTCTTTATAAATGCTCCATATATATATCATCTTTTATCGAAAAAAATGGAAAGATTGATTTCGATAAGAATCAAGAACCAGCCTACCATAGTCGCTTACATATTGCAGATACGATCGTTGGGTTGACAACGCTGTTACTGGCGCAGCGATCATGTAACAAATTAGATTTGCAGAAACAATTGCATTTGGAGTTGACTGCAATGCTGGCCATGCTAGGGCATGATTTATTGCATGACGGAAGCGTAAATACATACCCAGAGGAATTAGAAAGGCGATCGATCCGTTTTTTAAGACCAATCTTAAGTGAGCATAATGTTTTCAAGAGTGATATAAAAATAATTGAGCAAATTATTTTGATGACCGATCCGATGAACGTGCCCAAACATCATGAACATGTCAGGCAATCTATTTTTGACATCAAGAATGTTGACTGCTTAGGCTTGCTTTTGCAAGAGGCAGATATATTAGCCAGTAGTATCAATGGAATTGCCGAAGTAAGAACTATGCTTTTGGCAAAAGAATGGAGTCATCGATACCCATCCAGATCAAGCAATTTGGTAACACCGGAAGGTAGATTGAATTTCCTGACCTCCTACGCACAATTTTCTAGTCCAGCGAGCCAAATTTTAGGCATTCCGTTAGTGATCCGGGAGGAAATCAGGTTCCTGAAAGACAAAATTTTTAATTTTTAATATAAATTATCTGAAATACCCTTAAGTCAAATCAGTAATAAATTTGAAATATATTTATGCCTACATAAGCTCACGCTACGATCTGTCGCAAAATTAGCACCATTTAATACATAAGAGTGATACTATTAAATATTTATATCAACAAGAAAATCCGAACAATAATTGACCCCATAAATGGCAAGTCTATAACTCATTGCTTATAATTAAAGTCCACAAATTTTTTATAAGGAATACTGAAATGTCTAAAGCCCACGTTGAGAAATTTGCAGAGCTGGTTTCTCAAGATTCAGCGTTGCTCGAGAGCTTAAAATTAGATACCGTTGTTGACTTGAACAGTGGTGCCACGGTTTTGGGGCAAATAGTTAGTAAAGCAAAAGCAATGGGTTTAGAGTTCTCTAATGAAGAAGCTGCAGAATGGTTTCAAGCTTACCTTTACAAAGGAGAAAGTGGAGAGTTAAGTGATGTTCAACTTGAAGTTGTTGCCGGGGGCAAGGGCCAAAATAGCAGACCTAATACCGCCGGGTGGATAACTAGTGGTATTCATGCCTCGATGCAACAGGCTGGCTATGGGTCGGATATGTCCGGTGGAACAAGTGCAAGAAAAATAGCCGGCAAGCGGTAACTCTAAATAGACTTTTTTGGAAAAGGGGCCGGGATATTTGCCTCCCGGATCCCCATTTTCATGCGCGAAATTTCGGTATTTTCTTGGTAATAAATTATTATTATCAACTGTTGTATTTCAGTTAATTTCTAACTGCCTCTATTCTTTATTAAATACATGCTTACATTTTTTGCTGCTTAGGTAACTTTAATTTAATAATACATAAGTTATTGATTGGTAAATTAATCTCGGTAAACAGTAAATGAATTAAAGTACTTGGATTTTAGCTGATCATTTCATTGAAATTTCTGATTATTCTTTATGACCATGATCAAATATGAGGAAATGAAAGGTATAGCCGACATAGGTATGTACGCACGATTTACATATCGCGAATACCTTAAACGTATAAGTTCCAAATATCCAGATTATGTGCCAGTAATCATCGCAGCAAAGCATGATAATAAGCCAATTGGTATGGCGATTGCTCAACCTGAGGATAGCCAGAAACAAGCAGAACTGTTGTCTTTATGGGTTGATAAAGACTATCAAAATCAAGGTATCGCTACAGAATTATTGAATCGAATCGAACAAGAATGTCTCGGTAGAGATCTATTTAGATTGTACTGCCAGTACCTTAATGACAATGACACTTCACCAGCACTCGAACGAACTCTAGAAAAATGCAATTTTTCAAAGCCGGAACCGAAAATGCTCGCTATTCGCTGTTCCATTGAATCAATAAAAACTGCACCATGGTTTAGAAAATACAAGTTACCGTCCCACTTTTCAATTAGGCCATGGGTTACATTAACAGAAATAGAACGAAACCAAATCGCTCGATCCAATGCAAATGCTCAATGGATTCCAGAAGACCTTGTGCCATTTCTGTTTGAATCAAACATGGAGCCAATCACCAGTGTTGCATTACTTGTTAAGGGAGAAGTACGTGGATGGGTCATCAATCACTGGATAGATGGCAATCTTCGCTTCACCTGCAGTTATATGCATCCTGATCAACAGCGTCTTGGAAGGATTTTGCTACTTTATAACGAATCAGTACGACTAATGCCTTCGATCAATGCATCAGTAGGTATGTGGGCAGTACCACTAAAACATAAAAGAATGGTTGATTTTTCAACCCGATGGTTCAAACCATATTCAATTTACTTTGATTTTATACTTGAAAGCGAAAAACTATTATCGGTAATTCGACTTTAATTAATTTTATAAACTTAAAACAAGAGTATATCAATACTATAATTTAAATAATATTTAACAACTGCCTTAACATAGCTATGCTCTCTTTTATTCAATTATCGGATGCCAAAGCTGCTGCAAGCTATCGATCCATGACATTTCCAGTATATCGTGGAATGCTTGATTTTGATGCAGCGGACTTTGCTCCCATAGCAATCGGTGCATTGCAAGATGCAGTTCCTGCGGGACTTGCATTACTTTATGCGGACAAAGATTCTAATGAAGTTCAATTGCTTTCAATCTTTGTTTTGGCTCAATTCCGCCGTAAAGGTATTGCGCTTGAACTGATGAGAAGATCAATAGCTTATTGCGAAAATCATCGGTATCAGCAAATGTCTGCCACCTATATGAGCGGACAGGATACGACTCAGATATTAGAAAATCTGTTTATCAAAACTAGCTGGCAAACTCCCAAAACTCGAATGCTGGTGGTTCGCTGTTCGCTTGATTCAATCAAGACGGCTCCATGGCTAAATCGCTATGCCGTGCCAAATGGTTACGAACTGCTGCCATGGGCAGAGCTCACTGTCGCCGAACGATGGGCAATTTCCGAGTCAAATAAAGAGAAACCATGGATTGCGCCTGATTTAGTACCTTTCGATTATGAGGATAATTACGAGCCTATAACAAGTGTTGCATTAAGAATCAATGGGGTCATTGTTGGTTGGTGTCTAAATCACATAATAGATGGAAATTTGCGTTTTACCTGCAGCTTTGTCCGACGCGATCTGCAGCGACTTGGAAGAATTGTTCTTTTGTACAGCTATTCTGTAGCCCGTTTGCCTTTGATAGGTTTATCTGTTGGCATTTGGACAGTGCCCGTCAATCACATGGGCATGATCAATTTTGCACGCAAACACATGCAACCCTATTCTATATTTTTTGGCGAAACACGCGGCGTCAGCAAATGTTTAAGCATTAACAGTTCTGTGTCAACACAATAAGCCAAATAGTGTTTTCTAAATCAAGTAAGAAGCAATCGATTTACAGGTAAAGTTTATCTGCATTTATGCAATCTGCCGTGTGGCTAAGTCTTGAAACAAACCAGGAACAGCAATTAACTCTTGATAGTTACCATCTTGAACGATACGACCGTCGCTTAAAACGATTATCCTGTCAGCTTTTATGACCGTTGATAATCTGTGTGCAATTACAATACGAGTAGATTTTAATTTATTTAAGCTTTCCGTAACTGTCGCTTGTGTTTGGTTGTCTAGTGCGCTAGTTGCCTCATCAAAAAATAAAACGCGTGGTCGATGAACAATTGCTCTCGCAATCATAATACGTTGACGCTGCCCACCAGATAAAGTACTTGCACCATCGCCAATAACAGTGTACATACCCATAGGCATTTTCTTTATGTCTTCATCTAACCCGACCATTCGAGCTGCCTCCCAAGCTTCATCTAGGGTAAGATTTGAAGTTCCTACAATATTATTAAAGATGTCCGTAGGCATCAACTCACCACTTTGAAGAACAACACCAAATTGCCTTCTGAGTGCATTTACATCCAAGTCTGCAATATTCTGTTGATCATAAAAGATAGTTCCACTTGACGCTTTCTCGAAACCTAGAAGCAGTCGCAATAACGTCGACTTGCCAGAACCCGAAGGACCTACCAAAGCAATGTACTCTCCCGATCGGGCTGTGAAAGAGACATTCTTCAGAATCTGTGCTCCATCGCCATATTGAAAAGTTAACTTGGACACTTCGATAGAGCCCTGTATTTCACCGGGATGCACCTTTGAAACGCTAACTTCTGGCATGCCATGCAAAATAGGTTTTGCACGTTCATAAATAGGCACAAGATTAAGCAGGCCAAGACTCGTTTCAACCAAACCGACCAGACCACCAAAAAAAGTTCCAAAGGCAGCATTGAAAGCAATGAACTGTCCAGCGGTCATTCGGGTTGACTCCTCTTTGAACAGAACCATTGCAATAAGAGAAAAAAACGATGCCGTAATAATCAGGGGATACCCAGCAAAAAAAGTATGTTGAATATTCGCCAGGTGTTTAGACTTAAATGAAAGTAGGCGAAAGGCGGAGTAATGCTCAGCCCAAAGTGAAAAAACGCGACTTTCGGCCGATGCAACCCTAATCTTTGTGATGCCACTCAGATATTGATAAGTAGCCCCAGACAATTTACCCATTACCTCGGCTAACTGTCTCTCATAGCGAAGCTTCAAAAACCCAATGACTACGGTTACCAATAAGGCTAAAAAAACCAAAATAAGTGCCAACAAGGCCAGCTTAAGACTATAGTAAAACAGAATAAAAAAACTAAATGTAGAGAAAATACCTTTAAGTAAAGTATGTACTGTTGCACCGGATAAAGCATGGCGAATCGTGTTAATGCCGTTTATGCGCATAGCCAAATCACCAGTACTGTATAGCCGAAAGAACGGTACCGGAAGCTTTAACACACGATCCCACACAGCTGACTGCACAGCGCCATCCATTTTGCTTTCAATTCGAAGAGTAGAAATTGTTGAGGCAATGTGAAACATTGTGGAAGCAATGGCAGCAGCAAACAGCGCGCCAACCATCAGCCAAATTGCTGTCACATCGGCCGAGGGTATAAGTGTGTCGATTAACTTACCTGTGGCTATTGGAGTCAACATGCCTAATATACCGGCAAGTACTCCTAGGCCTAGCACCCAAAGGACGTCCGTCCAAAGTCCTTGCACGCCAAACTTAAGCAGATCTAAAGCGTTTAACGCCTTAGCTGGAAAAGGTCGATAAAAAGCGTAAGCGTTAGTACCGAGAGTCCTTGCGATCTCTTCATTTAGCGCCGTCCTTTCGCCGGTCGTCGGATTGTAAATTTCGTAGCGTTTATCAGCGCGCTGAAGCAAAGCAACCCAATCCTTAGCTTCACTCAGGGTGGCCAACAAAGGGCCGTTATCTGTTGTCCACCAATCGTCCTTTAAAGTCACCTGGCGAAAGCGTATTCCGGAGATGGTGCAAACGGTTTCTACAGGATTACGCTCAAATGCTTCTAATTCAGCTGCAGGAGGGCTCTGGAAAACCATAGCTTGCGCGTCACCAATATACTTAAGCGCCTCCAGTAATTTGGTTCCTTTTTCATTTTCAACTTCGAATTCAATATTTTTATTGGCAATCCCCATCAAACGCGATATTGCCTTGTGCGTCTGAATTGATGATTGCGCATCCATCTCCTTGAGACGCACAATTTCGGCATTAGCTATCTGATCCTTAACCAAAAACGCATATCGAAGAACAAACTGCATGTGCACTTGTACTGACTGCCAAATTACGCCATTTTTAGTCAAGGTTATCGGATCAATGAGCTCAATGTTCGACTTACTCTCAGTATGCAGAAAGCTGTCTCGGGTAAGCGGGAATGGTCCTATTTGCGTATTGACAGCAAACTCTTTGTGACCCATCCAAAGAGCTGTACCTTCATTTAATCTCGCCCATACTAAGGATCCGCCGGGAGAGAGTATTTCTAGCGGTTCCGCCTCAATCGTTGTACCAAATTGAAGAGCCCTATGATGTTTTGGCGGCATAGGCTTCGCGGATCCCAAAGCACTTGAGTTAATCCAGTCGTAAACCAATTTAAGGGCTTCCCCAGAAACATCAGGAAGCAAGAATGCAGGGGCAAAATCATATACAGAAACTTTTGAACATATTGTGCCAGGAAGCCGCACTGAAACTACGCCCCAGCCCTGGGGTAGTCCAGAAAAATCTACACCTATTGCCATTTGCCCCGTAGTTACGCGATAAACATGATATCGAGCACCTATTGGTGCACCTTGTGAGTCCCGTTCTTGTAAAAAAATATCAAGTGCGCCAGACTTTACAAAGTAAAACGTGCTGGAGTCGTCCATCCATAACAACTTGTCTGC
>Ga0214921_10010596_pt1 | contig 11365 bp, 7 predicted proteins | sample LL1505_MetaG_FD_177992 | JGI IMG/M metagenome (GOLD analysis project Ga0214921, IMG submission 177992) | Freshwater microbial communities from Lake Lanier, Atlanta, Georgia, United States - LL-1505 | ecosystem: Environmental > Aquatic > Freshwater > Lake | place: USA: Georgia | collected 2015-05-28
GAGCGTCGCCAGAGCCTCATAACCGTTCCCCCACGGGGCGGCTTGTGATGAGAGATTAGTCCCTAGATCTTTCAGCGCCACTCGCTCTCGTCCACCGAAGGTCCAGTTTCCGAAGAGTTGGCTAGCGGAGATTATATTTCCAGTATGGTTCGGATCGTACACAAGGAGGGGAGCGCTTCCCGATCCTTGCCACTCGTACCACCTATCGGGGAAGGCCGGGTCAAGTGGGAACCTAACTATTGACCGAGCGCTCTCAATGTCGAACCTATCCTCCCAGATGAGGGAGATAGGCGATGAGGGTCGAATCTGAAGCGCCGTAATCTGTGTCGCGCACTCGCCATAGGCGCCCTCAGATTTCGGTTTACAATCACGATCTATAAGGAAGGAGCCGCTCGTACATGCTCCTGAGTAGTGCCGGGAAGCTGTATTGGGTCTCACAGCGGAATCGCACCGCAGCCACTTCTCTTTTGCGGCCTTAAGCTTTTTAAGCTGTTCAATTCTCGTATTGTACTCGTTGCGGGAGAGAGCGCAGAGGCATTTTTTACCGCAATTCGGTTGTAGGCAAAACGGCAGCTCCTCCCCGTTCGCGATCCACTGATCGTACGCGCCATAGACGTGAAAACTCGCCGACAGCGTATCACTGAACAGATCAAGAAAAGCCTCTAGAGCTTTGTCATCAGCGTACTGTGGCCATGCTCCATTTTTTGTTAGGTTATAAACCTCCCTCGCTTTTTTCCGGGCCTCTACTAAACAAATCGGAGAATCTCCAGAGAGCGGTGGGAAGGCCTTGATGAAGGGCATCCTACCCTGAGTCATGGAGTCTCCCTTAAATGCGAATGATATCTTCCAGGGACACAGGGTAGCGGGGGTACCCGGCGTAGGCGTCGGAGTGACCTGCTCGGGCGTCGCCTGCCCCTCTGGACTTTGCGCGGTCGGTTCGGCGGAGGCGGGGAGGGACAGCGAGAGGAACAGTGCCGGGATCAAGAGCGCGCTCAGGAAATGAACCCCTCCAGAGAACCTTTCTCCGGCCTTACGTGAACTCAGCGCGCTAGCGAGCCAGATGAACCTATTGAGTCCAAACATACCAACCTCCCGAGCTCGACACCTGAGCCCCAAAACCCTCGAATGGTTAGAGTATACCTCAACAAACACAGGCTATTAAAACTTATTCTGGTTATCGAAATTATTCTGCTTGTATCTCCGAGGGCTTAGGGTGTGCCATGGGGTCTTAAGTGGCACTCCCCTGGATCAAGGGGGCGATCCGATGAGCATGTCAGAGGACACCCCGCCAACGACCGCCGTGACGAACCGAGAGCGAGATCCTTTACCACTTCCGATCCATCCTCCACCCTAGCGCCTCAACGTCCCACGATGAGGTTCGCATGACCGGTGAAATGGCGCCTACACGATCAGAGCCCCAACAGAGCGAGAGGATCTCAACGGGCATCTCGGGGTTAGATGAGATCCTACGAGGGGGTTTTATCCGGGGAGGATTTTATCTTCTCCAGGGTGACCCAGGATCGGGAAAAACTACCCTCGCTCTCCAATACCTCTTAGAACGGGCTCATGCGGGCGAAAAAACCCTTTACATAACCATGACCGAATCCGACCGGGACTTGGAGATGGTATGCAGGGCGCACGGTTGGAGGCTTGAGGGGATCGACGTGTGCGATCTCACCCTTACTGTGAACAAACTCTCACTCCAAGGTACCAAGTCTGTCTTCTATCCGAACGAAACTGATCTAACTGAGATCACCTCAACTATCCTGGGCAGGATAGAGAAGACAAACCCCATCCACATAGTCTTGGACGGAGCATCGGAGATGCGGCTCCTCTCGGGCGACTCGCTACGATACAGGAGACACCTGATGGCTTTAAAAGATCACCTCACACGGCGAGGGGTAACTGCCATCCTACTCGACGATAGAATGGCTCAAGCGGGCGTCATGCACTCAGAGACAGTAGTCGGGGGAGTCCTCGTTCTTGAGTGTCACCTCCCGGAATACGGTCGAGCCCGCAGGCGACTCTTTGTCAATAAGGTCAGAGCCGGGGATTTCCAGGAGGGGTTCCATGACTACGAGATACATACGGGGGGCCTCATGGTCTACCCCCGTTTGGTTTCATCCGAACATCATAAGCCGTTCACGTTGGAGTTTAGACCGAGCGGTATCGCGAATTTAGACGGAATGCTGGCAGGCGGCCTTCGCTCGGGGACATCCAGCGTCTTTATCGGGCCCTCCGGTGTGGGAAAATCAACTCTCGCAATGCAATACGTGTCGCAAGGGCTCAGAATGGGATTGAAGGCTGCCGTTTACACCTTTGACGAGGTGCTCGCCACCTTTATCGAACGCTCAGAGAAGATAACCCACGGCTCGCGGGGAGCTCTCAAGCCGTATATGGATGACGGTCGACTGATAGCTCAACAGGTCGACCCAGCCGAGTTGACCCCGGGCGCGTTCGCGCAGCGAGTGCGCGACGCGGTTAAAGGCGGCGCAGGTATGGTCGTGATCGACAGCTTAAACGGATACATCAACGCCATGCCACAGGAGCGATTACTCTCCGTGCATCTTCACGAACTCGTCTCTTACCTCAATCAGATGGGGATCGTCACAATCATGGTGGCGGCTCAGCACGGTATAATAAGGGCGGTCACGGCGGATTTTAATGTCAGCTATCTCGCAGACACTGTGCTCTTGTTTCGTTACTTTGAGGGACACGGCGAAATTCTTCCTGGGCTGAGCGTATTCAAAAATAGAAGTGGCCCACACGACCGGTCGCTTAGACAACTCTCTCTAACTGACCGGGGCATCCTCGTAAGCGAGCCGATCCTCGGGCTCCACGGTTTGGCAAGCGGTCTCCCGCTCTATGACGGCGTATCAATAAACGAGGCGCCTCTCTACCACGACGCGGGGAATGGACAGCGCACTTGATCTAAAAATGTCGGATATCGCCGTAGAGGAGCGGGTCCTGATTCTGTTGGAGTCGAGCAGGGACTCAGAGCGCATGGTATCGATGCTCAAGACATTTGGCGCTATCGGCGTAGCGTGCGCAAGCCTAGAGGAACTTTGCCAGGAGATCGACCGTGGAGTTGGAGCGATCGTTACGACAGACGACATGACGTTACTAGATCCATGCTCCGATCTTGGACTCGTTCTTAAGGAGCAACCAGAGTGGTCAACTATTCCCGTCATTTTTTTATGCGAGGACACAGAGGAACAGGGTGGAACCGTCGAGGAGATCCCTCCTGGTGTCACGCTCCTTGAGCGTCCGGTACGGATGCGCACGCTCGCGAGCACAGTCCGAACAGCGCTTCTCGCCCGACACCAACAGTACCAACTCAGAGACTCCATAGCGGAGCGAGCCCAACAGGCCGCGGCCCTCAAAGAGAGCGAAACTCGCTTCCGCTTGATGGCTGACACAGCGCCGGTGCTGATATGGGTTTCAGGCCCGGATAAGGAGGGGGTCTATTTTAATCAGCCGTGGCTAACCTTCACCGGTCGCTCGCTCGGAGATGAGCTCGGAGATGGTTGGCTTAAGGATGTTCACCCCGACGACCTCCCTTTGATGACCGAATGCGATCTCGCCTTTCGCGAACGCCGCCCCTTTACACTGCAGTTCCGGCTACGGCGAAGTGATGGAGTTTTCCGATGGGTCAACGATACCGGCGTACCACGCTACGCCCCCGAAGGGTCTTTTGTTGGATTTATCGGGACATGCGTTGATATCACCGAGCAGCGGAAAAACGAGGAGACGCTTCGTCAAGCGGACCGAATGAAGGACGAGTTCATAGCGACCTTGGCGCACGAGCTGCGAAATCCCTTGGCGCCGATCAGAACCGGGCTCGAAGTGCTCCGCTTCGCGCCCTCTGGGGAACACGCGACTAGAGCTCGCGAGATTATGGAACGACAAGTGGCTCACATGGTGCGCCTCATTGATGATCTTCTCGATGTCTCTCGGATCTCCACCGGAAAACTAGAGATTAGGAGGGAGCCAATAGCCCTCTCCACGATCATACAAGCGGCTCTCGAGTCGAGTCAGCCGCTCTTCAACAATGCCCAGCAAACCGCAACTACGACACTGGGCGACGGGGACGCGATCCTAAACGGAGACCCGACACGACTTGCGCAGGTGCTTGGTAACCTACTCACTAACGCTTCGAAATACACTCCCGCTGGGGGCGAGATAAAAATCAAAGTTCAGCCGCTCCCGGAGAAAGTGCGCATTGAGGTTATCGATAGCGGCGTTGGTATCGCTCCGGAGATGATTCCCCGGGTCTTTGATATGTTCTGTCAGGTCAGGGGGGATGTGGGCAAGGACCAAGGGGGGCTGGGGATCGGGCTCACCCTGGCTCGTCGACTCACCGAGATGCACGGCGGCACCCTGGAGGCCTCAAGCGCTGGGCTCGGCAAGGGAAGCACCTTTACGGTCACCCTGCCACGCGCCCCATCCAAGCGATCGGATGTAGGCAGCTTCCCCCCTCACGAGCGCGCCACTACTCCGCTAACTAAGAAGCACCTTACGATCCTGATCGTCGACGACAATAAGGACGTCGCTCAGAGTCTACACATCCTCCTATCAATCATGGGGCACCACACAGTGGTCGCACACACCGGACTTGAGGCGCTTGAGAAAGCTGAGCGGTTCACTCCTGACATTATCTTCCTCGATATTGGACTCCCCGGTATGGATGGCTATGAAGTAGCCCGCCTACTGAGGGCGAAGCCCCAAACCAGCCACACGACCCTGATCGCCGTAACCGGGTGGGGGAGCGAAGCGGACCGACTACGAGCCAAGGAGGCGGGCTTCAACCGACATATCACCAAGCCGATGGAACCGGAGGAGGTTGAGCGGTTAGTAGGGGAGCAAGCGCTCCGCTCCTCCTGATTTTTTGATATACAATTACCAAGGAGCTATAGTCAGCGGGCTCTTAAACGATCGAGCGCTTTTCAAAAGCGATCCAATACGTATAGATGGGGATATGTCAGAGGAATCAAGGTCGCCAAACTTACAATCGCTGCCATCCCGACTCCGAGTCGCCGGAGTCTCGTGGGGAGTTCGCCCGATATCTCATGTTGACCAGTTCTTTGAACACCTCACCACACTAGTAAAGGGATCCCACGCCCAAGAGGCAAAACTCATCGTGCTCCCAGAGCTATTTCAAGTTGAGCTCTTGAGCCTTATCGGTGACGGTCCAGAGGAGGCGGTCGTAGGCCACCTCCTCCCCTTCTGCGACCAGATCGACCTACGCCTTAAGGAGCTCGCCTCCGAGCTAGGGGTTTGGATCATCGGAGGGTCGCACCTTCGCCCCTCACCCGCCGGTCCAATAAACGTTGCCACCATCGCCTGGCCCTCGGGAGATCTCTTCTATCAACCGAAGAACTGCCGGACTATGTGGGAGCGCGAGCCGTGGAGACTTGCCCCGAAAACCGGACTCACCTCTTTCCCTGACCGAAAATTGGGCGTCTTAGTGTGCTACGACTCTGAATTTCCAGAGGGCGCTAGAGCGCTCGCGGAGCACGGAACTGAGCTTCTATGTGTGCCAAGTTACTGCGAAAGTCAGCATGGCTATCAGCGCGTAGGGTGGAGCTGCCAAGCGCGCGCGATTGAGAATGAGATCTTTGTGGTGCAGACCAGCCTTGTCGGTCCTATTGAACGCTTCTCCCTGGGAACCGGCTACGGCCGAAGCTCCATCATCGCCCCGAGCAAGGCGCCATTTCCTGACTCCGCGATCCTTGCTCAAAGCGCCCTCAACGTTGAGGGGATCGCCGTCGCCGAGATCGATTTCTCCGCTCTAGCGACTTGTCGAGCCTCTGGCGACGCTCGACCGTGGAGCGACCGACACACCTCAGAGTGGAGAGTGTCGAAGTAAATCTAAGCTCCCTTTCTCTACCTCGCGCCCCATCACAAACCTCGCGAGACGCCGGATGACGTCGCGGCCTCCGACACAGAAGCACCACAGACGAAAAACATTTTTAGCCCCATTTTTCAGGGTATTTCGCGCTTTTAATCCCTTCCTACGAGCGCCGCCACATCTACTCCAAACTCTCCCCCGACGCCATCGCGAGGCGCCGATGCGCTAGCCAAAATCACGCTCGCGCACCTCTGCGAGCGACGCTAGCTCAGCTCCGACAACGAGCTCCGCATCGTCGCGAGCAAAAAAACTTTGCAATAGTTATTGCATAGCGAGTCAATTTACTTCATATAGGTGCGAGGAAGTGGTTTTAAAAACTCCTCGGCCGCGCAGTTTGGCGACAAGCGAAGTTTGACGACATCGCGAACAGACTGGAGCGCAGGGAATTTTTAAGACCACTTCGAGTTTGTAGTTCAGGAGGAAGAACTAAAGAGATTGGGCAGAGACGCAATCGCTCCGGGTCGAAATCCGGAGAACAGCAACAACCGCGGGATCAGCTTGTTTTTGGGTTCAACTACCTTGAGTGATCAAGGAACCCTTAGTAGTGATCAAGCAGGGCGTTTCAGGCGTCATGCGCTACCGGAGCACTTTCGCGATGAGGTAGTGCCGTTCCCCGGAGTCCGAGAGTCCCGTTTCTCCACTCAACTTGACCACCCCTCCAAGATATCCTCAGCGGATCAGTTTGAGGAATTTCAACTTCCATTACCTGATGGGGTCACAGAGGAGAGCACAACCATTGCGACTCTCAGGCGCGAGAGCCTCAAGTCTCTCATGCTCGCTGGAGATGCTGACGCGGTCTTCGACCGCTACTATGAGTCTTACACCCGTTGCTTCACCAACCCCAATGAGGTTGAGAGCAAAGAGGACCTGCGCCAACTACTTGAGGTAGGAAAGGGTGACTGGGACATCAGCGTTATAACGCTCGGCCCGCACATTGTGGCCGGATACCACACCAAGCTAGCCAACGTGAAATCGCATGACATGGGGCTCTTCAGCATAGGCGATTACCTCTGGACCGATAAGGGGCTACGTCGAACGGGTCTCGGAAAGGTCCTGTACAGCAAGACGATGGAGCTTCGACGCTCCCAGGGAGCGCTCGGGCACTTTGGCGAGATCCGGGACATCAACCTTCTCCCAACCACCGAGCTCGTTCGAGACGCTAGAGCTGGAACCACAGCGAACCAGCGGATCGGATTCTGGAAAAGCCAGGAGAGGCTGGTCCTCGACGCCCCTTGGGTGCAGCCCCCTCTTGGCGCGGGCAAGAAAGAGGTGGATTTCTACATGCTCACCATGAGCGTACTCTCGCCTGAGTGCCCCATGATGTTCCCGCGAGACGCGTATTTAGACCTTTGGAAGAAGTTCTACCCACGACACACAGAAACCTCATCTTTTGAAAACTTAAAGCACCTTACCGAGGATACCCCGGCTATTCGGCTGATACCGATCGACCAACCTCGCACCTTCATTCGCACAGCGCGTGAGTGGTTCTAAGGGATCGCCGCCCCATTCGACAACCTCTCAGCTTTGCTCACACGGATTTGCTCACACGGATTTACGTACACCGACGGTAGGCTCTAAGGCCCAGTCGCGCCCAGACGAGAAGCGTGAGTTACTGAAAGCCGCTCCCTCAACGACGACTCACCTCGTCGAGGGACGTTGCCTCAAGGATTGAGGCGACCTCTCCCCGAATTTTCGCGAAAAGCCTGACCAACCCACGCTCACCTTCGATCGGACTCGGCTCGTAGAAATTCTTGCTTACCGATGTGGTCGCCGCAAGCGGACCTTCAAAAAATCGAACTATCTCAGCGACCGATATCTCCTGTGGGGGACGAGCGAGGGCATATCCCCCACTCTGCCCCTTCACCGAGCGAACATAGCCACCCCTCTTTAACCTGAATAGGATCTGTTGGAGGAACCGTTTTGGAATCCCTTGCTTCGCCGCGAGATCTTCCCCAGAGAGGAGGCCTTTGCCATGCCAGCGCGCCAGAGCTACGAGAGCTAGGAGGGCGTATTCCGACTTATTGGTAAGCTTCATAGTTTACAAAACAGATAAACTAAGATTTGATACCCGCAAACCGGTGTAGAACGCAACGGTATCATTGATGAGACCCTCGCGCCCCCCGCTCCCCTTCGAAGAGAGCTCACCCGCGCTCCCACACGCTCTTCACAGCGAGAGCGCGGTGGCCCATATCCTTCAAAACGCCAGCTTAGTCGATCACCCTCTCTCCGAGAGCGAGATGCGATCCCTTTTGGAAGCTCTTGCTCGACATTCGTTGTTCCTCTCAACCCTCGAACGTTTCTCGGACGATAGCTACTGCCGAAACCGGATATTCGGGAACGAGCACCTTGAGCTGCTCCTCCTCTGCTGGAAGCCCGGTCAGAGAACCCCCATCCACAATCACGCTGGTTCCAGGTGCGGCGTGTACGTGGTGCGTGGCGTGGCGTGTGAGGTAGGCTTTAGGCCCTCGCCCGCGGGCCCCCTCCTTCCAACGGGCGCTCACGAGGTAAGGGCTGGGTCGATTACCTCCAGCTACGATGGTGACACCCACCTGGTCGGTAACTTCTCCTCCGTATCAGAAGATCTCGTTACCCTGCACTGCTACTCACCCCCCTTGGCCTCGATGCGAGTGTTTGAGGAGAGAGATACCTTTTTCTCTGATTACTCGGAGGTTGTAGCTTGCGCCGCCTCGAGTGGATGCTATCAAGTAAAGCTATGACTCAGACGATCGTGATTATCGGGGCTGGATTTAGCGGCTCCCTAGCCGCTCTTCATCTAGCAACCGATAAGGGGCACCCCCAACCACTTGTAATCTACCTGATCGATCCCCGCGGAAGCTTCGGACCGGGACTAGCCTACACCACTCCAAGCGACCGCTTTAAATTAAATGTCCGAGCAAAGGCGATGGGGGCGTTTCCGAACGACCCGCAGGGCTTCTTTCGGTGGCTCAAAGAGCGAGAGCCCGAATCGTCACCTGAGGACTTTACACCTCGCAACCGATATGGAGAGTACCTTAGCGAGCTGGTCGAGCGAGCAGTGAAGAGCGGAGGCCACCACTCTCTGACCCCCTTAACCGATGAGGCTCGAGACCTCTCGTACGACACCGCAACCAAGACCTTCACGGTTGAGCTATCAAGCGGCCGAGAGATTAGGGCGGAGGCGTGCGTCCTCGCCATCGGAAACCTCTTAAGAAGGGATTTAGCGGGGGGAGCCAAAGGGTCCCCCTTCAGAGCCCCATACGCGTCAGAGAGCTACGAAGGGCTCTCCTCCCTGGCTGAGATACTCGTTGTGGGGAGTAGCCTCACAGCGGTTGATGTCATCCTTGAGGCCGAGGGACGGGGATTCAAGGGGCGATATACGGTAATCTCCCGCAACGGACGCTTCCCCCTTCCGCACGAGGAGATGACTGCCCACGCGGAGCTCCCCGCGACTTGGGATGAGTGTGGATCGGCCCGGACCCTCGTAACGACGATCCGAACCGAAGCGAGGCGACTCGGCTCCTCGCAGCCGGTCTTTGAGGCGATGCGACCCAAGATCCAATCGATGTGGCGCAACCTTCCGCCCCAGGAGCGCTCTCGCTTCCTCCGCCACGTACGCCCCTTCTGGGAGATCCACCGGCACCGCATCCCAGCGCCGCACCTTGAGGCGCTCAAGAGCCTTATGACGTCCGGTCGACTCTCACTCATTGCTGGAAGGATACTGACGTCAGAGCCATCTGGAACCGGGGTAAGGGTGACGGTGCGCCGAAAGGGAGAGACAGTTCCCCTCCCCGCCAAGAACTTTGACGCCGCGTTCATGTGCATAGGCCCCGAGGGAGACCTCTCAAAAGTGGAGAGCCCTCTCGTACAAAATCTCCTCCGCCGTGGACTCCTCACACCCGGCCCCTTGAAACTTGGGGCTCGAAGCAGCGCTCCAACGATGCCGAACGAGCCTCCTTTATTTGTTGTAGGTCCGATTCAACGCGAAGACCTTTGGGAGATAACCGCGGTGCGGGAGCTACGAGAAGAGGCGCAGAGCGCGGCGGCTAGAGCGCTCAGTGCGCTCCGCTGAATTGCCGATTAGATCAGATCGAGACACTTTAGGACCTAAAGCGAGGATCGCCTCACCAAAGAATCATCGTGCCGAAGTCTTATCGCCCGACTCGTATGGCCGTGAGCATAGGAGGAGTGCTTGAGAGTTGATTAGCCACCCCGACCCGCTCATAAATGGTACTGGAGACCTGGGAAGCGATCTCCCTGGATTGGGCTTTACCCACCTTGTGTAGCACCTTTGCCGTATGGATCCTCAAAACCAAAACTTAGGCCCGCGGCCCGGTCACGCCCAGAGTCAATCGCTAAGCACAGCTGGCGTCCGAGACGCTCACCTGCGAGAAAACTTCCAGTACACTAGCCCATCGACCGCCCCCTCCCTCGACACCTCTGTGAAGACCTCTGTGTCGATTCGGTGCGCAAACCCTAACGACCTAAACTCCATCGTTGATATCCAGAGTAAGAGTCCTGCTGACTTTCAAATACGACTAAAGGAAGCGCAGATTGAGCGCCTCGTAAGTAACCACCAAGTTCTCTTGGCGGAGATCTCTAGGGAGGGGGAAAAGATCGAGGCTGGCGCGATCTTTTTTACATCAGCGACTAAGGTTACCTCCTATCAACAAGCCCTTGACCCAAGTTACTACGACCCACAGGGGACTCATCTCTATGATTTTTGGATTATCGTTCACAAGGAGCGTGCCACATCGGCCGATGGCACCTCCGTCTCGACGGCGCTGATCAGCGCCAGCGACGCCCTCGCGGAGCTACTCGGTAAAGATGGAGTTATAGCTTTTAGTCGAGCTGGTGGCGCGCGGCCGAGGTTTTACCGGACCTTAGACCAACTAACGAGCCAGTCGGGCGAGGGCTCGATCGGCACCTATCTTGACGCGCGGCCGCACTTTAAAGCTCAACTCCTTCTTAACTATGTCATAGGTTGCGAACCTAAAGGTGGAGCGGGACGCCATGAAGTATCGGCCGCCGAAGAGAGGGGCGGAGACTCGCGCGACATTCGCGCTCTATCACCCGAGGAGATCAAGCAGGTCCGTCTAGAAGCGATTCTTCGGTGGCAGAAGAGCGCTCGCAAAGGGCGAGACGTTCCGAATCCGACTGCCCATCACTTTGTTAGCTGGCTCCGCGCCGAGCACTCCGGTCTCTTCGATGACCGAATCCTTAATTTGATGGAGATGCCTCAGCCAGAGTCTGACTGGAATCCCCTCGCCAACAAGGCTTTCGCCCCGCTCGTTGGAGCCCTCTTGAGAAAGTTCTGTGATAGAGGCACCCACATACTGATAGATCCCGCGCTCGGCGGTCTCCATACACGTCTGGGCGCTCGTTTCCATGACATCAAGCTACATTCGCGAACCGGGGACGAAGACGCCCTCGAATCGAACATCCTCATGAGCTATGAACGGTGTAACATTGATGAGC
>Ga0214921_10010597_pt1 | contig 11365 bp, 11 predicted proteins | sample LL1505_MetaG_FD_177992 | JGI IMG/M metagenome (GOLD analysis project Ga0214921, IMG submission 177992) | Freshwater microbial communities from Lake Lanier, Atlanta, Georgia, United States - LL-1505 | ecosystem: Environmental > Aquatic > Freshwater > Lake | place: USA: Georgia | collected...
TAAGAAAAATAAAATAAATTTATAAAAAAAAAAATTTACATAAAAAAATCAAAAAAAAAATATTTATTATGGAATTAATTAAAAATATTATTGGTAATTTTTTTCAAAATAATTTTTATTTAAAAAAAAATTTAATCATAGAAAGAATGGAGATTGATTTTATTTTTTCAAGATTAATAAAAAAAAAAAAACTGAAAATTTTAGATATTGGAGCTCATCATGGTGAATTTTTAGACATTTTTTCTAATTTGAAATTCGCTAAAATCAGACAAAGTTTTGAAATATTTTGTTTTGAACCTTTTGGAGCAAATTTTAATATTATTAAAAAAAAAGTTAATTACTTAAATAGTAATATTAAAGCAAATATTTATAATTTTGCAATCTCAAACAAAACCGAAAAAAAATTTTTTTACGTTGGCAGTAGCGATACTTTAGTTAGCTGTGAGGATCGTTGGTTAAAAAATTTTAAAAATGAGTTTTTAAATTATAAAAAAATTTTAATGCAATGTTTTTCTTTTAAAGATTTTATAACAGAATATAAATTTAATATTTATAATGAAATTGATCTCTTAAAAATTGACGCAGAGGGACATGATTTTATTGTTCTAAATGACATTCTTCAAAACAATTTAATAATTAATTCTATTATGATTGAGTTTGACACTAAAGATCTTTCAGCAACAAAAGATATTATTAAATATCTTAAATTGAAAAAATTTATAAAAATATTTATTTTTGGAAGAAGTGGTATTTCTACTTCTTATATAGGGGAGTATACAAATAATTATAATCTTTTAAAAATTTTCAATAAAAATAATATCACTAGTGGAAATTTAGTTGCCTTTAAAAGTTAAGTATTAAAATTAAATAATTTTGATTTATATGAAAATAATAGCTTTATATCCATTATTAAAAGAAGAGTTAAATTATAGATTCCTTCAAATTAGCATTCTTAGTTTATACAATATTGTTGATCAAATAATAATATTAATTGATTTTCAAAATAAAGAATTAAAATTCAAAAAAAATATTTTTAAAAAAAAAAAAATTAAAATTTATTATTTAAATAAATTCGCAAGAAAAACAAATGCACCTAGAGAGGCACTATTAAATATTGGTCGATTAAATAAAGGAACGCATTTTATTTGGTTGGACTGTGATGAGGCATTTACCTACCCTTTTTTTAAAAATGGAAGAAAAATAATTAGTAGTATGAAGGTTGGTGAAAAAATCCAAATGCATTGGCTAAGTATGTGGAAAAATTATAATTATTTTAGAGCAGACTACAAAAGCATTTGGAGTAATTCATTTAAAGATTTTATTGTTTGTGATGATCCAAATTATGCTTTTAATAATAATGTTCTTCATGAAGCAAGAACACAAGGAAATAATACTAAAGATAATTCTATTATATTAGATCCATCAAAAGGTGCAGTAATGCATTTTCAGTTTGTTAATTGGAATAACTATAGACTTAAACAGGCTTGGTATATGTGTCTAGAAACTTCAAAAATGAAAGAAAATATTAATAAAACTAATAGAAAATATTTTTACACATATTATGAAAATTTTCCAAAATTATTAGCAATTAAAAATAATTTAATAAAGCATCTACCTAAGAAATATTTAAATAAAATTTATTTAAATACTGATGATTATTGGAAAAAAAAATTTCAAGATTTTTTTAAAAAAAATAAAATAAAAAATTTTGAGCAGTTAAACATTTGGAATAATATTATTTTAAAAAAAATTTTTTTTGAGTCAGAAAAAAGATATCCTAATTTAAATATTTTTACTAAATTAAATATTTTTTTATTTTTTCTTTTAGAAAACTATAGACTGGTAAAAAAAATTATAATAAAAAATTTAATATTAAAAAGTAGTAATTATTAATATATATTTATGCTGTATAATATTTTAATAATTATCATAATAATTTTAATAAATAATAATTATGAAATATTTTAATTTCTTAATTTCATTAAATAAAAAAAGTACTCTTTTTATAGTTATTTTTTTTTTAATTATTAGCACTTTTTTAGAATATGCTTTTGTTGGAGCTGTACCACTTTTACTAAATATTGTTTTTAACAATAACGGTATCTCTAATTTTTTATTTTTTCATGAAATATCAGATAAGCAAATATTATTAAAATACATGCTGAGTTTAATTCTAGTTTTTTTTTTACTAAAAAATATTTTTTTTTTTTTAAATCAATTTTTTTTTTTAAAATATTCATTTAATCTTCATAATAAATTATCAAGATTATTAATTTCAAAGTATTTAAATGAAAAGTATTTAATTTTCATTAATTCAAAAACTTCTGAATTATTAAGAAATGTAAAAGATAACACAGATCTAGTTAGGCAATTAGTAACAAATTTTTTGACATTTTTTTCTGAGATCTTAGTCTTCGTAGGTTTATGTGTTATTGTTATTTATAACTCATCGATAATCAGCGTTTTTTCTATTATTTTTATTATCTTATTTTCTTTAATATATTTATATTTTTCTAGAGACTTATCCAAAAACTGGGCTTTGAAAAGACAAGCTTACGAAAGCTCTAAAATACAATATTTACAAGAGGGTTTGTACGGGTTTAAGGAATTGAAATTATTTAATAAAGAGAACCTTTTTATTAATAATTATAATGAAAAAAATGTTAACTCGAATTTAATGAATTTACGTTTTAATTTGTTATACTTTTTTCCAAGAGTATACTTAGAAGTTATTGGCGCTCTTGGTGTAGTAGTCTTGATTATTTTTAATTTAAAGGAAGGAAATAAAGACTCATTTATAAGTATAATTCCTTTGCTTGGTTTATATTTTGTAGCATTTATTAGATTGTTACCTTCAATAAATCGTATTTTAAATTCTATAGAAACACATCGTTACGCATTACCAGCATTAAAAATTATTTATAATGATTTAAAGGTTGTAAAATCTAAGAAAATCGTTCCTTATAAGGGTAGTGTTTTTTTTAATAAAAATATAAAATTCAAAAACATTCATTTTTCTTTTTCTAAAGATAGAAATATTTTTAATAATATTAATTTTGAAATTAAATCTGGCGACAAAATAGGAATTGTAGGAGAAAGTGGTATAGGAAAAACTACGTTTGTAAATTTAATTTCAGGACTTTTAGAACCAACAAAAGGTTCAATATTATCAGATGGCGTTGATATTCATAATAACATTAAGAGTTGGCAATCAAATATAGGGTATATCTATCAGTCAACTTTTTTAATGAATGATACAGTTGAAAATAATATTTCTTTTAACTTACCAAAAAATGAATTTCATTACAAAAAAATATCTAAAATTATTAAATTAATTAAACTAAATAGTTTAATTAATAAATTACCCAAAGGTTTAGATACAATTGTTGGTGACGATGGAGCCAAGCTATCTGGTGGCCAGATTCAGAGAATTGGAATTGCTAGAGCTTTATATTTCGATAGAAAATTGCTGATTTGTGATGAAATTACAAATTCACTAGATAGTGTTTCAGAAAATTCTGTTATTAATTCTTTAAAATCTATAAATAAAACAATAATTATGATTTCACATAAAAGAAAAAATTTAGATTTTTGTTCAAAAATTTATGAAATAAAAAAAAATAAATTATTTCTTATCAGATAAAATTAGTCTTTATAAATTATGCTTATTAACATTGAAGATTATATCAAAAAATTAAATATAACACCTAGAGGAGTAATTCATCTTGGTGCTCATAAAGGAGAAGAGCTAAATCTATATAGAAAATTAAAAGTAATAAATATTCTTTTGTATGAAGCTAATAAAAATTTGATAAAATTTCTAAAATTAAAAAGCTTTTTTTTTAAATTTTTATTTAGAATAAATATTAAAGTTATAAATAAAGTAATTTACAACAAAAATAAATCTTGTAGACTTAATATTACTTCAAACACACAGAGCAGTTCAATCCTTAATTTAGGACTGCATAAAAAATTATATCCTAATATAGTATTTAAAGAAGAAAGCTTAGTTGAAGGATCAACACTAAACTCTGAGTTTAAAAATTTTTATAATATTAATGACTTTAATATTCTAAATATGGACATACAAGGTTCTGAATTATTAGCTTTATTAGGGGCAAATCAAATTATTGATAAGTTAGATGTAATATACACTGAAATTAATTATGACTATGTGTATGAAGAGTGTGCGTTAATAAATGAAATTGATGAATATTTAAATAAACATAATTTTATAAGATTTGCGACAAAGACTATAAAGGACGATCATGGTAAACCAGTATGGGGGGATGCCTTTTATGTTAAAAAAAAATTTATAAGTTAATTTTATGAAAAAAAAAAGCGCGTTGATTTTTGGTATTACCGGACAGGATGGATCTTTACTTGCAAGATTTTTAATTAAAAAAGGCTATATTGTTCATGGTATTAAAAGAAGAGCATCTAGTTTTAATACATCTAGAATAGATGACATTTTTAATGAATTTTCATCTAAAAAGTTATTTTTTTTACATTACGGAGATTTAACTGACTCATTAAATATTATTAATAATATAAAAAATATTAAGCCGGATGAAATTTATAATTTAGCTGCACAGTCTCACGTTAAAGTAAGTTTTGAAACGCCAGAATATACACAAAATGCAGATGCAGCAGGTGTTGTTAGAATACTTGAGGCAATAAGGATTAATAATTTAGAAAAAAAAACAAAATTTTTTCAAGCATCTACCTCTGAAATGTTTGGTGAAACGTTGCCCCCTCAAAGTGAAAAAAGTTTATTTCAGCCTGTTAGTCCTTATGGCACAGCAAAATTGTTTGGGTATTGGATTACTAAAAACTACAGAAATGCTTATAATATTTTTGCCTCCAATGGAATTTCATTTAATCATGAGGGTGTCTATAGAGGAGAAACTTTTGTAACTAAAAAGATCACCATGGCAGTTGCGAGAATTAATCTTGGTTATCAAAAATTTTTAAAGTTAGGTAATCTTGATGCTAAAAGAGATTGGGGTGATGCTAGAGATTATGTGGAGGGTATGTGGAAAATCTTACAACATAGCAGACCTGACGATTTTGTATTAGCAACAGGAAAAAGCTATTCGGTAAAATATTTTGTAGAAGAAGCTTTTAAGTGTGTAAATATTAAAATTAAATGGAAAGGTAATGGAATTAATGAAGTTGGCTTAGAAAGAAAAACTAATAAAATTTTAGTAAAAGTAGACAAAAATTATTTTAGACCTAATGAGGTAATTCATTTAAGGGGAAATCCAACTAAAGCTAAGAGGGTTCTTAAATGGAAGACAAAAATATCATTAAAACAAATGATAAATGAGATGGTCACTCATGATATTAATTTATTAAAAAAAATTTAAAATTATAAATTAATTATTTTTAAAATTTCTTATGATAAAAAATAAAAAAATTTTAATTGCAGGAGGTGGCGGATTTATTGGTGGGCATTTAGTTAAAAAATTAATGAAATATAATGATGTAATTTCAGTTGATATAAAGCCAAATAGAACTTGGTATCAATATTTTAATAAAGTAAAAAATTTTCGTTTAGATCTCAAAGATTACAAAAATTGTTTAAAAGCTACTAAAAATGTTGATTTTGTATTTAATATGGCATGCAATATGGGTGGCATGGGGTTCATTGAAAACAATAAGGCCGAATGTATGATTTCAGTTTTAATTAATACAAACTTATTAAGAGCGTCTGTCAAAAATAAAGTCAGTAGATATTTTTTTTCTTCATCTGCCTGTGCATATAATATTTCCAAGCAGAGAAATAATTTTATAAAAGGACTTAAAGAAAGCGATGCATATCCTGCCAATCCAGAGAATGGATATGGATGGGAAAAATTATTTAGCGAAAGAATGTGTGCGCACTTTAAAGAAGATTTTGGATTAGAAACAAGAATTGCAAGATATCATAATATTTATGGACCAAATGGGACTTTTGATGGCGGCAGAGAAAAAGCACCAGCAGCAATTTGTAGAAAAATTGCTTTAGTAAAATTAGGAAAATCAAAGAAAGTCGACATTTGGGGAGACGGAAAACAATCTAGAACGTTTTTATATATTGATGATTGTATAAAAGGTACTCTAAAATTATTTTTATCTAATTATAGCGAACCTGTAAATATTGGTAGCGACGAACAGGTTTCAATTAATAAGATGTTCAGAATTATCAAGGAACATGCAGGACTAAAAAAAATTATAAAAAGATATTTATTAAATATGCCCAAAGGAGTTAGAGGTAGATCAAGTGATAATACATTAGCAAAAAAAGTTTTGGATTGGGAATACGAAATAAATTTAAAGAAAGGCTTAGCGTTAACTTATAATTGGATTTATGATCAACTTAATAATAAACATTTTAAATAACATAGAAATTCAAAAACATTACAATTTACTCGATAAATTTTTTTTAAAAGAACTAAAATAATAAATAAGAATTAAACTAAGAAAAAATGATAAAAAACATAATAATTTTAAATCAAATATTATTTGAAGAAGCACAATACAAAATATAGCTAAATTATAAATTATATTTGCATTAAATACTTTTTTGTGTGATTGATTATTTTTAACTGGAATTAAAAAATAGTAATCAAATAATCGCGCCCAAGGGGATTGTCCCTTAAAAATTTTTTTAATTATTGTTAAAGTACAATCCATAAAAGTATAGGAAAGTAACGATATAATTATGTCTAACCTATTAATGATAATAACATTTATAGATATATAACCAATTAAAAATCCTATAAAAATACTGCCAGAATCACCCATGAACAATTTTGCAGGCGGCTTATTGAAGATTAAATATCCAATAAGAATAGGAATACAAATTAAACATATTAAATAAACAAAGTTTTGTTGAGCCTCAAAGTGGTAAAATAATAAAATACATAAGAAAAAATTTAAAGAATTTATCGATAGAAAGCCGTCAATACCATCGGTAAAATTTATTATATTTATTATATAAACCCAAAAGTAAATAACTAGAAAGATAATTAATTTTAATGGTAGATTAATTTTTTCAAAATTAAATAGCGATGTGCAAAAAAAAATAATTGTGATTTGAAAAAAAAGTCTAATGACGGGGTGTATTTCTTTAAGATCATCGTAAAAAGATATTAAAGTTAAAATAGTTAAACTAGCTAAAAAAATATGATAATTTTTGGGAATATCTACTTTAATAATTTGTGCACTAATTAGAATTTGGCAAAAAATAAAAAAAATTAAAAAAAAAATAATCCCAGCACCCGTAGGTATTGTTGATTTATGAATACTTAAATTATCTGGAATATCGATTAATTTAAATTTACGAGATATAATAATATATATTTTAAGAAAACTTGTTGTTAATAATAAAATAATTAAATTTAAAAATAGTGTAAAATTTTCCATTATAAATTTTAGGAATTATTAATAACTTTGTTTTATAGATGTTTAGTATAACTAATTTTACAAATAAGTTTACTATTTTTTTTTTATTACTGTCTATTTATTATTTTTTTATCCCAATTCTTTTTTTATATAATAACTTTATAAAATCAAACCCTCTTTTTAAACATGAGGTTTATTATTTAGAAAGATTATTGAATACTCCAAATTATATTATATATAATTTTTTAACTTTATTATTTTTATTATTCGTATTTTTATATTTTTATAAATTTTTTTTCCTAACTGGTTTTAAAAAAAAAATTAAAATAAATTATCTCGCATACAATATAATAATTATAGTCTGTATTTTTTTCTTACTTAATGATCTTTTGAATTTATCAAAGTATTATTTCGATAATGAAATTATACATAGAGGTTCATTATATGTTGAGTTATTAAATAATAGAAGAACACATATAAACTTACTTATTATTATATCAGTTATAAATTTTAAAAATTACAAAAAATTATCTTATTTATCTTATTTTTTAATAATCATTTATTCAGTATTGTCTCTATCAAGAATAGATTTATTTCTTTTATTTTTTTGTCATGCGATGACAAATATTTCTTTTAATAATAAAAATTTTAAAAAAATTTTATTAAATTTTTTTTTTATAATTTTAATTATAATCTTTTATAGATTTATAGTCTCTGGTCAGAGTTTTTTTTTAATATTTATTGAGCCTTTACATTTAATGGTAAGTTCTAAAATTTTTTTTTCTAATTTCTTATTATTTAACTTTTATGATTATATTATCTTAAATTTTAATTTTTTTATTAAAGATTTTTTTTATTTACCAGTTAATTTAAAAAACTATTTTTTAATAGAATATCCTGAAATGCCCACATATTCTATTAGAGGAGCAGATTCATTAATTTGTTTTTTTATTGTTTTTATAATTTATTCTTTTATTTTACGATTTTTAACAGAGAATTTTTATATTAATAAATATTTCTTTAGTTGTGTTTTTGCTTATTTACAAATTTCTTTATTTCGAGGGAATTTTGTGCATAATTTAAATTTCATAATCAAAATTTATTTTCTAGTTATATTTCTGACATGGACTATTCAAAAAATACAACAATTAAGATCAAGGGTGGTTTAGGAAATCAGTTATTTCAGTATTCTTTTGCTATTTTTTTAGAGCAAAATTTTAATAAAACAGTAACATTAGATATCTCATGGTTTGATCAGCAAAGTTTAAGAAGATTTCAGCTACCTGAATTTTTTAATGAACCAATTTTAAACACCATGAAGGAAAAAAAAAGGAATTTTTTACAAAAAGTAGTATCTTATAAATCTGAAAATATAATTAGTTTTTTATTAAAAAAAAAAATTAATATTCCATTAAATTATTTTGATGGTTACTGGCAAGATATTTTCTATGCTAAATATTTAGTTTTTGATAAATATTTTAAAAAAGAGTTATTTTTAAAAAAAAATGAAAAAAACTATTACGTAGTTCATTTAAGAAGAGGAGATTTTTTAACAAGTGGGAGCACAGTTCAAAATCCTTTAACAGATGATCATTATTTAAAATATATAAATTTGTTTAACGATAAACCTATTTATATATTATCTGCAGAAAAAGATGAGGCGGTAAATCTCTCTAAAAAAATTAATTCCAAATCAGAATATATAGATTGTAATGAAATCGAAGCTTTTAATATTATTTATAATGCATCTGGCGGCATAGCATCAAATTCCACTTTTTGTTGGTGGCCAATATTTTTGTCTGAATCCAGGAATTGGTTTTTTCCCTATAAATATAGAAAAAAAAAAAATATTTTTGAGTTAAACTTAGCAATTAATAATACGATTATAATATGAAATATAGTATTTTGACAGCAAGTAATTGTAATAATTTTAATTTAATTAAAAGATATATTAACAGTATTAATTCTCAAAAAATAACAGCTGATGAGTTAATTTTTGTTGATGATAAATCAAGATGTTCTTATACAATTGAGAAATACTTAAGAAATAATTTAAAATCTACAATAAAGATCATTTTTATAAAAAATTTTATTAATTTAGGCGTAGCGAAATCGCTTAATAAAGGACTTAAAGAAGTAAGTAACCAAATTATTTTTCGTTTAGATATTGACGATGAATGGAAAAGTAATCATTCAAATTATAATTTAAATTTATATAAGCGTGAAAAAAATTTCTTAATATACTCTAATAGACATAGCTTTTTTTCATCGGGCATTGCAGACCCAAGTTTGTTGCTAGACAATCCAACTATTCATAGTTCATGGGTTATTAATAAAAAATTATGCAGAAACTTCAAATATTCTAATTTATTACCAGAAGATTATGCAACATTATCACATTATAGGTATAAAAAAAATTTTAGATTTAGATTAATAAATATAAAAACTGTAAATATTTATAGTCTTCCATTTTCTCAATCAAAAAAAAAAAAATATAATAAAAACATTAAATTTATAAAAAAAAAAAATTTATTTCTTTATCTACAAAAATTTTCTTATTTTCATTTGATAAAAGATCTTGGTTTTTTTGGTTTATTTAAATATATTTTAAGATGAAAAAATTATTATTAGTTTCAAAAGAGTGGAGTCCCAAAGATAAGTCAGGGCTTGGGTTTTGTTCAACAGCGCATGAACAAATTTTTAAAAATATTGGTTTTCATGTATTTACAGTAAGTTCTAATAATAATGATAAAAATTATAATTTAAAAATAAAAAATTTTGTAACTTTTTTATTTAATTTTTTATATTTTTTTAAAAAATCTAATTTAATAATTAAAGAGTATAAACCAGATTTTGTAGTAGTTGAGTCCTTTCAAACAATTATCTCTGAAATTTTTATTTATTTAGCAAAAAAAAATAATATTAAAGTGGTTATAATAAGTCATGGTATATCAATATTTCCTTATAATAAAAAAATTAAATATATTTTAAGAACAATTATTTGGATATTGTATTTACCTTTTTTATTTTTTTTTTTAAAATCGTGTGACGCTTTTTTATCTTTAGATCCAAATAGTAACAATTCAAGACATCTAGATACAAAATTATTTAAAATAATTAATAATAAATTAATTATTAAATATAATAATATTTCTAGATTTGAAAAATTAAAAAAAGATTTTACAATAATAAGTCATTCACAACGAAAAACAATATTATGCATTGGTTACATTAATCACATCAAAAATCAGGAGGATCTAATTAAATTAGCAGAGAGCATCTGTGATTTAGATATTGATATAAAATTATTATATAATAGTTTTGATAAAAATTATTTTAATAAATTAAAGAATTATATTTTTATTAAAAATCTTAGAAATGTTTATTTAATCGACGAAAAAGATACGGATATTTTCAGCGAAATTGTAAATTGCTGGTTTTTAATTAATGTTTCAATCACTGAAGTTTCACCCCTAAGTTTAATTGAAGGTAATTCTTTATCTAAATTTTTCCTATCATACAACGTGGGTAGTTTAGATAAATTTAAAGGGTCGATTGTTCATTATACTTTAGAACAAGTTATTTTTAATATCAAAAGCTTGTATAATAATAATTTCTTTTCAAAAAAATTGGAAAGAGAAGCGTTAAATGATTACAACGATAATTATTGTGAACAGAACCTTCAAAAAAGTCTAAGTCAGATTAAAAATATGATTATATGAAATTTACAGTGCTAATGCCGGTTCACGATGGAATTCCTTATAATTTATTAAAAAAAGCAACAAATTCAGTTTTACAAAATACACTTACCCCAGACGAGTTTATTATTATTGCAGATGGTTCAATATCCAAAAAAAAAAAAAATTTTTTAATTGTAAAAAAAAAAAATAATTTTTTTATTAAACTTGTTTTTAAAAAAAAAATTGGTATTTCTCATATTTTAAATTATGGTTTAAAAATTTCCAAGTATAATATT
>Ga0214921_10010599_pt1 | contig 11364 bp, 7 predicted proteins | sample LL1505_MetaG_FD_177992 | JGI IMG/M metagenome (GOLD analysis project Ga0214921, IMG submission 177992) | Freshwater microbial communities from Lake Lanier, Atlanta, Georgia, United States - LL-1505 | ecosystem: Environmental > Aquatic > Freshwater > Lake | place: USA: Georgia | collected 2015-05-28
TCAGCGTTAAAAAATATTTTTACCAAAGCTATTGATGCAGCGATTATCAGGTCTCAAGAAATTTCCCGCGATTAAAGCCAGCGACCTAGTTTTGGCATTTTTTATTTTGACCAGAATCATCCCTGTGCTTTTATCTTTTCCCTGCGTCACTGATGTTCCGCTTTACTTAACCTATTTTCAAAAGTTAGATCTTGGCTTTAAGCCTTACAGCCAGTTTGATTTAGAGTATCCACCACTAACTTTAATTTTTATCTACTTTCCCGGAGCACTCTTAAAAAAGCTTGATTTTACGCCCTACTATCTTTTTTTCGCCTTTTTCATGTTTTTGGTTGATTTTTTTTGCCTAAAAACTTGTCAACTTTATTGCAAAAAACGTCTTTTAATGACTGAAAAAGAAATTTCTTATATGAGTCTTCTTTACATCTTATTTACTTTGGCAATGTTTCGCCTGCTTTATCATCGCTTAGATCTTGTAATTGCTTTAATTTTTACGACTTCTTTATTTTTTTTTGAAACCAAAAATCCAAAATTAAAAACTAGTTCTTTTATTAATGCCTTAGTTGGTTTTTTCTACAAGATTGTACCAGCGTTTACTTTGCCGATAGCGATAATTTTTAAATCGGTTAATAGTGAGAAAATGGTTAAAATGATATGCCTGCAATCCTTATTTTTCATAACTTTGCTGATCTTAATTATTTATGCGTTAGAAATTTATACCGACTATAATTTTATTAAAAATATGATGGTTCATGCCAAAAGAGGTATTCAGATTGAATCAACTTATTCATCATTTTTAATGTTTAATAATTTGTTACATAATGAACATTCATCACTTTATGGTTTTGGATCATGGAATATTAAGGGCGGTTTTTATCTGGAACTTATCACCAAATTTTTAGGAAATTTTATCCTACTCTTTTTTTACGCAGCTATTTTTTGGATTTTGCTTACTAAAAATAAACTGAAACGCCGAATAATTATTTCAGAAAATCACTTTCTTGACGCTACTTTGATAACTATTTTATTGCTTCTTTCTTTTCAAAAAGTTTTATCGATGCAATTTTTTGTTTGGCTCGCGCCAATTGCGGCAATTTGGCTCGCAAGAAATGATTCACGGAGATTTTTGGCGATTTTTTCTTTTATATTTCTAGCCTCCTCATTTATTTTTTCGGATTATTTAAACCTGATTGAAGAAAAACCAATTTTTGTAATCGCACTTTTTTTACGAAATAATTTACTGGTTATCATTACCTGTTTTTTAACCCACAGATTTTTAAAAAATTTATCAAATGTCTAAAATTGAAATTTATACTGACGGAGCTTGTTCAAGAAATCCCGGACCTGGCGGATGGGGAGCGGTTTTGCTTTATAAAGAACATGAAAAAAGAATTTCTGGCGGTGAAAAAGATAGCACCAATAATCGTATGGAGTTGCGCGCCGTTTCAGAAGCACTTAAGACCTTGAAAAAGCCAAGTGAAATAACAATTTATACCGACAGCAAATATGTAATGGATGGCATTACCAAATGGATTTTTGGTTGGAAAAAAAATGGCTGGAAAACGGCAGATAAAAAACCGATAAAAAATATAGAATTTTGGCAAGATTTAGATGCCGAAGTAGCGCGCCATAAAATTGAATGGATTTGGGTAAAGGGACACAGCGGAAATCGCTTTAATGAAGTGGCAGATCAATTGGCACGCGATGCGGTGGAGAAGTTTAGGTAATAAACGAAATTATTTATTTAGCGGACTATTGCGATAGCTATAACCAAAATAAAAGATCAAACCTAAAATTGACCACAGCAAAAACCAAAAACCATTTTCAAGCAACAAGTTGTAAACCAGATAACCACAGCAAATCACAGACATTGGAACAACGACATAAACTGCTGGACATCTAAAATTACGCACCAGATTTGGTTGCTTGATGCGTAAAACCAAAACTCCGATTGAAACTACGATAAATGAAAACAGGGTTCCAAGACTAGTCGTGTGACTCAAGACTTTGAGAGGCAATAATCCTGAAATCACAGCGACAGCAACTGAAACAATAATTACGCTGACATAAGGAGTATTATATTTTTTATGTAATTTGCTGAAAGGAGAAGGAATTAAACCGTCGCGCGACATTACGAAGAAAATACGGGATTGGCCATAAATTAAAATCAATAAAACTGAAGTGATGCCGGCAATAGCGCCAGTTCCGACAAGAGCTGAACCAATGTTGCTCCCATTTAATCTTAAAGCGCGGGCTAAAGGTTCGGCGTTATTTAAATCGGCGTAAGGAGAAATTCCGGTTAAAACCAATGCAACTGCAACATATAGAATTGTGCATATTACAAGAGATGCGATAATGCCGATTGGTAAATCTCTTTTTGGATTTTTGCATTCTTCAGCAGCAGTCGCAACTGCATCAAAACCGATGTAAGCATAGAAAACCGTTGCGGCTCCCATAAAAATTCCGCCAATTCCAAAAGGCATAAAATCGGACCAGTTTTCGGTTTTAATCATTGGAGTTGCGATGATTAAAAATAGAAAAATCACGCCCAGTTTTGTAGCAACTAAAATTCGGTTTAGAGTCACGCTTTCTTTGGTGCCGCGAACTAATAAAAAGCCGATAAATAATGAAATAAAAATTGCCGGTAAATTAATTATTCCGCCTTGCGCTGGAACTAAAGCCAGAGAATTGGGAATCATAATTCCACCGGTTTTTAAAATTCCGACCACATAGCCAGACCACCCTGCTGCAACGGTTGCAGCGCCAATTGCATATTCCAAAACCAATCCCCAGCCCACAAGCCAAGCGATAAATTCACCTAAAATTGCGTAAGAATAAGTGTAAGCACTTCCTGAAACAGGAACCATTGAAGCTAGTTCAGCGTAGGCCAAAGCTGCAAAAACGCAGGCAAATGCTGCCAATAAATATGAAATTGAAATTGCGGGGCCAGCGTAAGTTGCAGCGGCAATTCCGGTAACTACAAAAATTCCGGTGCCAATGGTACAGCCAATGCCGATCATGATTAGATCAAAAGCATTAAGCGTTTTTTTCAAAGTATTTTTTTCAGCATTCACCAAGATCGAGTGAATGCTCTTTTTACGCATTAAATTCATAAGCTTTGATTATTGCTTGTCCGACGATATTTTATTGAGAGGACTTTTTTTGTAACTGTAGCAGAAATAAACCAAAATACTGATTAAAAACCAGATCAGGAAAGGTTTTCCAGTTTTTAAAAATAAGTTATACATCAGATAACTGCAGCTCAAAATTGCAAGAGGCGCTACGATGAAAACTGCGGGACATCTGAAAGGTCTTTCAATATTTGGTTTTCTTATACGCATGACCAAAACTCCTACTGAAACTACAGTAAAGGCGAACAAAGTTCCAAGGCTACTCATTTGTCCCATGGTTTGAATTGGCGTAAATCCTGAAATTATAACCACGGCTAAAGTTAAGAAAATACAGCCTAAATATGGAGTTCCAAATTTTTTGTGAAGTTTACCAAAAGCCGCCGGAATCAAACCATCACGCGCCATCACGAAGAAAATACGAGATTGACCATACATCAAAACTAGAAGCACCGCAACCATTCCGGTAATTGCCCCGGTTCCAACCAAAGCTGAACCAATATTGCTGCCATTGACGCGAAGCGCATAAGCCATTGGTTCGGCATTGTTTAATTCACTGAAATTTACAATGCCCGTTAAAACCAGAGAAACTGCAACATAAAGCAAGGCGCAAATTAAAAGGCCTCCAATTATACCAATTGGTAAATCGCGATTAGGATTTTTGCATTCTTCCGCGGTTGTTGCGACTGCATCAAAACCAAGATAAGCAAAAAATATTGTGGCGGCACCAATGCCAACGCCTTGCCAGCCAAATGGGAAAAAGTTAGCGTAATTTTCCATTTTAATATGAGGAGCGGCAATCGCCAAAAACAAAAAAATCACGCCCAGCTTAATACCAACTAAAATGCGATTTACCATAATGCTTTCTTTGGTTCCGCGAATTAATAAACAACCAATGAATAAGGAAATGCAAATCGCGGGAAGATTTATCATTCCGCCTTCCGATGGAACTTTTATCAAATATTCTGGCAAGTGAATTCCGCCGGCATTTAAAATACCGACAAAATATCCCGACCAACCAGCGGCGACCGTGGAAGCAGCAACTGTATATTCTAGAATTAAACCCCAAGCAACTAACCAAGCAATAAATTCACCAAGAATTATATAAGAATAAGTATAGGCGCTTCCAGCGACCGGAACCATCGCAGCAAGTTCGGTGTAAGCTAAACCCGCAAACATACAGGCTAAACCAGCAAGTGCGTAAGAAATTGAAATAGCGGGACCAGCATATTCAGCAGCGGCGATACCAGTTAAAACAAAAATTCCAGTTCCGATTGTGCAACCAATTCCAAGCAAAATTAAGTCAAATGCTCCCAGAGTTTTCTTTAGTGAATTTTTACTTGCTCCTTCAAGCACGCTTTCGATGGATTTTCTTCTAAAAATTGATCTCATTACTTAAACTTCCTCGTATTAATTTTATTATTCGTTAACCAGCAAAGCTTCATCCGCAGTTTCTTGCGAGATAATACCTTTGGTCAATAAATCTGTTATAGAGTCTTTCATTAAGCACATGCCGTTTTTTTTGCCGAGCTCAATGATTGAGTTGATTTGTGGAATTTTATCTTCGCGAATCAGGTTACGAATTGAAGAATTGGCAATCATTACTTCGTAGGCTGCGACTCGACCACCGCCATTTTTCTTCAAAAGACGCTGCGAAACTACAGCTTTGATTGAAGTTGAAAGCATGGTACGAACAACAGCTTTATCTTCCGATGGGAAAACGTCGATTATGCGGTTTATAGTTTGCGCTGATGAACTAGTATGAAGAGTTCCCAAAACCAAATGTCCAGTTTCGGCGGCAGTCAGAGCTAATTGAATTGTTTCTACATCACGCAACTCACCAACCAAAATTACATCTGGATCTTCGCGCAAAGCACTTTTCAGGGCATTTGCAAATGATAAAGTGCTATTTCCAACTTCGCGTTGGTTGATTAAGGATTTTTTATTTTTGTGAATAAATTCCACCGGATCTTCGATTGTAATTATATGGCTGGAATGAATAGTATTTATTTGATCAATTAGAGCTGCAAGAGTAGTTGATTTTCCGCTGCCAGTTGGACCAACAACTAGAACCAATCCTTTAGCAGCATTGGCCAAACTGCGCACAATTTCAGGCGCGTGCAATTCGGAAAGACTTCTTATTTCGGTTGGAATTTCACGAAAAACTGAAGCAGCACCGTAAATTGTTTTAAAGGCATTAACGCGGAAACGTAAATTTGCTCCAGCTTGAATTGAAAAATCTAATTCCCACTTTTCCTCATACATTTTTTTTTGAACTTCATTCATCACCGAATAAAGCATTTCAAGAACTTGTGCGTTTGTAAGCTGCGGCGTATTTGGAATTGCCACCATTTCCCCATCAATACGCAACATTGGCGAAGATCCAGTTGTGATATGAACATCTGAGCAACCTTGCTTCTTGGCGTAAGTAAGAATTTTTTCAATCATGATAAAAATTAATTGAATTTTAGGTTTGGGATTCGGCTTAAATTTTACTTCTTATTGCGACTTCTCTATTACGAACTTGTTCAATTGGAACCGATGAGTTACCGTCAGAATAGTTTTGTTCAACATTTGCATACATTTCCAAAGCTTTTTGGAATTGAGAAGTTTTGTCATAAATCACCGCCAAATTATATTGGTAATCAGCATTAGTAGGATCAATTGAGATAGCTTTTTGCAGCAAAATTATCGCTTGGTTATAATTTTTAATTCTGTCATAAGCAACTGCAGCTTGTGCAAAAATATAGGCCGACCCAGGATTTTGAACCGTTAAGCGCGAAAGCAAATAAACAGCATCTCTTGGAGATTCTTCAACTAAAACTGACAAAAGATTTCCGATTATTTCTTCCTGATTTGTTGGATTAGTTTTTAATAGTTGATAATATAAGGTTTTAGCTTGGCGAAATTGTCCAATTTTTTGATAAACAACTGCCAGTGAAAATTTGTCGTAAGAATTATCAGGCTCAATGCTTAAAACCTGTTTATAAAGCTCAATTGCAGCTTCATATTGACCTGTTAAGGCAGCATTATAAGCCAGTTTTTCTTTTTCTTTAACATCAAGATTAAGTGCTTTTGAATCAGCAACTGTAATGTCCATGTCGCTTGGGCCATCGTTTTTCTCATCAGTTACGCCAGCTTTAATTGTGTAATCACTTTTTCTTGGTTTATTTTTTTTCGCAGCAAAAGCGTTAATTTCTTCGCGTGATCCTTGATCGAAAAGCAGGGTTTTTTCTATTTCTTTAACTACATCATTTGTTGAAACATAACTTTCCGCAGAAGCTGCTCCAGAGATTATTTGCAATGAAATTACTGCAAAAAAAACCACAAGATTTCTCGATAAGTAGCGAATAAAATTATTTAACATTACCTTTGATTTTTTTAAAATTTGTTCTTGATGTAGACCATCACCGCCATTATGGAAGCAGGCGTTATTCCTTGTATTTTGAAGGCTGCGGCAATAGTTGCTGGACGAAATTTTTTTAATTTCTCACACACTTCAAGCGACAGACTTTGAATATTGTTATAATCAAGATCAAGTGGAATTTTCATATTCTCATCTTGACGAAAAACCGCCAAGTCTTGTTCCTGCCGCTTCAGATAAGAACTATATAGCGCATTGATAGAAATTTGATTTTTTATTTTTGCATCAATTTGAGAAATTTCTTCTGGCCAGATTTTTTTAAGCACTTCAAAATTAATTTCCGGAAAAGCCAAAAGCTGCATCGCATTTCGCACCACGCCATCTTGTTTCATCAAAATTCCATATTCCGTAATTTTAGTGGGAGAAATTTTTAAGCCTTCGAGCAAATTAGTTTTTTCTTCGATCGCTAATTTTTTTTCGTAAAAAAACTTTTCGCGCTCACTTTTTACAACGCCGATTTTTATTCCCATTTCGGTTAGGCGCATATCAGCATTGTCAGCACGAAGGCTTAAACGATATTCGGCGCGCGAAGTTAACATGCGATAAGGCTCACTGGTTCCAAGCGTTGTCAAATCATCGATCATCACGCCGATATAGCTGGAAGCGCGGTTTAAAATAAATTCTTCTTTCGAGCCGCTTGCGACTAAAGCAGCGTTAATTCCAGCGACAATTCCCTGCCCTGCGGCTTCTTCGTAGCCTGTGGTTCCATTAATTTGTCCAGCAAAAAATAGGCCGCGAATTTTTTTGGTTTCCAAAGTTGGCAAAAGTTCGCGCGGATCAATAAAATCATATTCAATCGCGTAACCGGCTTGCGTAACGCGGCAATTTTCTAAACCCGGAATTGTTTTTAAAAACTCAATTTGAACATCAAGTGGCAGCGAAGTTGAAATGCCATTTGGATAAATAAGATCGCTGTTTAAACCTTCTGGCTCTAAGAAAATCTGATGACGTTCCTTGTCAAAAAAGCGATGAATTTTATCTTCAATCGACGGACAATAACGCGGACCAACGCCTTCAATATGTCCACCATACATTGCAGATTTATGAAGATTATTTTTGATAATTTCGTGAGTTTTTTGGTTGGTGTAAGTTATATAACAATGAATCTGCGGCACCTTGATTTCATTATTCATATAAGAAAAAGGCTGCGGCGGAGCGTCACCCGGTTGCTCTTCCAAACCGGCAAAATTAATCGAATTTTTATCAATGCGCGGCGGCGTTCCAGTTTTAAGGCGCGCCAGCATGAAATTGTGAGCTTCTAAAGTTTTGGAAATTCCATAAGATGGAGTTTCGCCAACGCGACCAGCGGGAGTTTGCTTATCTCCAATGTGAATTACGCCGCGCAAAAAAGTTCCAGTTGTTAAAATAATTGAGGTCGCAGAAATTTTTTGACCATCATCTAAAACCACGCCACAAACTCGCTCATCTTTAATTTGAATATCTTCAACTGAAGCAAAAGCAATTTCGAGGTTTTCATAATTTTCTAAAATTTTATTTACCGCTTTTTTATAAAGCTCGCGATCAGCCTGAGCGCGGGGCGAATGAACCGCCGGTCCTTTAGAAACATTTAAAATTCGAAAATGAATTCCGGCCATATCGATTGCTTTTGCCATTACACCATCAAGCGCATCAACTTCTTTTACAATTGTACCCTTCGCAACTCCGCCAATTGCAGGGTTACAAGACATCTCGCCTAAATTTTCCACCTTCTTCGTAATTAAAAGCGTCGAACTTCCCATCCTAGCCGCAGCGCAAGCTGCCTCGATGCCGGCATGACCGGCACCGATTACGATGACATCAAATTTTGGGTTGGGATTTTTAGTGGAAAACATTAGATTAGATTATCTTACTATAAATACCTTCTTTTCAGGAAGATTGCCCAATTTAGTAGCCGAATCTGGACAAACAGAGTTAGAAGGCTTCTCATCAATACTTCCCACGCCAGTGAAATCATCTGAGATAGAGATTTTATATTCTTTACCCCCTTCCCCTAAGGGCACTATAAGTTTTGTATTTTTACATTCATTTTTAGCGCGACTAAATAGTTTTTCAGCTTCATCTTCTATGTCATCTTCATCATAATCGATTGATTTAAGATGATCTTTAAAATCATTAAGAATTAGCGTTTCGAATGTTATTTTCCCTGTTTCATCTTCCAATTTAACATAAGGCTCTGAACCATGAGTCACTTCTCCGAATTTATTAGTTGAAAGTTTTACATATAGGTCAATGGGCTTTTCATTTATTTTAACAAATTGCTCCTGTTCATCCAGAACCACCTTAGAATCAAAACCGGGTCTTATATTAATTACCTCTCCTTTTTCATTAAAACCAATGGCTTTTGTCACTACTTTTTTCTTACCAATTGTGGTTTCGGGCTTATCGGCATTATAAGAAAGTGTCTTTCCTTTATGCATTATTGATACTTTGCGTTCAATGTCTGGCTCTTCTCCACGATTAGCATTATTAACTTGTGACGTGACTTTAATCTGCATTTTTTGATATTGAGCCATAATGGTTTCGACACTTCCAGGATAAGGATTGCCTTTTTTTTTCATTAACTCCAAATGGGCTTTTAACGCGGATGGAGAAGCCTCAACATGAGTATAATCTTGGGTTTTTGGATCAAAAAAAGAAATTGTATTTTGATCAATTGCTGTATCGCCTCTTTTATTATCTTCATTAGTAACCCCTTGACCATTTTTGTAAACCGTCATTGGCAGACCATCTTTTTTACAAACCCGACATCCAATATAGCAATGATTACTCCCGTCAATATGAACATAGGCTTCTGTATTACCCGGTAATTCATTATTATTTTCAACGCCGCTATAATTAAAAGCCACCGATACGATGCTGGTTCCTCTAGGTCTGTGAAATCCCACCCCATTTACATGAGAATGCGGCACTGGAGCTTTTAAAAGTTTACGAACATCTTTCTTATACGCCTCTTCATCTTCGCCTCCATAAAAAAAACCTTTTTTCGCATGCGCCTTAGCCATATCTTCTGCTATGATCTTTACTTCAGAACTATCAAGACCATTAATCATCTCATTTTCGATCGATTTCTCAACCGACTTAGCCATTTGGTGTGAATGATTGCATGATGCTGAATGTCTGGCTGATTCTTTTTCTTTATCTGTGGCATTTTCTAACTTCTCTTTTCGACTATCCGTCCTTTTCTTCATACCCAATTCTTTTTCGGCAAGATCTTGAGCAAGATTGATTTGGTCAGAAGTTGCTGAAGTTAATTTTTTTGCAATATCTTGCGGATCTTCATTTTTTTTAGTAAGCGAGTCAGCAAGTTCCTTGATTTTATTTCCTTCGGGTAGATGATTTAGCAAATCATCTAAATAATCATTAAGTTTAGGTTTTGGTGACCATTTTTTCTTATCTTCGAATGTTGCATTATCATTTATTTTAAGACACTCAATAGCATCATCTAACTTTTTTAACTTTTCAGCCTGAAGTGCAGTGTTTAATTCCGATTTCATCTTAATTAATTTTTCTTCTTTTTCACGTTCCGAGGGGTCTTCACTACTAATTTCTTTTAACTTTTTTTCTAAAAATTCATTTCCTTTTTTGATTATAGCATTTTTCTCTTCTTCAAGATGGAAAATAATCTCCTTAGCCGCATCCATCTTTAAAACAACTTCTAAAGCTTGATTAAAAGAATCATCAATAACAACCGTTCTAGATTTTGCTGCATCAAATTTCTTTTCTTCATTAGCATCAAAATTAATGCCTCTCGGAAGCGCGATATCTAAGTTGTTATATAAATTTAAGAAAATAAGCCTATCATCAATCGTTAAATTATCATGATGTCTAGTCGTTAACTTATCCATAAAAGCCTTGCGAACTTCTATAGCAGCAATTTCATTATCTATGATTTCAATTATTTTATTTTTATCAGGCGAGACTTTATTCTCATAACGCTTCTTAGCACTATTCAAAACTTCCAAAGTTTCATCCAATGCACTAGTTTTTATAGCAGCTTCAAGACCTTGATCAAAGAACTTATTCCCGCCTTCTATAATTTCACGAAACTCCGCGTGAGAAATAAAATTTTTCGTAACACCTCTTGCCGAAGAAGTTACAACGCAATGTCTCTGATTTTCTCCCTCGCCAATACAAACAATTGAAGATAATAAACGGTTGTCATTCTTATCCCATCCTTTACCAGCTATATCTGCATCTTGAGAAAATTCGTTTAAATCTTTGTAATTAAAAACTGTAAGACCATTTTCATATTGAGTTATGGACTTATCTCCGCGACCCTTAATTTCGGGAATCAAATAATGATTTTCACCATTACTCACATAATTAGTATCTAAGAGATATTTGTAAGTTACATTTTTTGTTCTGCCATTTTCATCACTTGTTTGCCATTCACTTTCAGCATCATCTTTTTTGCCAGGCTTTGCTTCAGCTAATTTTTTGACTTGCCCCATCATTTCAGCGATCTTTTGCAGAGACTCTTCTTGCAATTTATTTTGAGCCAAATTGGCGCCTTTCGCTTCTCTTAGAATTTCTATAATTTGATTTCGTATATAATCCATCTTACCTGATGAACTCGTGTTTCCTTTTTGCACTTCTTCAAGAATTCCTTTCATTACTTCTAGAAGTCTTTCCACCATCTCTTGGGAGTCGACCGGACTATTTTTGATTACTGGAACTGGAACTGGAACTGGATTTGGATTTTTTCGATCTGGATCTGGATCTTTTGGATCTGGATCTTTTGGATCTGGAGTTGGTTTTGATTGTCTAATTTTTAACGCTTGTGCTTGTTTTCTACCTAAATACCCCCGATAAGTT
>Ga0214921_10010600_pt1 | contig 11363 bp, 12 predicted proteins | sample LL1505_MetaG_FD_177992 | JGI IMG/M metagenome (GOLD analysis project Ga0214921, IMG submission 177992) | Freshwater microbial communities from Lake Lanier, Atlanta, Georgia, United States - LL-1505 | ecosystem: Environmental > Aquatic > Freshwater > Lake | place: USA: Georgia | collected...
AAAAAATACACCACTGGTCTTGTTGAAATTTGAAGAGAAATGGGTAAAAAATGAATTGGCTCCATCAAATGAAAAAGGGGAAATGAGGAATGGTGGATTCAAGGAAGCTTTCCAACACAGGATGGTGTTTGTGTACGGAACAAAAGGAAACGCAGCAGAAAATGAATGGATGTTGAACAAGGCGAAATACGATGCTGAAACATGGTACTACCGTGGAAACGGTGCGATTGATATCATTGCAGACATTGAATTTGATTCTGTGAAATATGCAGGAAGGGGCATCATCCTTTTTGGCAACATGTCTACCAATCTCATTGCCGGATCTCTGTTGAAAGATTGCCCCATCAAGATCAACAGTGGTTTCGCTGTTGTTGGAGCAGATACCCTGAAGGGTGCTGATCTTGGAAGCTATCACCTCTGGCCCAACAAGAACAATGGTTTCAGCTCGATTGCACTCATTGGTGGTACTGGATTGAAAGGCATGCGCGCTGCAGAGGCCAACCAGTATTTCGCAGGAGGCAGTGGATTCCCTGACTTCATGATTTTCTCATTGGACATGTTGGAGAAAGGAGAAACTGCTGTGAAAGCGGCAGGCTATTACAACAACAAATGGCAGTTGGGAAAAGACATGACCCTGGTGCAATGATCGCGTCAATGCTTTTGAAGGATTTTCAACAACTCCTTTTCAATGGCATTGGCCATCCTGTAAAAACCAAGATCGGTCATGTGTACCCCGTCAACCGTGGCTTCTCCATCATCCCCAATCAATCCGGTTGAAGGAAGAAAATAGATTCCCTTGTACCCTTCTTTCTTCATGGCATTGAAGGCATCCAAAAAATGTGCATTGACTTCCTTTAATTTTTGAGCAACCGAGGTATTGAACCTTGCATGCGGATAATCGATGTTGGCCACCAACAAAATCGGTATGCCGGGTTTCAATTTTTTGAGTTGCTTCAGAAATGGAAGGGTGCGCGCCGCAGCCATTTCGGGGCTGAGGTTGGGGCCACAATCAATCACATAGCAGGCTGCATCAATGGTAGACATGATCACAGCCAGCATGGAGTCTAACTGTCCATTGCCACTGAAGCCAAGGTTGATGGTTTCCCTTTGCAACCTTCGCTCAAGGATGGCAGGATAAGCCATTCCCGGACGCATGGCAGAAGCGCCCTGCAGGATGCTGGTACCATAAAAAACAATGGGGCGGGCTGAAGTCAACGCCGGAGCAGCAGGCAGTTGCAGGATGGCATTCTCATCAATGCCAATCTCCACTGAATCGGTATTGTCATAACAAGGAAGATATAAAATATACTGGCGCAGGGCACCATCAAGGCCTTTGATGATGGATGATTCGTGTCGCGCTCCGCTGGAAGGACGGCCGATGCCGGCATAATACCATTGGTTGCCATCGAGCCCATACAAATCAACGCCCTTCACGAGTGTACCGGCAACATGTTGAAAATTCACTTCGCCACCGGTCTTCCATTTAGCGGCCACCTGGGTTGAATTGGTTTCAAAATAAATAGCGATGCCGGCACTGTTCTTGCTGAGGCTCCAGACGGGTTTGCGCAAGTGCATTTCAAGGCTATCAGGGAAGCGCTTATAGGTGGTTTGCTGAGGGAAAGGCCTGCCCAGGATCTTCAGCATTGAAGCGGAATGGTATTGGAGTTTTGGCTGCGAAAAGCCAGAAATATTGGCAACAAGGAGCAAAATGAATATCATCCTTTTCATACAATGCAGTGGGGTTGATTCAACCCCAAGATAGCATTTCGATGACCTTTTTGGATGAGATTTCACAGTTTTCCTTCCACTTGGTAAAATCGCCATCATCTGATACCCATTTGTAGGAAGCAAGCCCCACGCAATGGAGTTTGCAGGTTTTGGCTATGGCATAGAGCTCCATGTCAAATACAGAGCAGCCATTGATCATCTCCAGATAGTCCGGAGCATATTTGCTGTATTGGGCATGGTCAAAAAAATAGTCTGTTGTGAAACAGGAATAAGGAGAAGTTTCATCCAGGGTGATGCAATGGCTTTCGGCTTCAAAAGGGGTATGCCCATAGGGGCTGATGGGCGTTCCATCAATGTCCTGGTATACTTTTCCCACTTTGATGATCTCCCCAAGCCTGTGCTGTTTTGAACCGCATGAACCAACATTGATGATTTCGGTGGCTCCCTGTTGGATCAGTGTATACGCACCAATTGCAGCATTGATTTTTCCAACGCCAGAGTAGAGCACCATTGCGCCATTGATGGTTTCAACATGATTCACTTCTTCACCCAGGGCGATGATAAAGGCCTTTTTCATTTGTCGGTTCTTTTTGTGCCGGCATACAATTCAAATTCCAGCAACCTGCAATCAATGGTGGCATTGAAGAACTCTATGCGCCTGCTTGTTTTCAGGCGAATGGCTTTTGCAAGATCCAGGTTACCCGTAAAAACATATCCCGTTTTTCCCTTGCACCGCTGCTTCAGAAAATCACCAATCCTTGCATAGGTGGCATTCAGCTCAACCTCATCTCCCAAACGCTCTCCATATTCAGGGTTAAACATCACAACACCCTCTCCTTCCGGAACCGTAGTGTCTTCAAAATCACAGACCTCAAAATCAATCAGGTGGTCTACGCCCGCAGCAGCAGCATTGATTCGGGCAATCTCAATGGCCCGCTCACTCATGTCTGAGGCGATGATGTTCATGCCGGGCAATTCAACTACCTGCTCATCCAGTTTGATCCTTTCACTGGTATACATTTCAGTTTCATAACCCAAAATATGCATGAAGGCATAATTGTTGCGAAGCAATCCTGGAGCTCTTTTGGTGGCCATCAGCGCAGCTTCAATGGCCAGTGTTCCTGAGCCACACATCGGATTGATGAAAGGCGTTGCATGATCCCATTTGGTGGAAAGAATGGTGCCGGCGGCAAGGGCCTCCAGCATCGGTGCCTGTCCGGGTAACTTTCTATAACCATGCTTGGCAAGGGTTTCGCCGGAGGTATCAATGAATATTTCTGCCTGATCGTTTTTCCAATAGAGATAAATGACTGCACCCAACAAATCGGATCCGGTGGTGGGGCGACGCCTGATGGTATCGCGCATGCGGTCAACAATGGCGTCCTTCACCCTCAGGTTGGCAAAAAGATTCGTTGAGATGCTGGGATGAAAAACATTGCTGGTAACAGAGAAATAGCCGTTGGGAGGGATGAGCTTTTCCCAATGCAGGGTCAACAGGTTTTGGTGGAGTTCGTCAGGATCTTCGCAGAGGAAGGATTTGAGCGAATACATGACCTGGCTGGCAGAGCGCAAGTGGAGGTTCAACCGAATGCAATCCTGCATGGTGCCCATGAGCTCCACACCCGTTTGAAAAACCCTTTCAGGGCTGAATCCGAGTGCTAAGACTTCTTTTTCCAAGGAGGGGGCCAGCCATTTGTGGCAGGTAATGATGATTTTACGTCTGTAGGTAAATACGTGCATGACGGCAAACTTAAGCCAATCTTGAAAATCAACTTGGATTATTTGCTCAAGGCATGGACATTATGCATAAATCCAGTTGAACTTGTATTCCAACGGTGCTTTGATGGAAACGCGTTCCGCAATTTTTTTGAATCTTTCGGGCAAGGTCATCAGGTAATCCCTTCCCTTTTCTGCTACATCGGTGAGCTTACAGATGTTGCCGATATTCCACTCCTTGATCAGGGAATCCAGGATATTGGCATAGTCCAGGCTGGTGTATACTCCCAGGCGCTGGGCGGCATCACTGAAATGCGTCCAGCTTTCCCCTATTTTCTCTCCTTGTTGCCGCATGAAATGTGCGGGCATGACAATTTTCTTTCTCATCATGTCTTCAAAAGCCAGCATCATCTGGCTGGGATCCAATTCAAATATTTTGGCAACAAAACTTTTGTATGCTTTGGCATGGCGCATTTCATCTGCGGCAATCACACCACAAATTTTGGAGAGCTGCACATTGTCGTGCTGTTTGGCAATGGTTGCCGTTCTCCTGTGAGAAATGTTCGTGGCCAGCTCCTGAAAAGAAGTATACACAAAATTGCGGTAGGGATCCCTTGCAGTACCAATCTCCATCCCATCAGCAATCAGGTGTTGCGTGGTGATTTCCATTTGTTGCATGTTCACACGACCGGAGAGGTAAATGTATTTGTTCAGGAGATCGCCATGGCGGTTCTCTTCGGCCGTCCATCTTCTGATCCACTTGCTCCAGCCCTGGGGTTCTGCTTTGCTGATGCCTTCAATATCAATCAACCAACTTTCATAGGTTGGCAAGGCTTCTTCGGTAATGATATCGCCCACCAAAACAGCCATATAATCATACGGCAGTTCCTTGCACTGCTCCTGGATTTCCTTGATTTCTTTTACAAAATCAGGATGGTTGCTTTCAGGTAAAAAATCGGAGGGCTGCCAATTGGTATCGATATCCTTCAGGTATTCATCGATTTCCTGGTCAATTTGCTGTGCCAAAAACTGCATTACTTCAATCCTGCTAGACTTCATGGTGTTGGAGATTAGGGATTGTTGGCAATTTTGGGAGAATTACGGAAATCCGGTCAACGATATGCTGCGGTGAAAATATCTTTTTATTTTCATACTCAGGCTACGACAATCATTTCATCAGCAGTAATTGTTGAGATTTATCAAAATCATCAATCCCTTTGGCCTAAATGATCCTCCAGCGCTTCCACCATTTGAAGAGAGCCGATGAAAAGAGGCGTTTTCTCGTGTATTTGGGTAGGTTCAATATCCAGAATTCTTTTTTCTCCGTCAGTAGCCTTCCCGCCTGCCTGCTCAACAATAAAAGCAAGGCTGTTGGCTTCAAACATCAACCTGAGCTTGCCTTGAGGATGATGGATGGTAGCGGGATAGAGGTAAATGCCCCCTTTCAACAAATTGCGGTGAATGTCTGCCACCAGAGAGCCAATATAACGGGCAGCATAATGATGATCCTTGCATTGATCCAGGTAGGCATGAATACCTGGTTGGACAAATGATTTTGCCATTCCTTCGTTGATGGAATAGGTGTTGGCATCAGCCTTGATTTCGATATCAGGATGAGACAGAACATACTCTCCCAATGTTGCCTCATACGTAAACCCGTTTACCCCCTGCCCTGTAGTATAGACCAGCATGGTGGAAGATCCATATAAAACATAACCAGCAGCAACCTGTGCCGTGCCTGGCTGCAAACAATCTTCAAGGGTGATGGCTGTTCCAACAGGTGATGTCCTTCTGTAAACGGAGAAAATTGTGCCGATGGACACATTTACATCAATGTTGCTGGAACCGTCCAATGGGTCAATGGCAACAATGTATTTTGCATCTGGATTGAGTTGGACAATGCCTTCTGCCTCCTCTGAAATAATGGCACAGGCTGCACCACCTTTCAATAAGGCACGGGTGAACCGGATATCTGCCAATACATCAAGCTTTTGCTGTTCATCGCCTGCGGTATTATGGTTTCCTGCGACACCCATGATGTCAATCAAGCCCGCCTTGTTGATTTCCCGGTTCACCACTTTTGATGCCAGGGCGATATCCCTTAGCAATTGTGAAAACTCACCAACAGACTGAGGGTATTGACGCTCATTGCTGCGAATGAATCGATCTAAAGTGATACCAATCGATAAGGCAATGCGAGATGATTCCATAGATACGGTGTTTTATTTTTCAAACTTGTAGGTATAACCGACAACCGGAATAATGGGTGTCCCTCCAGTACCGGATGCAGCAATGCTCCATATACCCAGATCGAAAGATGATTTTTTATTGTTGTACAAACGAAAGCAGGGCCCACCAAAAAACACACCCACCTCAGGCAGGTACCAGAGTTCACCCATTAGGCTAAGGTTTTTAGAAAGCCGTTGATTGCCTGAAAGGCTCATCACCGGTGAATTTCCCCCTCCATTGTTTTTTTGATTAATCCAAGCATATCCCCCTGCAATGGTAAGGTTGGATTCTTTGGTGCCATGGGTAAAGGCCCCAAATCCTATCCCCAGGTTGGTCTGAGTGCCCCAGCCAACCAAACCTGCCAGTCCACCAAAGGCCAGGGTGTTTTTCTCATCAATCTTGATGGAATACTTGGCAGTCAATGCCAAAGGTGTGCCAACAATGGTGGTGGTGGCGCCAATCGAAAAATTTTCTGTAACACCGAACTGCACCTGGTAAGCGACTGCATACAAGGTTTGGATATAGACTTCGCCCTTGTCCATAGGAATGGCAGAAGGTGTATAAAAATAACGCGAGGGATGCGGGTTGGCAAACACAGGCTTACCTTTGATCAAGGTGGAGCTGGAAAGTTTTCTGATTGATTTGACGGTGTAAGCGGGGATGATGAGCATCTTGCCGTTTTGCAAACGGATGGATACTTCTCGGGCATCCTCAACAACAATGGTACCGACAAATTCTTCACCCGAATTAACAGTCAAAACAACCAGTCCTGAATCAGGCCTTGATTTTTGTTCTTTATCTTGTGCAACAGTGATTGAAAGAAATGAAAATGACAAAAGCAGGCAGATGATGATTCTTGTCATAGAAAATCGAATTGATTTGAATGTAAACATAAATTGAAAATATGAATAGGCCTCTACAAAATATACCAACAGGTATTTTCTGCGCAATATTGCTCATGTCAATATCAGCCAATGCACAACAGCATGATTCAGCAATTGAACAAATTTTCGCCAACATCCATCATGAACAGGTAAAAAAAATCATTGCAAACCCCAATCTTTACCGTTGTCAGGTCATTTACACACAAATAGACAGGGACTCGAAAGGATCCCCCCGCTTCACCCATCACCGCTTCAATGCAGACAGCAACCTCTATTTCAACCCAGCGTCTATGGTCAAGATGCCGTTGGCATTTCTTTCACTGGAGAAGTTGAATGAAATGAAAATAGCGGGGGTCAACAAATACACCAGCATGGCCTTTGACAGCAGTCATGAAAAACAGGTAGCCATGACAACAGATTCATCCGCCAAGAACTTCAAGCCCTCAATCGCTCAATTCATCAGAAGGGCAATGCTGATCAGTGAAAATGATCCTTACAACAGGATGTACCAGTTTGTTGGGCAGGAAACCGCCAACCGAAAACTGATGGAGAAAGGCTATGCCTCTTCAAGGATCACGAGGCAGTTCATGGGCTATACCGAAGAGCAAAACAGGCATACCAATGGCATACGGTTTTTTAACGCTGAAGGAAAATTGCTCTATCACCAACAGCCTGCGTACAACAGGGACAGTTTTCGCTTTCCTCCTGCCATCCTTATTGGCGACAAACACATCAACAGGAATGATGAACTCGTCGATGGGCCTTTTGATTTCACCAGGCACAACAATATTTCACTGGATGACATGCGACAAATGCTTCAGGCATTGGTCTATCCTTCATCAGTGCCAAAGCATCAGCGGTTTAATATGACCGAAGCTGACAGGTTTTTTATGCTCCAGTACATGTCTCAGTATCCGGCCGAAACCCCATACCCCAACTACGATTCAACCATATTTTATAACAGCTATGTAAAATTCTTTTTCCAGGATTCAACCCATACAATACCCCCACATATCAGGGTGTTTAACAAGGTGGGATGGGCCTATGGCTTTTTGACCGATGTGTCCTATGTTATTGACAGCAAGCACAATATTGACTATATGTTGTCCGCCACTGTTTATGTCAACAGCGATGGTGTCATCAACGATTCAAAATATGATGAAGAAAGCATGGGTTTCCCCTTTTTCAGGGAGTTGGGCAAGGCAGTGTATCAATACGAACTGCAAAGACCCCGGGCGTACCAGCCACCATTGAAGATGAAAGGATTGGAATACGAAAAGCGGGATCCCTTGGACAAAAGACCCACCATCAAGATGGCAGACAATTAGCCCTTGGGTTAAACATCTTTCTCGTCAAAGGAAAGCACAATCCTGTCAATAGATGCCACCACTTTTCGGTAAGCAATACCTGCCTTATCCAGCATGAGTTTGGAGGCCCTGGCCGCGTCTGACTGCTCATACTTGTCAGACAAATACACTACCATTGAAATGCCTGACTGGATAATGGCCTTGGTGCATTCATTGCAGGGAAACAAAGCCGTGTAAATGGTACAGCCCTTCAGGTCCATACCGATATTGTTGAGGATGGCATTGAGCTCTGCATGGCAAACGAAGGGGTATTTGGTATCCATAAAATCCCCTTCCTTGCTCCAGGAAAATTCATCATCACTGCAACCAAGCGGAAGCCCGTTGTAGCCGGCACCCACGATCTTGTTCTTGTCGTTCACAATACAGGCACCTACCTGTGTATTGGGATCCTTGCTCCGTTGAGCCGAAAGCAATGCTACTCCCATAAAATACTCATCCCAGGAAATATAATTGGACCGTTTTTTCACTTGTTCGATATGTTATTGTTAAGAAGCCTTGAAATTTTTTAAAAATTATAAAATAAAGCATAAGTTCACAAATCAAAAATATTATTTATGAGCAAGGCACGTTTGTCCATTTCATTGATTGTAAGCATATTGTTTTCTTCCTTTGGATTCGCTCAGGATTCAAGCCTCAACCTGAAGTCTTATTCCGCCAATTTTAAAATGGCAGAAAACCAGTACATCAAGAAACTTGTTGTTGCGGTAAAAGATAATAAACTGGTGGCTACTTCGGATGCAAGCCCCAATGAATTTGTGGAATTGACTCCATCAGGCACCAAAGACCTTTTCAAGACAAAGATCCAAAGCTATGATGCAGAATTCTTGTTCACCCGTACTGAAGGAGGCGTTAATGCTGTGAAAATATCCATCGCGGGTGGTCAGGTGGTATTGTCTGGCAATAAAGAAATTTCTGATTATGCCTCTACTTTCAAGATGGCGGAAAACCAGTACTGCAAGAAAATCTTCATCACAGAAAAAGATGGCAAGTTGTTTGCACAATCTGACGCCAGCCCCGGAGAATCATGGGAATTGAAAGCCAAATCAACAGATGCTTTCAGCGCTACCATCCAAAACTATCCTGCAGAACTGGTGTTCATCAGGGATGGCGGAAAAATCAAATCCATCAAGTTGTCTGTTGCAGATGGTCAGGTTGTGTTGACTGGGGAAAAAGAATAGTGCACTCTCAGTGGATTGTTGTAATTTTTTCAGCCAGCTTGATACTGGCAGTTAATAAATGAATTCTATCATTTCAATTTAAAATCATAAACATGTCAGACAAAACCAATAGAATCATCGGCTGGGTGCTTGCTGGATTGGTATCTTTCATTTTCCTTGGCAGTGCTATCGGAAAATTTACAGCAAACGAAGAAGCATTAAAAATGGGGGCATCCTTTGGTATCGATGCAAAAACTTATTTCTCTTTAGGCCTGATTGAATTGGCAAGCCTGATTTTATTCGTCATTCCAAGAACTGGTATTCTGGGGACCTTGCTTTTAGCAGCCTACATGGGAGGAGCTATTGCCACACACTTAGAACATGATTTACCAGTGATTGCTCCTTGTGCAATACAAGCTATCCTTTGGATTGCGGCCTTTGTTCGTTTTCCGGAATTGTCAAAAAGGGTTTTAGGGAAGAGCTAGTTTAAAATTAAATAATCAATCACCTCAGCAGGTCTTTGATGACCCACAATGATGGAGCCGAGAAGCTCCCCATAATGCAATGTTGCAAAAGCCAATGCATCTCGAGATGGTCCAGAGGGAATTAGAATAAATCTTGGAGAATAAAGAGTATATTCAATATACAATTCCTGCAAATTGATTTTAAAATCTACCATTCAGTTATTAAGGATTCCCTTTAGTTTTTTTCTGATGCCAGTGTACTGGTTTGCCCTTAGTATAACCAACGAAATCGATTATAAAAGGGCTATGTTGGTTTTTATCCTTTTGCATGCGATACTCTATCCCGCAAGCAATGGCTACAACAGCTATAACGACAGAGATTCAGAAAGCATAGGCGGTGTGGCTGATCCAATGCAGCCTACCAAGCAATTGTATTATATAACCTTGGTTTTAGATCTGATAGGAATTGCTTTATCTTTATTAATCAGCCATGTATTTGCTGGTTGTTTTCTCATTTTTATTGTCTCCTCTAGGTTATATAGCTGGCGTGGATTGCGGATAAAAAAATATCCTATACTCGGTTATTTATTGGTTATAGGCAATCAAGGCGTCTTGGTATTCTTTGCTATAGCGCACGGAGTTAGCAGTAAGCTCACCGTAGAAGTTCCATTTTTATTACTAATATCTGCCGGTTTATTGATTGGAGGATTCTATCCCATCACCCAAATTTACCAGCACATCCAAGACAAGAAGGACGGAGTTAAAACGATATCAATACTATTGGGAAAAAGAGGAACATTTATTTTTTGTGGAATCCTCTACCTGCTTGCATTTATCTCTCTCTTCCTGTATTTTCAATCAAAGATGATATTACATAATTTTTGGATTATACAATTATTGTTCATCCCTGTGGTTTTGTATTTTTGTAGTTGGATGTTAGCTGTATGGAAAAATCCTGAAAAGGCCGATTTCAAGCATACCATGCGAATGGTTTGGCTCGCCAGTACTTGTACCAATTTGGCATTTATCACTTTATTAATTTTGAACCATTTTGGCTGATATCATCTCTATAGCAACATCAAGTCCAACTTATGCGCATAGGCAGGAAGATATTTTGCAATACATGCAAAAAGTCTATCAGTTGGGTGAAGAAGAAAAAAGGAAGCTGGCTTTTCTCTATCATCATAGTGGGATAGAAACAAGGTACTCAGCCATTGCAGATTATGGTAATCATGGAACTGACTTGAAGTTTTTTCCTGAAAACGAAAATGCTCCATTCCCTTCTATAGATCAAAGAATGGGATTGTATAAGAGCAAAGCATCAACGATATCTATTGAAGCGATAAAGAAATGTATCGACACGCATATAAATGCTGAGCAAATTACACATCTTATTACCATCAGTTGCACGGGTATGAGTGCCCCAGGATTGGATCTAGAAATCATGGAAGCGATGAAGTTATCGCCAACATTATTTCGAACCTCTATCAACTTTATGGGATGTTATGCAGCCATCCATGGATTGAAATTGGCTAAATTCATTTGTGATAGTGAGCCAGATGCACATGTTGTAATGGTTGCAACAGAATTGTGTACGTTACATTTTCAGAAAGAGTATACACTGGAAAATGCATCAAGTAGTCTTTTGTTTGGAGATGGATCAGCAGCAGTATTGATCAGTAATAAGATTGCCAGCCCAAATGCATTGGAAATCGAAGGTTTTCATTCTCAGGTTGCATTTGAAGGGAAAAAAGATATGGCTTGGGAAATCAGCAGCAAGGGATTTTTAATGACCTTAAGTAGCTATATACCACAACT
>Ga0214921_10010601_pt1 | contig 11363 bp, 7 predicted proteins | sample LL1505_MetaG_FD_177992 | JGI IMG/M metagenome (GOLD analysis project Ga0214921, IMG submission 177992) | Freshwater microbial communities from Lake Lanier, Atlanta, Georgia, United States - LL-1505 | ecosystem: Environmental > Aquatic > Freshwater > Lake | place: USA: Georgia | collected 2015-05-28
GATGGAGACGAAGGGTTGATTGGTTTTTGGGTTTGGAAAAACCCATTGCACCTCAGCCAAATCGGACTTTTCCAATAGGGCAGGTAATGCAGCACGTAAATCAAGTAGTAATTGACAGGCCTCATTACTCAGCGGCAACACTAAGGGTCTGCCTGACTTGGTCATAGGTATGCGCCAAGTTTTTGCCTGAAAATCAAAATCCTGCCAACGCGCATCCAATAACTCTCGTTTGCGTGCGCCCGTTAGCAAAGCAAGCGGCACAAAATACTTTAAAAGCGGATTAGGACTCTCATTTAAAGCTTTTAAAAGATGTTGAATCTCGTCCGCTCGCAAGCAGCGTTCGGTTTTATTGCAATTTTTAAGTAGGGCAACGCCTTTAACGGGATTATTGTTGACTCCAGGTACCTCCCACTTCGTAGCCAAATTAAAACAAAATCCAAGTAAGACCAAAAAACGATTGCAATATCCAGGCTTGTACCCAGCAAGAACCTTAGATTGCAAGAACTCAACCACCTCATATCGAGTAATCTGGTTTAAGCGTTGCTTACCAAAGGATGGCAAGAGATGATTGTTGAGCAGTGTTTCATCAGCGCTGACACAGCGCTTATACGAACGAATGTGGGGAAGATAATGATTGGCAATAAATTCTGCAAAAGTAGGGCAATTTCCCCGTCTGGTTGCTTTTAGGACCAAAATGGGGTCTTTACCTAACCGCAGCTGTTCTTTAATCGTCAATGCTAAATGTCGAGCTTCATCTAGGCTAATCACATTCGCATCACCCAAAGTGATGCATTGCTGAATTTTTTCGTAGCTATAGCGCATTCGCCAAGATGCCCCACCAGGATTTCTTAATTCTATACTAAGTCCAGGGCATACTTTATCGCTAACCGTAATACGCGACTTTCCTTGCGGTACTTTTAAATTAGCCAACGCAGTACTGTCTAAATAAATTTTCATTAAAAATTAATAAAAAAAAATTTCAAATACCTAAAAGCAAAAAACCCGTATAAACGGGTTAATTAAAGAAAACTGTACTAATTTCTTTAATAACTTATTTATGTAAATAAATTATTAAAAAAAAGTATTATTGTCTAGTAAATTTTTAGCAAACTAAAAATTATGTGATTGATTGTAACCTATATATTTATTAGGGTTTTCGCTTTTTCTCTGAGTACACTCACAACCAATGTCGATACAATTACAGGCACTTCAGGCAACGATACAATTACTGGTGTCACAGTCAATGCCGGTAATGGCTCAACCTTAAATGTGTTTGATACCATCGCAATGGGCGCTGGCACAGACACACTCAATTTAAGTATGGCTGGCACAGCAATGACTATGTCAGCTGCAAACGTACCTACAATTGGTGGGGTTGAAATTATCAATCTCAATGCCCTTACTGGTGCAACATCATTTGTTGGATCCCTTGCCCCAGATTTGACTACATTAAATTTAAACTACGCCGCTGCATCTGCGGTTACAGTAACAGCTGCGAGCGCTGCATTAACCACGATTGGAAGCGGCTCCAGCACAGGTACTAACAGCGACTTAACAGTAACCACTTCCACCTCAGGTGGTTCTTCAGCAACAAATACTATGACCCTTAATTTAAGTGGCGTTAATGCATCAACAGCTGGCGCAGCAAATGATGCCACTTACGCATTCCGCGGCGCAGCTGCAAGCGTAGATCAAGGTATTGAAAACTTTGTTATTAATGCCACAGGTTCGAATGCACTTTTGGCTTTGACCTCTCTTGAAGTTGCTGCTGGTAATTCTGCACTTTCCTCTCTAACGATAAATGGCACTGGATCCTTCGTAGTTGATACAGCCTTAGTTTTTGATGCCACTAACATTGGAACAATCAATGCCTCAGCAAATTCAGGTGGAACAGATCTTGGTGTAGGTAACATCACACTAACCTATACAGGCGGCTCAGGAAACGACACCCTACGCTTCTCGGCAGGCTCTTTCTCTTCTGCCGATACTGTTAATTTTGGTACAGGTACAGCCGACACACTCTTTTTGGCCGACACTTCGATTGGTGCAGCAGCCGATGCATCTCTAAATGCAGCTATTAATGCTATTACATCTTTAGACGTATTGGGCATTAGCGGAGCAGCTACCGTTGATGCGAGCCGTATTACAGTTAATCAATTTTCTTTGGGCACAGGTAACAACGTCGTATTGCAAAATCTAAGTGCAACTGATTTTGTTCAAGTGAATGCAGTTACAGCAGGTAATATTAATGCTACTGCTGCCCTCGGATTTAACACGGTTAACTTAGTTTTAAATCAAGACTCACAGGCAGTTGCTGCGACCGGCACCTTAAACGTTACAGGTAACAGCACAATTAATATTTCGTCCAATTCAACCGGCACGGTAACTACTGCAAACACAATTGGTGCAGTAACAAACTCTGCTAATGCGGTATTTACACTCACCGGTAGCCAAGCATTAACAATTACAAGTTTTTCTGCAGTTGCAACTGCTGTAAATGGCTCTGCAATGACTGGTGTCTTAACTGCAACTGGTGGAGATGCTGCATCTTCATTAGCTGGCGGATCTGGTAGAGACGTATTAACTGGAGGTACTGTTGCTGGTGGCGATACGTTAGTTGGTGGCGCAGGCAACGATACTCTAACAACAGCTGCAATTACCGGAACCGTAGTAACCAGTGTTACTGGTGGTTTGGGCGCAGATGCTATTTCCTTGGCAAAAACCTCTAATGATGTTGGTGCGTTGGCGACAGTTCGAGCAACTGCTGCAGAATCATACGCAACAACTTCGCAGTTTGATACAGTTACTTTTGGAAACCAAGCAGCTAACGGTACCAATATTGTTACATTAGTTACTGGGATTCTTTCCTCAACTGTAACTGGAGCAACTTCAGTTGTTATTGGCACAACATCTGTTGCTGCAAATTCATTCTTGGCAGTAGGTTCAGCAACTGCAACATTAACCACAACCAATCAGAACTTCCAGATTTATCAAGATAGTAACGGCAACGGCGTTATCGACGCAACAGACTTACGTGTTGACTTTACTGACGCAGGTGTTACTGATACGATGGCAGTCACAATTGTTGGTGGTCAGATTGTTGTTACAAGTACTGGTGTGTAATCACCAAGCATCACAAGCAGAATCAGCAGTCTCTGCGATCAAACCCCGCTTCGGCGGGGTTTTTTTTTGAATTCGTTGTTGAATTAAATTAATGAACATCCTCTTTATTCATCAGCACTTTCCTGGGCAATTTAAGTTTTTAGCGCCTGCGCTAGTGGATAAGGGCCATACTGTGCGTGCTTTGTGCATTACACCTGAGAAGACCTTTTCTGCTGCTGGTGTTGGTGTGTATCAGTATCAAACGGACAGAGGAACAACGCCCAATATTCACCCCTGGGTGATGGATTTAGAAACCAAGGTGATTCGGGCAGAAGCTTGCTATAAAGCGGCCATGAAACTCAAAGAGTCTGGGTATAAGCCAGATCTCATCATGGCTCATATCGGCTGGGGCGAATCCCTCTTTATTAAAGAAGTGTGGCCCGATGCTAAGTTAGTTATCTATGGAGAGTTCTACTATCACGCCAGTGGTGCGGATGTCGGGTTTGATCCCGAGTTTGCGACCCCTGATGGAATAGCATGTGCGATGCGCGCCAAGAACTTGAATAACATTGCGCATTTTGATCTTGCTGATGCTACCATATCACCTACCGAGTGGCAAAAGAGTACCTTTCCAGAACCCTTTAGATCAAAAATCACTGTGGTTCATGATGGGATTGATACGGATCAATTGCTACCCAATCCCAAGGCGACATTAACTGTAACGGTGGGAAAGAATAAGCCCTTAGTGCTTACAAGGAAAGATGAGATCCTCACCTTTGTCAATCGCAATTTAGAGCCGTATCGGGGTTATCACACCTTTATGCGCGCTTTGCCTGCCATCCTCAAAGATAGACCGAATCTCAAGGTGCTGATCGTGGGTGGTGATCAGGTGAGCTATGGCGCAGCGCCCGATCCCAATATTTACGGAAAGCTCAGCTGGAAAGAGATCTTTGCCAATGAGCTAAGACCTCAACTAAGCAAGACTCAGTGGCAACAGCTCATTTTTGTCGGTCATGTACCTTATGAATACTTTGTGCCTTTACTGCAAATATCAACCGCCCATGTTTACCTAACCTACCCCTTTGTCCTCTCTTGGAGTTTATTGGAAGCCATGAGTATGGGTTGCGCCATTGTGGGTAGCGATACAGCGCCAGTACAAGAGGTAATAAAACATAATCACAATGGTCTTTTAGTGGACTTCTTTAAACCACATGAGCTAGCAAGTGCAGTAACAGAACTGCTAGATGACCCGGCATTACGAGAGAAGCTCGGTGCAGCGGCTAGGAAAACCATCGTTGAACAATATGATTTAAAGACGGTGTGTTTGCCGAAGGTGTTGGGGTTTGTGGAGGAGCAAATAAGGTAGAAATGCTGCAGCTTAGAAGAGATCCCCACAGCTCACCGTGGGTTGTAGTACCAGTAATACAGTTAAACCCCGTCCAAAAGGCGGGGTTTTTCTTTGTCTGCTTGGGGGAGGTCCCTTTCCTTAATGTCGACAACCCCTTTTTGAAGTACCGGGGGTAGGCACACATGAGTCTCTATGAAAGACCGAGTTCGCTATTTTTTTGTAATATTTTGGCAAATAACAGTCCATAGAAGTCTGGCCATTGTAGAAATAGCGTAGTTTTTTCTGTGTAATTTTGGGATAAATCGGGCTCTAACATCAAAATAAACCCAATCTCTCACACTCAGCTTCAGTGGTTTCTTTAGACATAAAGGCGGATTCGTTTGGTGGGGTGAGCTCTAAGCCAAGCAATTGAGCCTGATTAACCCAGTCATAGATTCTGCGACTGAGCTTTTCACGGTAGGCTGCGGGGATATTAATTCTATTTATGGAGTCTGTGGAAAAAATTCGATGCAAGCCCTCATTTAAAAATACTATGACTTACTAATTCTTTCGTCATAGAGTACTTTACTAAGCTCCCTAAATAAATTAATCGCCCTCTCTGTTGGAATTAAAAACTGTACTCGCTTATCTTCATCACTTATTTTTCTTAAAATGAATTTTTTTAGAACTAAATGTGTAATATAGGTTTGAATAGTTGGTCCAGAGCCCAAATCTCGATTAGCCAGTAAGTCTGATACTCTGAGAGTCTTATGGGTAAGAAAAGCTAAGGTGATTAGTCTTAGAATGTAACTTTCTTTGTGCTGAATACGATTATTTTTATAGATCTCCTCTTCTTTTAAAGAGTAAATCAAGTATTCAACAATAGAATCCATTTATCAATAGTACCATCATTGGAAAGTAAGACAGACAAAGAAAAACCCCGCCTTTTGGACGGGGTTTAACTGTATTACTGGTACTGCAGCTCACGGTGAGCCGTGGTTTAGTCGATTACTTTTCTTCTGGCAGAAGTACGTAAATATGACCACGTTCGTAGAGAGATTTTATTTCTGCCTTCAGTAAAGTTAATATCTGATTTTTAGATGCCTCTTCAATTTTTAGGCTATTCAATACCTCATTGATTGATTTTTTAGTCCTACAGCCTTCCAATATTAACGTCAAATTCGGACTAATATAAAACTTAAAAGATTCTCGCTCAAACTGAGACGTTGTTTTTTTATTAAGATCACTTGGCGCTATTAACTTTGCATTTCGATGTAGCATTAAAGTGCAATTGTAAAAACTATCATCCTCAAATGAAATTTTGATTTTTTTTACATAAGTCGGGTGCGCACATATCCATCGATGCGTCCCTTGATTTTGGACTAGAAGATCGCATATTTGATAGCGATCCTCCGTTGAGAGCTGTTGATTATTAATTTTTCTCCACAGTGAATGACTTTTTGGAACGGCATGCTCTAGAGAATATTCGATTGAATCACACCAATTTATAAAATCTAATCCTGCATTTTGTGTAAATTTAAATAGCTCACGAATTGAATAGGATCTGTCCTGCGTGTGTAGAAAGGTATCAACAATTCCTGAGTCGTATCGTAAATCTTCTGATGTATCAGCATAACGCCTCAAAACATGATTATGATTTAATGATGCAATTGTTTCTTTGACTATATCCACATCGCTTTGGGCTTGATCAAACCCTAGAATTCTAAAAACTTCTTGCAGCATATATACACCAAGACGTAATGAAGTTCCATACACCATCAAATTCATTACCCCTTCTGGACGCAAGACACTTTTAAGTGCGGCTAATCCTTCGTCTGGATTTGGAAGGTGATGTAACACGCCGGTGCACGTTATAAAGTCAAAATCTAATCCCAGTGATTTAACTTTTATTAAGTCAAATTTTTTTAATGTAAGGTTGGTGAGATTATGTTTTTCTTTTAGGAATTGCTGATGCGCAATACTGCTATCCGATAAATCAATACCGACAACATTCCACTCAGGATTTCGAAATGCGTAATAAGCTGCCTGATTAGTACCGCATCCTGCGCTTAGGATATCGAGCTTACCTACGCCGCGTTTGTGTGGCCACATGAGTGGCCAATACATTAGAGGATCGCCAATCTCATAATATTTACCTGTTTTAATTGCAGACATTAAATCTTCTATTGGCGCTGGGTATACCCAATTGGTATATTGCTCCTCTACCTTATTTTTCATCTAATATCTTCTATTTTTTTATCAATGAAAAAGCCCCCGAAGGGGCTTTCTCTTACAACATTTACTTACTACTATTAGGCTAAGAAACCAGTTACAAAGTCACCTGTAGACAATGTGCCACTTAGACCTACTAACTGAACAACAGCATCGAGGCCCTTATTAAATGCTGCAGTATTGTCGTTGAATACAACGTAAGTACCAGCACCTGTACCAGTAATGGTGACAACTGCTGCACTATTAGCCACAAATGCACCACCAGCTGTTATAGCAGTAGCAATGTCAGTGGATAATGTTCCTGTACCCGCTGCTGTGTACAAGGCGCCTTGTTGTACTGCTGTTAAGCTAGTTGCAAAAACAAACTTATCGGTTCCAGCTGTAAGGCCAGTAATAACGTCTAAGTTAGCGGCTGATAAACCAGCAGCATCTACGTTAGAGGCATTAATGGTTACTTGGATCTGATCACGACCAGTATTCAAGGTGATTGAGTCACCGTCACCAGCAGTAGCAATAGTAGCAACAGTAACCTGTTGTATCTTAGAGCCACCAGTACCAGTTGAGATAACGTCTTGAGCATTAGAACCTGAAGTCGTTAATACACCGGTCAAAGCAGTTGCATTGATGCTTGCTGCTGCTGAGAAACCAGCTGCTTGTGCACCTGCTGTACCAGCTAAGTTTGCTGCTCCACCAGCGCCACCCAAAATTGTTAAATCTTGAGTACCTGTAATGACGTAGGCTTGTGTTGTGCCAGAGGTAATCGCTGCGGCGCCTGCTCCACCGTTACCGTTACCTGCACCTGCGTTAGCGGCACCACCTGCACCACCGATAATTGTATTGACTGATGTACCAGTTGAAGCGATAGTCATTGTAGTAACGTTGCCACCGAAATCAATCGCATTGCTACCGACTCCACCAGCATTCGTATTGGCTGCACCAGCACCACCCACGCCACCAATAATATCAATACCACCGCCCAATGATAAATTAGCAGTTGTGCCTACGCCTGCACCAGTAAATGTCAAGGTATCAGAAGGAGTTGCACCTGGGTTACCAGTGGCACCAGCTGCACCAGTCATATCGTTAGAAATGATGAGTGTTTGAGCTGTTGCGATATTTGTAATGGCATTTGCTACGGAAGTTTGAGCAGCACCGCTACCGATTGAGAAGGAAGTAATTCCAGTATATCCACCCAAATCAGTGTTAGTCATTGCCCCGTAAAACGCTACACGTTCTGCTCCAGTTGCAACGATGAGACCCTTTTGAACATCAGTATAGGTTGAGTTATTTGCATCATTAAAGCCGATCGTGTCTGTACCCGCACCAAAAGTAAAGCGATCACCAGATGTCAAGTTAGTAATTGTACCCAAGTCAATACGGTCATTGTTAGCTGAACCTGTAAAGGTTAAGTTTTGTGCATTATTAGTTGCAACAATGTACAAACCTCCTGTGCCAGTCATTCCAGAAGCATTAATTGTTGTAACGTTTTGGAATGCCTGGTTCTGGCTCAATTGCAGTGCAAAACCACTTGCTGCAGCTGTACCTGTACCACTTACATTAACTGTAGTTACTGAGTTAGCAGCACTTGCTGTACCAACATCGGCTTGAACACGTGAGAAGGCACCTGCTGTAGTGATGTTAAGTACTTCAAATGTGTTGTCAACTGTTGCGGCTGAACCGGCGGCACCAGCTGCAGAGGATAATGTTGAAAATACACCAAAGTTACCAGTTGCAGCTGCGCTAGCAGCAGTCGGGCCTGAACCATTGGAAATGGTTACATTTAATGCATCGGTTGTACCAGTACGGCTTGTTGCGCCCAAAATTTGAACTGCTGTATAGCCATCAGCATTATTCAAAGAGATAGCAGTACCGTTTGCTGCGTTCGAAAACTCAGTAAATGTATTTGCAGAACTATCTTGTGAGCCAACAGTAGTTGTGCCTGTTGCTGAAGCTAAGTTAATAGTTGCAATATTGCTAGTTGATGCTGCAACTGTAGCCTGTGCAGCTTGTGTGTATGAATTATTTGCAACTGCTGAAATAGATAAGTTTGACGCCATAACTGTTTCAACAGAGCTCATAAGTGGAGCGCGGAAATCTTGTACAGACGCTGTGTTTGCACCACCTGCAGTAGTTGCAGCAACACCGAAAGCAGCCAAAACACGAATCATTGCTACATCGGTACCAGTACCACCAGCAAGGTTATCGGCTGAGTTGAAAGTGCCGTTATCGGTATTAGCTGCTGTACCGCTAAATGTACCGTTATAAGTATCGGTGCCTGATGTACCTGTTGTGTTTGTTGCTGGAGCAAGTGCGCCAGGGCCGTCAGCACTAGTAGTGAGTGGACTAATTGATACTAATAGTATCTTATTGATTATATTAGCTATATTTAAGATATTAATACCATCTTTTTAAATATCTGCGCTATTTCTACTTTGATAGAATTTTTTCGATCTAAGTTATGCTTAAGTCAATGATAAAAGTTCAATTAAAACAATAGGTTATATGGGTAATAAGTAAATATATGCCCTTTATACCGTATAGATTACTCAGCACTTGCCCTGCCCTCTTACAACTTTAAATTTAGAGGTTTAGTAGACAATTAGTAAAAAAGCGCACTGCTAATCTGGTTTCTTACGGTCTGGTCTACGCTTTGAAGGATCCTTAAGTTCAGCATAAGCTGCTTTCAGGGCTTCATTGCTAATTTCAATCCTTAAATACTCATTTGCTGGATTGTTATCTATTTGCACCCCAAGTTCTTTGAACAATTTGATTGCCCGCAGGAATGTTGGGGCCTTGAGCGAACTTTCCAATGTTTCAACACGAGCAAGCGTTGCCTTGGAAATGCCAAGTCTTTGGGCCATCTCAATCTGAGATATGCCCAGTATTGCCCTTGTTGCCTTTAAAGCAACAACAATACTGATATTTTCAGTATCATCTATTGACCATTTAGTTACCATATGATACTATTAGTATAGTTATTGATGCTAAAAGGAGAAATGAAGATGCCCAAAATGACGCTAACCCAATGTTTTATAGACAATTTATCCTGCCTTGGAAGTGATACCAAATGTGACTATTTTGACACGAAAACTACGGGTTTGATAGTTCAAGTATTGAAATCAGGCCGTAAAACGTATTACCTCAGATACCAAAATGATCGAGGGAAAACCGTTCAAAAGAGACTGGGCAATGCAGCCATTCTCAAATTGGCACAAGTTCGGGATTTAGCTGTTAAATGCTTAGCCCAATTAGCAATGGGTGAGGATCCATTCGCAGATCAAGTTGCGCTTAGAGCAATACCGAAACTTTCAGACTTCATTGAGCAGCAGTATCTGCCGTACGTTAAGACATACAAACGCTCATGGAAGGATGACGTTGGGTTAATCAAGAATCACATCAATCCCAAGTTTGGCTTACTGTACATGGACCAACTTAAAAAGCAGGATGTGATTTCATTTATTAGCGAGCATCTTAAAACTCATGCGCCAGGAAGTGTTAATCGGGTAGTCATCTTGCTACGGTACATCTACAACTTGGCTATCAAGTGGGAAATGGCTGGTATCAGCAAGAACCCCACACATGGTATTCCGTTGCTAGAAGAGAACAACCAAAAAGAGCGCTACTTAACTCCAGAAGAGGCTCGTAAGTTGGTAGGGGCCTTAAAAGGATCATGTAACTCGATGCTGCAATACATTATTCCGATGCTGATCCTCACTGGTGCTCGGAAGATGGAAGTGCAATGTGCAAAGTGGGAAGATATTAATTGGGAACAGCGCATTTGGCGTATTCCAATTAGCAAGTCTGGTAAGGCAAGGCACGTACCCATCTCCGATGGTGCGCTAATCATACTGGAGTCAATTCCACGAATTGAAGGCTGCCAGTGGATCTTCCCAAACCCGAAGACACACAAGCCATATCAGAGCTTTTACGGATCATGGCACACAGCCAGAAAGTCGGTAGGACTTACCGATGTGCGTATTCATGATCTGCGCCATTCATTTGCCAGCTTTTTAGTTAATAGCGGCAGAAGTTTATATGAGGTGCAAAGAATCTTGGGGCACACTCAAATCTCTACAACGCAGCGCTATGCCCACCTCAGTCAGGACTCGTTACTGACAGCAGCCAATGAGATTGGTAAAGCGATACCGAGCTTATTGATAAACCCAATAGAGAAGGTGCCGATGCTGAAGTGTGCGTAATAAATGCGTGAAATTAGTTAAAAATGGGGCGGAAATGTGCCCATTTATGCATAAGTAGTAATAGGGGAAGGAAATATATATTTTCAAATACGGGGGATTTACCCCTTGTTTTTTGCATTAGTTTTATTAGGTACAAAGTATCTGGACAGGTCGGCCAGAATAAAAACAAGACTCAGCTGTAGAAATACAGCGAATAAACGGGTAGTAAGGTGGGGCTCCTAAATAACACTGCGTAGGTCGTGAGGCTAGTGTTAAGCCCAAGGGAAAAGCCGTGTTAGGTCGGGTGGAACCGTAGTAGACCGAAACATAGCGTAATGCCGTGATCTTGATAGATACATAGTGAGTAGTAGGACGGGCCGCTCACCACGCAACCAGCAATTACAACAAGCATCCACATCCATTTCACGACTTCAATGATTGATTGAAGGATATAATGATGACTAATGCTGTCCAAACAGTTGAGCTATGCCTCAACAAAATTCCAGTTCAACTTAAAGAAATGC
>Ga0214921_10010602_pt1 | contig 11362 bp, 7 predicted proteins | sample LL1505_MetaG_FD_177992 | JGI IMG/M metagenome (GOLD analysis project Ga0214921, IMG submission 177992) | Freshwater microbial communities from Lake Lanier, Atlanta, Georgia, United States - LL-1505 | ecosystem: Environmental > Aquatic > Freshwater > Lake | place: USA: Georgia | collected 2015-05-28
CAGCCAGAAGGTGTGGGATCTCGCCCAGAACGATCCTCGTCGGCTCCTCGATCTGGTGGAATCGCTACCGTTAGTGGCCGATCCGGGCGTCCGCAGCAGCCTCTACGAAAAAATCCTGCCGCTGCTTGGCAGCGGAAGCGGGCCTCCAGGGCCGCAGCCAGGCGCTACCGGACGCTATGTGAGGATCGAACTGCCCGGCAGCCAAAAGACGTTGACGCTCGCTGAGGTGGAGGTGATCACCGGAAACGACAATGTCGCGCGGACCGGTAAGGCGACGCAGTCTGCCACAGCCCACGGAGGAGAAGCCTCGCGGGCCATCGACGGCAATGCCAGTCCCGACTGGGGCAGCGGCAGCCAGACGCACACGCCCGAGAACGTGGACAGCCCCTGGTGGGAGGTCGATCTGGGTTCCGAGCGAACGCTGGAGCGGATCGTCATTCACAACCGCGGGAGTGGGTTTGAATCCCGGCTCAACGGCTTCACCCTTCAGGTGCTCGACGACAAGCGGCAACCGGTGTTTTCAGTTGCGGGCCAGCCTGCCCCCATGCCCCGGGCCGAGGTGCTGCTGGTGAGCGAGTCCGATCGGCTGGCTCGGGCGGTCCGCCGCGCGGCGTTTGCCGCACTGGCCGGCGTGCGGGGTCGTGAAGCGGAGACGTTCGCCCGGATCTCGCCGTTTGTGAAGTCAGGCGATGACCGTGACGCTGCGATCGCGGCGCTTGAGAAAATTCCGGTGGCCCAGTGGCCGACGGAGGAGGCGGCACCGCTGCTGAAGAGCCTGCTGGAGTCGATGCGGTCGGCGTCGCTTGAGCAGCGTGCCAGCGACGCCGGTCTGGCGGCCTGGCAGTTTGCCGAGAATCTCACCACGCTTCTGCCGGCGGCGGAAGGAAAAGCCCAGCGGACGATCCTGGCCGATCTCGGCGTGCGTGTCGTCCGCATCGGCACGGTGTATGAACGGATGGCGTACGACAAGGAAACGATCGCGGTGCAGGCCGGCAAGCCGGTGCTGTTCGTGCTGCACAACTCCGATGTCATGCCGCACAACTTCGTGATCGCCCGGCCGGGCACGATGCAGGAGCTGGGGGAATTGGCCGAGACCAGTTCCCAGAACCCCGCCTTCGCCAAGCAGTCGTTCGTGCCCCAGTCGCCAAACGTGTTGGCAGCCAGCACGCTCATGCAGCCGCAGGCGTCGCAGCGAGTGACCTTCAGCGTGCCCACCGAACCGGGCGTCTATCCCTATGTGTGTACCTATCCGGGCCACTGGCGGCGGATGTTTGGCGCGATGTATGTGGTGGATGATCTGGAGGGCTATCTGGCCGATCCGGCCGGCTACCTGGCGGCCCATCCGCTACCGATCAAGGATGCACTCCTGCAAGATCGCCGTCCACGGACGGAATGGACGCTGGCCGATTTGGAGTCGAGTGTCACGGCGATGGAGAAGGGAAGATCGTTCGTGCACGGCCGGGAACTCTTTCGCACCGCCAGTTGCGTGTCGTGCCACAAGCTCGGCGATGCCGGCAACGCCTTTGGTCCCGAGTTGGCGAAGCTCGAGGCGAAGATGACGCCGCTCGAGATCACCAGACACATCCTCGAGCCATCCCTGAAAATCGACGAGAAGTACCGCTCGACCACGCTCGTCACCGACGACGGCCGGTCGATCACGGGCCTCGTCGTGGAGGAGACACCGACCGAGGTGGCAATCGTGGAAAATCCGGTGGCGAAGGCCGATCCGGTGCGGATCAAGACGAGTGACATCGACGCTCGCAGCACGTCACCCGTTTCGATCATGCCCAAGGGATTGCTCGACAAGCTGACCCGCGACGAGGTGCTCGACCTGATCGCCTACGTGGCCGCCCGCGGCCAGGAAAGCAGCTGCCTGTTCAATCCCGATGGCTGCCCGCATCACAGCAAGTAGGCGGTTTCCTACAATTGCCCGTGGCCGTGCGCGGCCGTCCGCCGGGATACACACCTTCTGGAGCGATGAGCCATGGATACAGTTCCCGACAGCAGTGTGTCCGCCGGTGCGGACCGCAAGTCGATCCGGCCTCTCGATGCCAATGAGCGGCGGGTGCTGGGTGTGCTCATCGAAAAAGGGAAGACCACGCCGGAGCAGTATCCACTCTCGCTGAACGCAGTCGTGACCGGCTGTAACCAGAAGAGCAACCGTGATCCCGTCATGGTTCTCGACGAGGAGGCGGTGAGCCGGGCTCTGACGAGCCTGAGGCACTGTGGCGCGGTGGCGGAAGTGTTTGGGAGCGGAAAGATTCCCCGCTATCGCCATCTGGCCTACGACTGGCTCAGCGCCGGTAAGGAGGAGCTGGCGATCATGGGTGAACTTCTGCTGCGGGGCGAACAGAGCGAGGGCGATCTGCGGGGCAGGGCCAGCCGCATGGATCCGATTCCTGATCTGGAGTCACTACGGGCGCACCTCGACACGCTGGCCTCCCGCGGGCTTGTCGTCTGGCTTTCACCGCCTGGTCGCGGCCGGATGCTCACACACGGCCTGCTGCCGCGGGAGAAACTGGACAAAGTACGGTCGCAGGTGGGCCTGTCGGCAGCCGCGGCCGGGCAGACGACTGATCCCCGCAGCCATGACGAGCACGAGGCGGCTGGCGAAGATGCTCCCCGTGTTGTGCCGGTGATGCGAGACGACAGGCGGTCCGACGAGGACCGGACTCCGGCAGCACTCGCGGACCGCGTCACTGGCTTGGAACGGCAGCTCGCGCAGGTGCTCGAACGTCTCGCAGCGCTCGAGGGCAGTGACGGGGCTGAGTGAATTGTCTCGCTGGCAACAAGCCCCACCCCATCTCCCCCAAACCCCTCTCTGTGCGATGGAGCCCCTGTCTGGAGCCTGCCCGGAGTGGTCCGATTGCCTGACCTCCCCTGAGCACGTACAGTATGCCCCGGGCGGAGGGATCGCAGTCACCTGAGAGGGAAAATCGATGACTACCCAAGAGCACGATCGTGTCGAAAGTTTCAAATCGCTTTCAGCGCTGCAGGCCATCGAGGCATGGCTCTGCGACGACTGTCGGCACGGTGAAAGAAACTATCTGATCACTGCCATTCAGCGGGATCGACGGATTGAGCTCGACGACGATGAAATCGCCTACGTGATCCAGAACGCCATGGAGAACGGCATCGATGCCCCGACCGTGTTCGACCACTTGCTCACCGTCGGTGAGGGATCCCAGCCTGGCACCGTGCGGCGTCTGCCGGCGCGTTGACCGGGCCACGCGTCAGGATGCCACTCGGGCGATGACGCACTTGAGATACTCGCCCTCGAGGCAGCCTGCACTCACCGGATGATCGGCGGCCGCACCGCGGCATTCGAGCAGTTGGATGGTGCGGCCCGAGCGCTGCGCGACTCCTGCGAGCATGACGAGAAAATCCTCGCGAGACACGGCCCCTGAGCAACTATTCGTCACGAGGATGCCACCCGCCTCGAGCAGGTCAACCGCCAACCGGTTGATCCGGTGATAGGCCCGCATGGCGTCATCGAGCGACGCACGGCTCCGGGCGAATTTCGGCGGGTCGAGAATCACCATGCCGAAGCGTTCGCCGGCAGCCTTGAGGGCGGCCAGTTTCTCAAAGGCGTCGGCCGTCTCCACGGTCACGTTCGCGGCGCCATTCAAATCAGCGTTGGCCTTCGCCAGGGCCGTCGCCTTGGCACTCGAATCAACGGCCAGCACGCTCCGTGCTCCGCCCGACACGGCAGCGGCCACGCCGAAGCCGCCGGAGTAACAGAACATGTCGAGCACCCGCCGGCCACGGGCATACCGTGCGGCTGCCTGTCGGTTGTCGCGCTGGTCGAGATAGAAGCCGGTCTTCTGCCCTTCGGTCAGGTCGACACCAAACTTCAGGCCGTGCTCGGTCACGAAAATCGGTCCCGTGGGAGCCGTGCCGCGGACCAGACGGTCGGGCAGATGCAGCCCCTCGAGTTTGGAGAGGCCACGCTCCGCACCACGCAGGAGGATGCCCGTTGGCGCGACGAGCGAGTGGAGAGCATCGCAGACCGTATCAAGCCGGTGCGACATCGCCAGCCCAGTCACCTGCACGGAGAGCCAGCTGCCGTAGCGGTCGACGATCAGGCCGGAGAGATCGTCCCCCTCGCTGTTGATCAGGCGGGCGGCTCCGTCCGGATCCGCGAGGCCGAGCGACTGCCGCAGCGACACCGCCCCGGCGACCCGCGTCTTCCAGAGAGCGTCGTCAAGACGGGTGGCAGCGTCAAAGGCATAGAGCCTGACGCGGAGTTTGCTCGATGCGTTCCAGAGCCCGCGGGCGACGAACGTGCCGTCGTGGGTGGCCAAGTCCACTACGTCACCGTCGGCAGGCGTGCCATCCACCCGGAGCACCGCCGTGTCGAGCACCCAGGGATGCCGCCCGAAGAATGGCCGGGCCCGCTTGGGTTTCAGGACAACCGTCGCCACGGGCAGGCCTGCCGTCTCGGACGGCAGGCTCGATGACTCAGGCATGCACGACCTGCTTCGACGGACCCGGCACTACGTGCGGCGTTGGCAGAGCATCGCTGCCGGGATCAGACTTCACCTTGCGCCGCCCCTCGCGGAGCGCCTTTTTCCGTTCGATCCGCAGTACGCTCCAGCTAAAAACGGCACCCAGCGGCCCCGAGAGGAGCGCCGGCATGAAGACAAGGTTCCCCACCAGCGCGATCGTGAGCATCGCCAGCATCATGTGGCCAAATCGCTGGGTTGGGCCGAATGGCGAGAGCGAGAACACAGACAGTCCGATCCCGATCACGCCCCAGCTCTGGTACATCGCCCGCGCACAGCCCTTGTAGGCGAGCATCGTCGCCTGTTTGCGGTCGAGCCCGTCGGCGATGCCCTTGCGGAACCAGAGCATGAAGTGCACGACGTCATCGACCGTCACCCCAAGGGCCACGCTCGGCGCCATCACCGTGCCGATGTCGATGAGCAGGGTGCCAGCGTCGAGCGACTTGAGGAAGCTGTGGGTCCAGCCCATGGTGCCAAACACCATCAGCGCGGGGAATGCGGCCGGCAGCAGCAGCACGAGTCCTGCCGAGGCCGCGCGGCAGAGGACGATCATCACCGCGACGATGATCGCAAAATCGTAGATGAACCCGATGGTCAGTCCGTCGAGCAGCGAGTGCTGAGCCTTGTAGACCAGCGGCACCAGTCCCGTGTAGTCAACCGACACGCCCTTCACCCCCTCGGTGTCGAGGTCGGCGAGGATCGGATCGATCTTGGACTGCAGATCTCGTTTGAAGAGGGCGTAATCGACCTCCTTCACCGCGCTGACTCTGGCACTGATCCGCCAGAGTTCCTGCTTCCGGCCATCGGGAAGCTCAGCCTCGCGGAGATAGTCACCGTCAAGAAAATCCTGGCGATGGGCCGTGAGCCGGCGGTTGAGCACGCTTCGCTTCGTCCGGGAGCCGAAGCCGATGGCCCGGGCCGCGGCGCCGCCGATCCCGTCGTCACCGTCGCCCACGTCGAGACTGCGTCCGAATGTCACCGTGGAGAGCGAACTACCGACCTCGTCGAGATCACCGATCGACTTCTGGATCGATCCCACCAGTTCCATCCGCTCCAGAAACGTGAGCGGGCAGGTCTCCTCATCAATCCGCACGAGGATTTCCATCGGCACGAGCGGGCCGAGGTGCTTCTCCAGCCAGTGATAATCTTGGCGGATGCGGGCCTTCGAGGAGAACAGCCGCATGAGCTGCACGCTGCTCTCGACCTGCGTGAGACCGTAACTCACGCCGGCCATGACGAGTAGGCACGCCACTGTCACCATGCCATTGTGCTCGGTGATCCACTGCCCGACACCCCACCAGGGGCTCGACTCGATCGGCTTCCAGGCGTCGCCACTTTCGTTATCGGCAAGCTTCCCGAGCTTGAGCTTCGGTGGGAACAGCTCGAGTGCGGCCGGCATGAAGGAGACAAGGATCAGGAAGCTGACCACCACACCGATCGACGAGAAGATCCCGAACATCCTGATCGGCACGAGTTCGCTGACAGCGAGCGTTGCCAGACCGATCGCCGTCGTGCCGGTGGCAAGCGTGAGCGGCAGCAGGGCGTGGTGGACGGATCGGCCCGCCGCCCCCTCGACCACGCCGGTCTCCGCAACCTGATCGCGGTAGTAGTTGGCGAGGTGGATCGCACCGCTCGTCGTGGCCACGTAGACCAACGAGGGCATGGTCAGCAGGATGGCGTCGACCGGGTAGCCCGAGTACCACACGACGGCGAGGCTGGCGAACATGCTGTAGACGCCCGAAGCCAGCACCATGGCCACCAGTGTCTTGCTCTTGAGGCTCCACCAGCTGACGATGAATCCAACCACGAGCGACAGGCCGAAGAGGATCGTCACGCTCGTCTGGCCAGCTCGGTCGATCGACACGTTGTCGACCGGTGGTCCACCCATGTGCAGCGTGGCCTCAGGGATGCCGCACTCGTCGGTGGCGACCTGCTTGACGAGGTCGAGCGCCCCGTGAAGGTTGGCCCGGGCCGCGTCGGAGAGGGTGAGCACGAGGCAGGTCTGCCGCGTATCGAGGTCGTCAGCCTCGCTGCCGGCCGCCACGCCCTGGGCCGGCGGGCCGATGATTGCCCCAGTGAGTCGGGAAATCGCCTCCTCGCGTTCGAGGTTCAGCGGCTCCTGCGTCATCCGTTCGACGGCCCGTGGGCCGGTCTGGGCCGACTTAAAATAGAGTTGCCGTTCGATCCGGGAGGCTTCCTCCGGTGGCGGCAGCAGCTTTTGAGCGAGAAGTTCAAGACGGGGGTCGGCCATGGTGCAGCCGTCCCAACTGATCAGGACGAACTCTTCACCCTGGAAGTTCCGCCTGAAAAATCGATACGTCTGGGTTTCCGGGTATTCGAGGGGGAGCCAGCCCTTCACATCGTTCCGGTTGTTCCCCTTGGCCTTGATCGCCCCGACGATCACCAGAGGCAACAGAAAAATCAGGATCGCCATGATCCAGACGCTGTTCCGCTGATAGAAGTTCGTGCCGGGTTTCGACATCAGGGCGTCCAGGCAGGGGTGTCTTGGCAATCCGTCCGTTGGCTATCCGCCAGCCAGACCCTCAACCGTACAGGGGTTTTCCCGGCCAGTCCATATCGTTCGGAGGCACCGAGACCGGTTTTCAACACCTGTCGGATGACGTAAGTGGTTTCCGGAGAACACTTTCCGCTGACAATACGGTTTTCCCAGGCGATACAAACCAAAGAATTGCCACAGAATCGGCACCCATCCCCGTCAGCCGTCACCAGCCGCCCGGTCTGCCGCCCGGAAACCGCAGGAAGTGTGAGACCCGTCGCAGAAGGGCCTGTTTTGCGTCTGGCCGCAGCGGCAGAGCGCCACCGCCCGTTTTCCGGCCGGAGGCTGAAACGCCTGTCCAAGGTGATCTGTGACGCTGAGAGACAATCCCTTGAACCGCTCGTCTGTAGGCATTTCGACCACCAGCGGACCGTCCTCCCGGCATCGGATCGTCAGGCGGTCTGGAGGCAGGGATCGCGGCTCATTCCCCCGGCTGGCGTTCGGCCCTGAGTGCGTGCCAGAGCGAGGCTCGGCCTGGCCCGGCTCCGAGAGCAGGGCGGTCGTCGCCTGCGACTGGAGCGGCTGCCAGGAGGTCCACCACCAGAGCATTCCCGCCAAGGCTAAGAGCACAAGCGATACCAGCTGGGAGATCGAGAGAGGCGTGCCGAGGGCGGGCGCTTCGTCCACCCGGATCGCCTCCAAGAGCAGCCTGGAAATCGGGTGGAGGGTGAGGGCCAAGGCAAACACCTGTCCGTCCCGCCGGCCAAGCGGCGTGGCCGAGGCGACGCAGAGAAATGCCGCCAGCAACGCGGCGTCGATGGCAGCGTAGAGCTGCGCCGGGTGCACGGGCAGACTCCACGGCACGCTCCCCGTGGTCGCCGCGGCCGGCAGCAGCCCCCGCGCGGCCTGATCGAGCCAGGGAGGGCTCTGCGGAGGAAACTGCACCGCCCAGGGTAGGTCACAGGGGCCGCCAAAGCAGCAGCCGTTGAGGAAGCAGCCGATCCGTCCGATGGCCAGCCCCAGCAGCAGGCCTGGCGCGATGCAGTCGGCCAGCCTGGGCAGCGACAGTCCCCGGCGGCTGGCAAACCGCCAGGTCGCAACCGCCGCGGTCGGCAGAGACCCAAAGACCACCAGCCCGCCGGCCGCGACATTGAGTACCGACCAGAGCGACTCCAGCCACGTCCGGCCCGCAGCAAAAAACTGATCGTGGTACTCGATCACATAGAAGAGTCTGGCGCCCACGATCCCCCAGAGGAAAATCTCCATGCCCAGCGACAGGATGGTATCGGCGTCGAATCCCATTCGCCGACCGCGCACGATCGACAGCCAGACGCCGGCCGTGGCGGCTGCCAACAGCATGGCGCCGTAGCCCCGCACCGGCACTCCCTGTCCGTCATCGAGGGTCGGGAGGAGCCAGAGGATCGCCGCCGCCGCGATCGCCAGCGGCAGCCCCAGCGTTTCGAGTGCCGCCCTCCAGCCATGACCCGCGGCCGTTCGCGTCAGCATCACAACCGCCGCGATCGCCCACACGAAGAGCAAGACCCCAAACCCAGCCAGCGGCAACGACAGTTCGCCCAGCGTGATCCGCGTCGGAATATGGAAGAGCGTGGAAAGCATCAGGTGGCAACTCGGTGCTGAGGAGTGCCCCGGTCGGGAAGTTCCATGTTGTCGATGAGCCGCGTCGAGCCCAGGCGGCCGGCCACCAGCGCGACCGCCCGCACCGCGTCGTGAGAGACTGGCTCGAGCGACTCAGGGTCGGCCAGCGCAGCGTAATCGATGGCAACGCCGTGAGCCGACAACGTCTCCCGCATCGCCTGCTCGATCGCCGCGGCATCGGTGCCGTCGGACCAGAGCTGCTTCGCTCGGCGGAGGCTCTCGGAAAGCGCGACGGCGCGGGGGCGATCCGCGGCCGAGAGATACGCGTTCCGCGAGCTCATCGCCAGACCATCAGGCTCGCGCATCGTGGGGCAGACGACGATCCTGATCGGCAGACCAAGATCACGAACCAGTCGCTTGACCACGAGCGTCTGCTGCCAATCTTTGGCACCGAAATAGGCCGTGTGTGCGGGCACGGCGAGAAAGAGTTTGCAGACCACGGTCGCCACTCCGTCAAAGTGGCCCGGCCGACGTTCCCCCTCGAATCGCATCGCCGGCCCGCCGACGATGATCCGCGTGGCATCCCCTGGCGGGTAGACATCCGATACTTCCGGCGCGTAGATCCATCGGACACCCTGGGCTGCGAGCAGCGCCGTGTCAGCGGCAAGCGTTCTCGGATAGCGAACAAAGTCTTCCTGTGGTCCAAATTGCGTGGGATTCACGAAGATCGAAACCACGACCAGATCGCATTCGTGGACTGCCTGGGTCACTAAGCTTGCGTGGCCGGCGTGCAGTGCTCCCATCGTGGGGACGAATCCCACGCGCTGACCCGCGGCCCTCGCCTCATCGACGAGCGCCCGCATGTGATCGGGATCGTGTACGACCTGCTGCATCACGCCATCGCCTCAACGGCGGCGACCGCTTCCCGTGCCGCACGACCGCGATCTCCAGCGTCGATCGTCACCACCGCCCGCGGCATCATGGTGTCTGCTGGATCCGGGCAGCGGAGGGCGGTGGTGATTCGGCTCTGCAGCCGCAGGAGCCTGTCGACGGAATCGTCCGGGTGAACGAGCTGGTCTTCAAGCACCTCGGGTGAGGCGACCAATAGAATTGCGACCTGCGGCGGCATCGTCGTGGCCGCGAGCCCCTCGAAGCATGAGGCGAGTTTTTCGAGTGGTTCGGACGCGAGTGTGTCGGCGGCCGCCAACCGGACAGTGGGAAGCCAGTAGTCGGAGACTGTTCCGTGCGGATCCGTCGCGCCTCGCGTGACCCGGAGCGGTTTCGCGCAGGCCTCGACGGCCTGCTCCCAGCGACGATGATCGGCGTCGGATTCCTCTGCTGCAAGACGGGTGATCCCTGCATATTCGGGCGGGGCATGCACCAGTCGTGCGAGCGTGGCGTCGGCGATCGCCGACGCCACCTCCGGTGCGCCCGAACCGGGGACGCCAACGACCGCCACGTAGGGATGTGGCGACGAGATGCTGTCGAGCAGGCAGGCCAGCGTGCAGGCCGCGAGTGGGTGCACCATATCCGGTGCGATTTCCACGCAGGGCTCAAGCACGAACCGCCTGGTAGCCATTCGTGGATGGGGTATCGTCAGCGATTGGCTGTCGAGCACAACATCATCGTAGAGCAGCAGGTCGAGGTCGACCGTCCGCGGCCCCCATCGCTCGCCGCGTTCGCGATGGAGTGTGTTTTCCACCGCCGTCAGCATGCCGAGCACATCATGCGGAGCAAGATCGGTCTCGATCAGGCAGGCACTGTTGAGAAAAATGCCCTGCCCGGGTGGTCCGCCGATCGGTCGGGTATCGCGGTAGCGGCTCGCACGCTCCAGTTTCACGCCCGGCATGAACCGCAGCAACTCCAGCGCACGATCGAGAAAATCCCGTCGCGCACCGACGTTGGAACCGCATCCGATGAGGCATCGTGCCATAGCGTTTTGTACCAGGAGGCAAGGCAGGGCGATTCTACCCGTCTGCCGCCCGCTCGGAAAAACACCACGTCACGATTTCGCCGCCAAACACCGCAAAAAAGCCGTCACTCCCAGCAGGCCATTCCCAGCAAACCATCGTTCGAAACCGGGGGGACATCCAGGCCACGACAAAAGTCGCCGACTGTCGCTCCCTCCAGTCGTCGCCCCCGAAATATTCGAAACGATGGTTTTTTAGGCGATCATCGATTCGCCTCAGGAAACTTGTTTCCGTGACCTTCCTGTCAGCGAAGGACAAGCACCTGATGGGGGGTCATTCTGTGGAGCGCGTCGAAGAAGTCAAGGACGGTTCATCGTCCACGACGTGCATGCGAAAAGTGACGCGTGAAACGAGCGATGAAAGCGGTGTTCCATTTCCAAAAAAAAATTTGACAGCGGTGCAAGCATTGTCGAAACCCTCTTCAGATGGTGTGCTTGACACACTGAGACACCACGGAGAGCCGCGTTTTGATCTCGCCATGACGTACCTTCCCTCAAATGCCGACAGGCGATCACGCGAAGCGAGCGCATTCTCCGCGAATTCATCGCGGGGGCTTGACGGACGCCCGTCCGCCATCGGATCGACAGATGGAATTCCGCCCGGAGAATCGTTTCCCGGCCTGCTCGCGGCAGACGATGGTGCCGATAACACCGAAGCTCATGCCAGCCCGCTGGAGGACGCGGGTACGGCCGCAGACGAAACCTACTGGCAACTCTCCAGCACGCCTCTGACAAGCCTGTTGTTCACGCTGCCGTTGGTGCTGGCGTACGAGGGCGGCGTGTTGCTGCTCGGCC
>Ga0214921_10010603_pt1 | contig 11361 bp, 6 predicted proteins | sample LL1505_MetaG_FD_177992 | JGI IMG/M metagenome (GOLD analysis project Ga0214921, IMG submission 177992) | Freshwater microbial communities from Lake Lanier, Atlanta, Georgia, United States - LL-1505 | ecosystem: Environmental > Aquatic > Freshwater > Lake | place: USA: Georgia | collected 2015-05-28
GGTGGCCATGCCGGGCGCTGCGCCCGAAAAATTTCTGTTCACGGTTCGTGATGAAGCTGTTGCTCAAAAAGTGAGTGCAGCCGCAGGCAAGCGCGTAACCTTGAACTACGAACAACACAAAGGGCTGCCCTCCTCCTGCTTCGGCGACACAGATTACTTTGTGGTCGATGTCAAAGAAATTGAATAGCCCCTAGAACCGCAGATTTACAACTGCGGTTCAAACCCCAGCACATCGCCATAAAACTTCAACTCAGTTTCGAGTGAGGACACAATGGTCGAGACCTGCCTAAACCCATGCCCCTCGCCTTCATAGGCCACATAGGCGTGCTTCAAGCCTTTGGCTGCACACGCATCTCGAAAGGCTTCCGATTGTGAAGGCGGCACCACTTTGTCATCCAAACCCTGAAACAAAATAAGCGGTGAACTTAATTGATTCACATGCGTGATGGGAGATCGCGCAATGTACAAGTCTTTTTCTGCTGGATAAGCCCCAATCATGGTGTCTAAGTAACGCGACTCAAAATCGTGCGTGTCAGTAGCCAGCGTGGTGCAATCAGCTACGCCATAGTAGGAAGCGCCGGCCGCAAAGCTTTTGCTGTGAACCAGTGCATTCAACACCGTAAAACCCCCAGCACTGCCGCCCCGAATGACCACCTTATCGGCAGCACAAACACCTTGTGCAATGAGAGACTCAACCACCGCCAAAACATCCTCACAATCGACCACGCCCCACTGGCCTCGAAGCAAATTTCGATACTGCCGGCCATAACCAGTTGAACCGCCGTAGTTCACATCGACCACAGAAATGCCGCGAGAAGTAAAGTATGCGTACTTCATCGAAAGCGTGGCCGAAGAATTGGCGGTCGGGCCGCCATGTACCACCACCATCAAGGGCGGTTTTTCAGAAGGTTCAAATTCTGGATGGTGTGTTGCATGCAAGATGGCAAACACTTTTCGGCCGTCTGCACGCACGGCACTGATCTCGTGAGGACTCGGAAAAAAACTTGCATGAACCGGTGCTTCAAGAGAACTGACAACATTAGAAACTTGCCAAGTATTCAAATCAATTTCAATCAGTTCAGAAACTACTTTGCCACTGGCGCCCACTGCATACGCTTTGCTGCTAGAGACACTCAGCGATGGTTTGAAATCGGTCAGCTCTGAATTTAAATCTTGCATGGCACGCGTCTGTGGATCAACACGCACAATTTTTCTAGCATCTACAGCGCCATGCACCGAGAGCACTCTGCCATCGGGCAGCACAGACAAGGCCCGCATGCCCAGCTGCCAAAGTGGAAAGCCCCATTCAGTGGCCTCTTCAATCAGGTGCGTTAGCTTGCCCTTCAAATCAACTTGCCAAAGATTCCACCAGCCACTTTTGTCGCAGATGAAATAAAGCGCGTTGTTCGGCCCCCACTCTGGCGACAAACATGAAGTTTGAACATCGCCTGCCAAGACTCGCACATTGATCAATTGGCCGTTTGACACTTGTGCCACACGAAGCTCGGTGCCATCCCAAGGCATTTGCGGATGCTCCCATGCAATCCAAGCCAAATATCGGCCATCGGCTGAAAGCCTAGGGTGTGCGTAAAAATGGGAAGACGATTCCAAACTGCGCAATGACCCAACACCTTCAGGCTTCAAACTGAGAGCCACCAAATCACGCTCTACACGGCCCTCAATGTGCACCTCGCGAATGCACCAAATTTCATCACCTACCGCAATCATCTCAATGTAGCGATGACTCTGCCCTGCAGGCGATTCAGGGCTTAAGGGTCTTGGCTCGCCCTTAGGCTCGGTGATGTAAATGCGCTGATCGGCTTTGTTCACAAAGGCCAGCATGGCTTTGCCATCAAGCACCAACCCTAGCCAGCTGATTCCGCCGTACTCATGCACTTGGCTTTTGGCACTCCAAGGGGCTATCAAAATATCGCCCTGATGGCGACTCACCACCAGCGAGCGCACTCCCTCACTGGGCCTCACCTCATCCCACCAAAGGTCGTCGCCCATGGCTTGCGACCACATGACACTGCTGCCCGCTTGGGCCAACAAGCTAGCAGACAAAGGTGAGGGCCAAGCCCCAGGTTGGCGAGTTTGTTTCATAGGTACTTTGTGAGCGCATTTGACGCATGCGCCATTGAATCGGAAAACCCTCATTTTGCAAGGGAACTTTCTATCTATGATGATGCCAAAAAAGAAATGCCAGATATTTTGACTGGCCTATTGAAATACTCCCTCATGAATTTATCCAAAGTTTTAACACTTCACCGTCTTCAATCCGCTTGGTGCGTCACTTTGCTTTCCAGTGCCAGCGTGAATTGGGCCTACGCTCAAACCTATCAGCCATCAGATGAAATCTTAGTGCAAAGCGGCCGTCTAACCCAACGCCAATTTGACGCACCCACATCCATTTACACCATCGATGCAGAAACCATTCGCAACAGTGGCCCCCAAGTTAACCTATCGGACGTCTTGGCCAGAGCGCCAGGTGTGGTGGCCTTAAATCGAAACAACTATGCCCAGGATGTTCAAATATCGGTCAGAGGCTTTGGCGCCAGATCTGCATTCGGCTTAAGAGGATTCAGGCTGATCACTGACGGCATACCCGCCACCACACCCGATGGCCAAGGACAGGCCTCCACAGTCAGCCTTACCTCTGCTGAAAAAATCGAGGTCTTAACGGGCCCCTTAGCGCAACTTTACGGCAACTCTGCCGGTGGTGTCATTCAAGTGTTCACCCGCGAAGCCGACCTCACACCCACAGCACAAGCGCAAATTTTCAAAGGCAGCTATGGCCTTGATCGCACCGATTGGCAATTTAGCCAACGCGTTGGCAACGTCGGTTTTGTGGCCGACTACAGCACCTTCGACATTCAAGGCTACCGCAACAACAGCCAGGCTAAAAGAGAACAACTGAACAGCGTGGCCACTGTCGACCTTAGCGCAGACACCCGCTTGAAGTTGATTGCCAATGTCTTTCGCATGCCCTTTGCCAAAGACCCGCTTGGCTTAACGGCTTCGCAATTTTTGGCCAACTCTAAACAAGCTGGCAATTTCGCTTTGGTCAACGACTCGCGAAAAACGGTGAACCAAGAACAAGCAGGGGCCGTGCTAGAACACAAGCTGGACAAGGACACTCGCGTTCAGGCCCGCATCTACGGTGGCAATCGAGATAATTTGCAATACCAAGCAGCCTCTGCCACTGCAGGTTCTTGGGTAGGGCTTGAAAGAGAGTTTCACGGACTGGGGTTGCAAATTCAAGGCAAGCAAAACTTGCAAGGTGGCAAAGCCCTTGATTGGGTAGCCGGATTTGACCAAGACTACGCGGGTGAAAACCGACTAGGCGGCCCTGCTGCTGCTGGACAAAAAACAGGCAACATCAACCGCAAAGAATTGAATGAAAGTACCAACCGCGATTACTTTGCACAAGTCAACTGGCGCCTTTTGTCTGATTGGACATTTGTAACGGGTGTTCGCCAAAGCAATGTTCAACTCAAAAGCAAAGACGATTACCTGACAGACGGAGTCAATGGTTCGGGCTCAGTCAGCTATAAAGCAGCCAATCCTGTGATTGGCGCCACTTGGCACGCAAGCGACCATTTGAATATATACCTGAACCAAGGCAAAGGATTTGAAACGCCCACACTTTCAGAGTCGGTGTACACCAAGTCAGGCAACGCTGTCATTGGTTTGTTCAATGCCAATTTAATTCCCTCACGCAGCCAGCACCTTGAGTTGGGTAGCAAATGGACACCCTTGCCTAGCACTCGTGTTGATGCTGCTGTGTTTCGCATCAAAACAGACAACGAAATTGTGACCAGTTTGTCGGTAGGTGGTCGCACGGCTTTTACCAATGCATCAGAAACTTTGCGTGAAGGTCTAGAGCTTTCTGCACGCCATGCATTCAACTCAAATTGGCGGACACAACTGACAGCAACCCTCATGAGTGCTGAATATGCAGGCGGCTCTGCATTGGCTGGAAAATCATTGCCTGGCATTCCACAAAAACAATTGTTCACCTCAATTTCATGGGCAGAAAATGGTTTTCAAAACGCCAGCAAAAAAACATTGCAAGGCAAAACGGCCAGCTTAGATTGGATTGCACGCTCTAGTCTTTGGGCCAATGACGTGAACGATGCATCGGGTGCAGCAGCAGGGTATGGCCTGCTCAACGCGCGAATCAAGCAAGGCTTTGAATGGCGTCAGACGAACTTTGAAGCCTACCTGGGTGTAGACAACTTGACCGATAAAAAAGCGGTCAGCTCAGTCATCATCAACCAAGCGGGTCGGCAATATTTTGAGCCCCTTCTGCCGCGCAATTGGGTGATTGGCATTTCGACAAAACTGAATTTGTAATTGCGAATTCATTGCGGACTGATTGCCAAACTATTTTCTATTCGTTTGGGATTTAAGGGTTTACCCAAATAAGAATTTAAATATCCACACTGCGTCAAGTGTTTACGCATCGCCACCTGACACACATTGAATTGAATTGAGTAAATTCGGTGTTTGAAAAATAAATTGGAGACATCTGTGAAATACTTTTCAACGCATCGATTCAAACAACTTGGCTTAGTTGTCTCATTCACTTTGGGCGCTCTCTCAGCCCAAGCCCAAACGCCAGCTGCTGCACCACCCCCAGCTTGGAAACAAGGCATGTCTGACGCCATGGCCAACTCCACCTTGGCACCTTTGGCTGGCAAACTCACAGCCACCAAAGCTGCAGATGTGCCAATCAACCGCATCAAATTACCACCCGGATTCAAAGTTGAAGTTTGGGCAGATAGCGTGCCTGGCAGCCGAGTCATTGCACAAGGTGATGGCGGCAAATACTATGTAGGCACACGTCCCTTGGGCCGCGTTTATGAAATTACTGACAACGGCACAACACGCACTTCGCGCGTTGTGATTGACAAGCTTGATCAACCCACAGTGGCTTACAAAGATGGTGCTTTGTATGTCATGTCCGTTGACAAAGTGTTGCGCTTTGATGGCATCGACAAGAACCCCAATGTGGCTCCCGTTGACCTCACAGCCAAGTTCAATCTGCCACCTGAAAAACACCACAACTGGAAGTACATCGCTTTTGGTCCCGATGGCAAACTGTACGTTCCCTTTGGTGCCCCTTGCAACATTTGTGAGCCACCCAGTGCCGAATATGCCCAAATTCGCCGCTACAACGCCGATGGCTCAGGCATGGAAGTCTTAGCGCGCGGTGTTCGCAACAGCGTTGGATTTGACTGGCACCCCGTCACCAAAGAACTGTGGTTCAGCAACCACGGCCGTGACTGGTTGGGCGACGACACACCCAACGACACCATGCACCGCCTGAAGGTGGGCGGCCATTATGGTTTTCCAAGCTGCCACCAAGGCAACTTGCCCGACCCCGATGTGAAGAAAGCCAAGCCTTGTGATGGCATTGAGCAACCTGTTGCCTTAATGGGCCCTCACGCTGCCACCATGGGTGTGACGTTCTATACCGGCAACATGTTCCCCGCTGAATACCGCAACGTGCTGTTCAATGCACGCAAAGGTTCGTGGAACCGTACCAAGAAAATTGGTCATGACGTGGTCATGGTTCGCGCTGATGCCGATGGCAAAAACGCCAAAGTAGAACCCTTCATGACTGGCTTCTCCAACGAAGCTGATCAAACATGGTGGGGCCGTCCTGCTTATTTGCACCAAATGAGCGATGGCGCCCTCCTGGTGTCTGACGAACAAAATGGCGTGATCTACCGCGTGTCTTACAGCAAGTAAAAATGACTCTAAGTTCCAAATGGAGGGCCTTGGCCTTCCTAGGGGTGGCCATGTTGGCACCCCTTTTTTCTGCCGCTCAGAAACCCCCTCCTCGCGCCGCCACGTGTGATGTGTGTCATGGGCCCAACGGCAACTCTGTACTCAAGGACATTCCTTCCATCGCGGGTCAACCCAAGGTTTTCATTGAAAACCAATTGGTCATGATTCGTGAAGGCATGCGAGATATCCCTCAGATGAAGAGCGTTCTGCAAAATGGGGCAAATTCAGAAATGAAGGGCACTTTAGACAATGTCCAAGACTCAGAACTAACTGAGTTGGCCCATCACTATGCAAGCATCAAAATTGCCAAGCCACCCACGCAAAAGCAAGCAGATTTGTACAACAAAGGCGAACGGCTTTCCAAAGAAATGCGCTGTGGTGTTTGCCACTTGCCCACATTTGTGGGCAGAGATCAAATGCCCAGGCTGGCTGGTCAACGTGAAGACTATATGCTTTACACCATGCGCGCCATGAAAGCCAACCAAGTGGTAGGACGCGACCCGAACATGATCACCTCACTTTACGGCATTGCAGACGAAGACCTCCAAGCCATCGCCCACTACCTCTCCCGCCTCAGCAATTAATTGGGGTCAGATCAACATTAATTTGGTCAATCAAAGGGGCTAAAGGCTAAGGGGGGCTTCCTCATGGTGGGGTACCACAAATCGTCAGCCCCCCTTAGCCTTTAGCCCCTTTGATTGGAAATTAATGTTGCTCTGACCCCAATTAATTGCTGGACTCAATCACCCACAATTTTGCGTTCGCGAATGATTTCGCCAAATCGCTTGGCGTCTTCATTGGCGCGGGCACCAAACTCTGCAGGCGTAAGGGGCAAAGCTTCGCCACCCAAGTTCTGAATGCGATCTTTCAAAGCTTGCGTTGACAAAATGCGATTGATTTCGCGGTTGACTTTAGCGATCACATCGGCAGGTGTGCCAGCAGGGGCATAGAAGCCAAACACCGTGTCAGCGTCAAAACCTTTGAGGCCGGACTCATCCAAAGTGGGCACATTAGGAAACAAGGGAGAGCGCTTCAGGCTACCCACCGCCAACAATTTGAGCTTGCCAGCACGCACCTGCCCCAAGCCAATGCCTGGGTCAAAGTAAAAATCTAACTGACCGGCCAACACGTCTTGCAAAGCAGGTGCTGCACCGCGATAAGGCACGTGCACTGCAAACAATCCAGCCTGGCTCTTCATCATTTCACCGGCCAAATGAGGCGAGCTGCCATTGCCTGCAGAGCCATAAGAAAGTTTGCCCGGGTTTTCTTTGACGTACTTTAAAAAGCCTTGAATGTTGTCAACAGGCAAACTGGGTTTGGCTACCAAAAAAACCAACACCCTGGCAGCCGAAGCCACTGGCACCAAATCTTTGGTGGGGTCAAAAGACATGCGCGCATAAATATGCGGATTGACAGACACCATGCCACCAGAACTCATGAGGAAGGTGTAGCCATCGGGGGCAGACTTGGCCACGATGTCGCCTCCTAAATTGCCATTGGCACCGCCTCTGTTTTCAATGATGACGGGTTGGCCTAAAGCCTCTGCCAAAGGTATGCCAACAGCACGCGCTATTTGATCTGCAGCGCCACCCGGTGGAAAGTTGACAACCACTTTGATGGGCTTAGCAGGCCAAGATTGAGCCAGCGCATCGACACACAAAGCGGGGCCGAGCAAAAGCACTGACAAAGCGGTGGCAAGAGTACGCCGCGTGAATTGAGAACTCAAATGGACTGGATTGGTATTTTTCATGGTGTCTCCTGTGGGTCTGAATTGATTTCAGTTTTTTATGAAGTTTGTTTCACTCTCGGATTTTTCATCCAAAGAATGGGTTGTTCTTTGACGGGGCGCGCAGGCGCACCATGTTGTAACAAGGCAAGGTCAAACGACTGACCTTTTTCGTCTTGCAATGCAGCTTTTCTAATTTGAGCCACTACTGACGCTTGAACATCCACAGATTTCACTGCTGTAGGCTGACAAACCGTTCTCAAAATATGAAGCAAGTTATCTTTGCCGCGTTCATTGGTGCTGCCGTAGCCCTTAATTAACTGCCCACATCGTGCAACTTCTAAAGCCAATTCAGACGAACGCAGGCAAGCTTGCCCAATGCCTTCAAGCCATTCTTCAATGAGCGCTTGCTCGGTGACATACCGACTGCCCATGGGCCGCAGTGCCCGCATGGCTGCCAAAAAGCGCAAACTCAATAGTCCCAAAACGGAGTGACGAGCCAACTTAATTGGCATTGACCACGCGGCCTTGCCCTTCAAAATGCGAGCACGGTCCCACCTCAATAAACCCTGAGCCCAAGAAGATGGCAGCATGGCTGCAATCTCTGGCACACCTGGCTTGAAGTGGTCATAGACTTTCAGCAACTCGCCCTCTTTGAGTTTCACTTCTGCGGACACACGGTCCCAACGCGTTGCTTTGCTTTTCAGATGGGCCACCTGAATGATGTCGTCAAAAGCCATCCAAAGCGCCAACCACCGAATGGTTTCTGTGGTAACTGGGCAATCGGCAGATGCACCAGGGCTGGCCAATTCAATGGCTTTTAATTTCAACAAGCGCGTCACCATGAGTTGCGCATAGTTTTCGTTTTGGTATTGAACCAATCGATCAAATGCCAAGGCCAAGAGTTCGTGCGTGTGCTGTGGAAACTGCTGTGCCACTTGAGTTGGCAAACTGAAAACCAAACTTGCCTTGGGCGCAGCAGGTGCCAACACCTTTTCAACATACTGCGCTTGTTCACGCTGCAAACTGACTCGCTCAAAGGCCAATGAAAAGCCACGCAAACTGGCCTTGGCAGAAGCACTGTTGCCAGACAACACCGTTTCATAATGCCGACGCTCAAACGGCAGCAAACCGCTGGCCGCAATGGCGCCCAACATGACAGCGCTGACCATGGTGCCCGCTTCCCGGCACAGACTGGCCATGTCTAGAACATGGTGTCTTAGACTATTGGCAGAAATCACATCGAGCAAAGGTGCTTCTGAACGTCGGCCATCGCCCATGACCATTTTCTCGGCGGTCGTAAGGGCTCGCGAAGATGAGCTGATGACGCAAGTGCGGTCAGAAGACGCAAAACCATTGCCAATTTGCCTTGCGGTTTCTAACAACTCTGAGGAAACCAAGGCGTCCAAACGACCTGGCAATGGGTTCAAACCCAGCACTGGTTTTTGGCCCTTGAGTTGGCTGTTTGAGACTGGGTAAATTTCGAGGTAGTACGTGGTGGCGCCCGTGCGCTGCGCCACGCCTGGAATAGAAGTGGCTTGTGCAGGGTAATCGGCGATGCGGGCAACATCCACCAACCAATCGGCCAAGACGCCGCCGCCCTCACCCCCTAAAGCACACAACAAGATCGATACAGCTTGTGTCATGTTGAAATCAATTCAGGCGCCATTAGGCCGGTTGCAAAAAGCGGGTCATCCATGTCTGAAGGCGTGCGCCAATGCGCTCCCAAGGACTCGGATTCTGAACCACTTCCGCTCGGTAAAACGAAGGGCACAAAGTAGCTGCATGTGCGTTTTCGCCGCACAAACCACAGCCCACACAACCGTCAATGACGGTGGCCACAGGATCTACTTTCAAAGGGTCGGGATTGTCCTTCAACGTAAGGGTTGGGCAACCCGAGAGCCGAATGCAAGCATGGTCGCCATTGCAAACGTCTTCATCAACACCATACTTCACACGCTCAACGCGCTTGCCTTTGGCCAGCAAAGAGGCCAGCCATGGCTTGATGCGCCGTTGCCTTTCTAACTGACACTCACCCTCGGCCACAATGACCTTGAGCCCCTGAAAATCGGTGGTGAAGGCCTCTGTGAGTGTGGCCTGCATTTCGGCAACTTCATAGGTATGAACTGTTTTCAACCACTGAACACCCAAGCCCTTTAAGGTGGATTCAATCACTTGGTTGGTATGCACCACACTTTCTCGCTTGTCGCTTGTCGCGTCTTTGGACAACTCAGTGGGCGTGTTGATGATGTCTTGGGTTCCGGTGGCCGAGGTGTAGCCATTTTTAAAGATCAGCAAAACAGCATCATCGCCATTAAAGAGTGCGCTTTGCACCCCTGTGAGCAAACCGTTGTGCCAAAAGCCACCATCGCCCATGACCGACAAAACACGTCGCTTCATGAGAGGGGAAACACCCGCACGGCTGGCCAAGCTCATGCCATATCCCAAAATAGAATGGCCTACAGAAAATGGTTCAAACGTGGCCAGCGCATGGCAACCAATGTCACCCGAAATATGCACTGGGCCCACCGTTTCTTGCGCCAATTTTAAAGCCGAAAAAACAGGACGCTCGGGGCATCCAATGCACATGCTGGGCGGCCGTGCCGGAATAGGTATTCCAAGCATCGTTTGTACTTCTTGCCGCCTCTTTGCATTGCCGTGCAACCATTCTTGCGTTGTCTTTGGCACGGCACTCGGTTCATGTCGATTGAGAAAATTCAGCAAGCCTTCTGCCATGACCTCGGCCGTGTATTCGCCGCCAGAAGGCAACATGTCTTTGCCATGCAAAGGCGTTTGCAAATCCAAACGGCGCAGCATGAGTGCCAACTCTTGTTCAATGTACTCAGGCTGCCCCTCTTCCAACAAAAGCACAGCCGACTTGTCTTTGCAAAAATCAATCAGCTCAGTGGGCACCAAAGGATAAGTAACGTTCAAGACCAAAATGGACAGGCTTGAAACGCCAAATGCGTCTGATAAATCAAATTGCTGAAGCGCCCTGATTAACGTGTTGTAGAGCCCGCCTTGCACAATCAAACCCAAATGTTTGTGCTGAGTACCTGGGAAATGCTCGTTCAAGCCATTGGCATGAATGAACTCACGCGCTGCAGGCAGCCTGTGCGCCACTTTGCGTTTTTCTTGCGCAAACGTGACTGGCGGATGGGCCAATCGCATGTAATCAAAACCAGCAGGCTCGGCAATCAAGTTCTTTTTAGAAAGCAAGGGCGCTTGGTTTGTTTTGGCCACAAACTGCCCACGCACATGACAAGCGCGAATGCGCAACTCCATCATGACGGGCATGTTCGATGCCTCAGACAAACGGAATCCCTGCTCGACCATGTTGACCATTTGGCCCAACTCAGGCCGAGGATCCAGCAAGCACATGCCCGACTTCAAGGCATAGGCATGCGTGCGTTCTTGAATGACGCTGGCGCCCTCGCCGTAATCTTCCCCCACCACAATGAGCACGCCACCCGTCACGCCAGGCGATGACAAATTGGACAAGGCATCGGCCGCTACATTGGTGCCCACAATGGATTTCCAAGTGACTGCGCCGCGAATGGGGTAATGAATGGAAGCCCCCAACATGGCCGCCGCAGAAGCTTCGTTAGAACAGGCTTCCACATGAACACCCAGCTCGTCCATGTAAGGCTTGGCTTGCACCATCACATCTAGCAGGTGCGAAACGGGCGCGCCTTGGTAGCCCCCTACGTAGGCAACACCCGACTGAAGCAAGCCTTTGGTAATGGCCAGAATGCCCTCGCCTCGAAATACCTCACCCTCGCCCATGCGAAGGGCCTTGATTTCTTCGTGAAATGAAACTTCCAAAACTAACTCCAAGT
>Ga0214921_10010605_pt1 | contig 11361 bp, 8 predicted proteins | sample LL1505_MetaG_FD_177992 | JGI IMG/M metagenome (GOLD analysis project Ga0214921, IMG submission 177992) | Freshwater microbial communities from Lake Lanier, Atlanta, Georgia, United States - LL-1505 | ecosystem: Environmental > Aquatic > Freshwater > Lake | place: USA: Georgia | collected 2015-05-28
CGAGGCTGCCTTGCGCCACGACATGTACGCCACCTTCATGGCCAAGCCCATCGCTGGGGAGCCGGGCAGTGCCATGCACGTGCACCAGAGCATTCTCGACAAAGCCACTGGGCGAAACATCTTCAGCAACCCGGATGGCTCGCCGTCTGAGGCCTTCATGCATTACATCGGCGGCTTGCAGCGCTACATTCCTGCGGCCATGGTGCTGGTGGCACCTTACGTCAACAGCTACCGTCGCTTGTCACGCAACACGGCGGCCCCGATCAACATCGAGTGGGGCTATGACAACCGCACCGTGGGTATCCGCTCACCCATTTCCTCGCCCGAGGCCCGCCGGGTCGAGAACCGCGTGATTGGCGCAGACGCCAACCCCTATGTCGCCTTGGCCATGACGCTGGCCTGCGGTTATTTGGGCTTGAAGAACAAGATCAAGCCGAAGGCCGAGATGAAAGGCGACGCGTACCTGTCGGCCTATTCGCTGCCGCGCAGCCTGGGTGAGGCTCTGGACTGGCTGCGGCGCGAGTCGGATCTGCACGAGGTGCTGGGCAAGGAGTTCATCACCGTTTACGCCGAAATCAAGGAGCTGGAGTTCGACGAGTTCATGAAGGTCATCTCGCCCTGGGAGCGCGAGCATTTGTTGCTTCATGTCTGAGCGCCCACCCTCTCATTTCTAGGAGCTTTACCCATGAACCCAATGGTCGACACCGCCCAGATCCAAGCCCTGGACACGGCGCATTTTCTGCACCCTTTCACCGACTTCAAAGACCTTTCCGGCCGCGGCGCCCGGGTGATGGTGCGCAGCGAGGGCATTTACCTCTGGGATTCGGAGGGCGCCCGACTGCTGGACGCCATGAGCGGCCTGTGGTGCGTCAACGTCGGCTACGGTCGGCGCGAACTGGCCGATGCCGCCCACCAGCAGATGTTGACGCTGCCCTACTACAACAGTTTTTTCCAGACCACCAATGTGCCGGCGGTGCAACTCGCCGCCAAGCTGGCCAGCCTGGCGCCGAATGCGGGCGAGCGCAGCTTTGAGCACGTGTTCTATTCGTCCAGCGGCAGCGAGAGCAACGATTCCAACGTGAGAATGGTGCGCCGTTACTGGGACCTGCTGGGTCAACCACAGCGCAAGGTGATCATCAGCCGCGTCAATGCCTACCACGGCAGCACCATGGCGGGAGCCTCCCTGGGCGGCATGAGCGGCATGCATGCGCAAGGCGATTTGCCCATTCCCAACATCACGCACATCGAGCAACCCTATTTCTTTGAAAACGGCCTGGCTGGCGAGACCGCGCAGGAGTTCGGCCTGCGCGCAGCGGGTTGGCTGGAGCAAAAAATCCTGGCGCTCGGTCCCGACAAGGTGGCTGCTTTCATTGCCGAGCCTATCCAGGGTGCCGGTGGCGTCATCATCCCGCCAGCCAGCTACTGGCCCGAAATTCAGCGCATTGTGGACAAATACGGCATCCTTTTGATCAGTGACGAGGTGATTTGCGCCTTTGGCCGCTTGGGGACCTGGTTTGCCTACGAAAAGTTTGGCTACAAGCCGGACCTGGTGACCTTTGCCAAGGCGGTGACCAGCGGCTATGTGCCTTTGGGTGGTGTGATGGTGGGCGATCGGGTGGCCAAGGTGCTGATTGAGCGCGGTGGCGAGTTCACCCACGGCTACACCTACAGCGGCCACCCGGTGGCCTGCGCAGTGGGCCTGGCCAACTTAGGCCTTATGGAGCGCGAGCAGTTGCCTCAGCGCGTGCGCGATGACATCGGGCCTTATCTGGCGCAGCGTTACGCCGAGATTTCAGAGCACCCTTTGGTCGGTCTGGCCGAAACCTGTGGCTTCATGGCGGGCCTGGTGCTCGTTAAAGGCAAATCGCCCGTGCAGCGTTTCACCGAGGCGCAGGCTGTGGGCATGATCTGCCGGGCCTATTGCTTCCAGCATGGCCTGATCATGCGCGCGGTGGGAGACCGAATGATCATTGCGCCGCCGCTGGTCATGACGCGCCAGCAAATTGACGAGATGGTCGCCTTGATCCTGAAATGTCTGGACCTGACCTACCGGGACGTTCAGCAGCGTGGCTGGCTGGCATAGGGATTGCATGGGGTTGCACGCACGTCTGGCAGGTTTAAGATGCTTGACCCGAGGCATGTTGCATTGTTTTTCAGGAGAATCAATTGGTTACTGATAAAAAACCCAGTTTGAGGGGCAAGTTTTGGGCCGGTTTGGCGTTGGCGGGCGCGATGGCCTGTTTGGCCACTGCAGTCCTGGCGCAAGAGTCCAAGGTGCTCAACATCTACAACTGGTCGGACTACATCGCCGAAGACACGATCAAGAATTTTGAAAAAGAAACCGGCATCAAGGTGCGATACGACACCTTTGACAACAATGAAATCCTGCACGCCAAGCTGGTCGCTGGCAAGACGGGTTACGACATTGTGGTGCCGTCGTCGAACTGGGCCCGGCTGCAGATGGACGGCGGACTGTTGCGAAAGCTGGACAAATCGCTGCTGCCCAACCTGAAAAACCTCGATCCCGATATTCAGGCCCAGATCGCCAGCCTGGACCCCGGTAACCAGTACCTGGTCAATTGGCTCTGGGGCTACACCACGGTCGGCATCAACACCGCCAAGGTCAAGGCCGCCCTGGGTAGTGAGCCCCTTCCGGCCAACGCCTGGGAACTGGTGTTCAACCCAAAGTACGTGAGCAAGCTCAAAGGCTGCGGCGTGTCAGTGCTGGACAGCGCTTCTGAAATCCTGCCTGCAGCCCTGCACTACCTGGGCAAAGACCCGTTCAGCAAGAACGCGGCCGACTACCAGGAGGCTGGCGCCATGCTCAAGGCGGTGCGCCCTTACATCACCCTCTTCAGCAGCTCGGGCTACATCAATGATCTGGCTGGTGGCTCAATTTGCGTCTCGTTAGGCTGGAGCGGTGACATCAACATCGCCCGCCAGCGTGCCATCGATGGCAAATCCGGGCAGGACGTTCAGGCCCTGATTCCCAACAATGGCGGACTCCTGTTGTTTGACATGATGGCTATCCCTGCCGACGCGCCCAATGTGCAAAACGCCCATGCCTTCATCAACTACATCATGCGGCCCGAGGTACACGCCTCGCTCACCAACAAGGTGTTTTATGCCAACCCGAACAAGGAGTCGCGCAAATTCATCAAGCCCGAGGTCGCCAACAACCCCACGGTGTTCGTGAGCCCGGCAGAAATGGCCATGATGAAGCCGCCCAAGGCCCTGACCAATGACATCCGCCGTTTGGTGACCCGGGTCTACACCAGCTTCAAGTCAGGTCTGTGATGGTTTGTTGCCATCGGTCGTGAAGGATTTGGTTTGAGCATGGTCACAACGCCTGACGCGCAGCCAGCCGGGGAGGGCGCGCTCCCGTTTTTGCAGATCAAACGCATCATCAAACAGTATGACGATGTGTTTGCCGTCGACGATGTCTCCCTGAACATCCAGAAGGGCGAGATATTTGCCCTGCTGGGCTCGTCGGGCTGCGGCAAATCCACGCTGCTGCGCATGCTGGCTGGGTTCGAGGTGCCTACATCTGGCCAGATCGTGCTGGAGGGCCGTGACATCGTGGGATTGGCGCCCTATGAGCGACCGATCAACATGATGTTCCAGAGCTATGCGCTGTTCCCCCACCTGAGCGTATGGGACAACGTCGCCTTTGGGCTGCGGCGCGACCATCTGCCCAAAGCAGAGATCGAAGAGCGGGTGGCGCGCATGCTGGATCTGGTGCAGCTCAAGGCCTTTGCCAAGCGCAAGCCGCACCAACTCTCCGGCGGCCAACAGCAGCGGGTGGCGCTGGCGCGCAGCCTGGCCAAGCGGCCGCGCCTGCTGTTGCTGGACGAGCCCTTGGGCGCCCTGGACAAAAAACTGCGGGAGCAAACCCAGTTGGAACTGGTGGGCATCATTGAACAGGTGGGTGTGACCTGTGTCATGGTGACCCATGACCAGGAGGAGGCCATGACCATGGCCACCCGCATTGGTGTGATGAGCGAGGGCAAGATCCTGCAGGTCGGCAAGCCGGCAGAAATCTATGAAACGCCGAACTGCCGTTTCGTGGCTGATTTCATTGGCAGCGTCAATTCATTCCGCGGCACGATCGAGGTCGATGAACCCGACCATGTGGTGGTGCGCTCGCCCGAGTGCCGGCATTTTGTCAGCCATGGCATCACGGGCACGCTCGGCATGGCGGTGCATGTGGCGGTGCGCCCCGAAAAAATGACGGTGCAGCTCACGCCGCCGCGTGACGACGAACGCGAGTCGCCAGAGCAGATTGGCTACAACGTGGTGCAGGGCGTCATCGAAGACTTGGCCTACCTCGGCAGCCTCACCACGTACCACGTCCGATTGGACGGCGGCACAGTCGTCAAGGTCACCCACACCAACTCGGCCCGGCATGACCAAGCGCCGCTCACCTGGGGTAGTCGCGTCTACGTCTGGTGGTGCGGCAGCGACGTCGTCGTCTTGACCCAGTGAGCCTGGTCATGCGCCTGAACCTCGCCTTGCCGGCGCTTTACGACCGTCTGACCGGCCCCTGGGGTCGCAAGGCCTTGATCGGTGTACCGCTTATTTTTCTGCTGATGTTCTTCCTGTTGCCCTTTTTAGTGGTGATGAAGATCAGCGTGTCCGACATGGAGAACGTGGTCTTCAAAGACCTGCTGGTCTGGTCGGACGGGGTGCTGCAGCTCAGGATCAAGCTTGCCAATTACCTGTTCATCGGTGAGGATGAGCTCTATCTGTCAGCCTACCTGAGCTCCCTGAAGTTCGCCGCCATCACCACGGTGTTGTGCCTGATCATTGCCTATCCCTTTGCCTACTTCATGGCTCGCAGTCCGGCCGACAAGCGGCCGGCCCTGCTGATGCTGGTGATGCTGCCGTTCTGGACTTCGTTCCTTCTGCGGGTTTACGCCTGGAAGATGCTGCTGGCCGACAACGGCGTGTTCAACAACCTGGCCCTGATGGCCGGCCTGTTGGATGAGCCGGTCAAGATGATGAACACGCCGTTTTCGCTGGTGCTGGGCATGGTGTACACCTACCTGCCCTTCATGATCCTGCCGCTCTATGCCAACCTGGTCAAGATGGATTTGCGGCTGCTAGAGGCTGCGCTGGATTTGGGCGCCACGCCCTGGCAGGCGTTCTGGCGCATCACCGTGCCGCTGTCCAAAAGCGGCATCATCGCCGGGGCCCTTCTGGTGTTCATCCCCTGCGTTGGCGAGTTTGTGATCCCCGAACTTCTGGGTGGGCCGCAGACCCTGATGATCGGGCGCGTGCTGTGGGATGAGTTCTTCAGCAACAACGATTGGCCCATGGCCGCCAGCGTGGCCGTGGTGATGGTGCTGCTGATCATCGTGCCCATTGCCCTGTTCAACAAATACCAGGCCGAAAACTCGGGGGGTGCCCGAGCATGAAGCTCAACCCTGGTCGCGTCACGTCGTTGGGCTGGATGGGCGCCGTTTTTGTTTTTTTGTACCTGCCCATCTTTGCCCTGGTGATTTTGAGTTTCAACGCCAGCCCGATGGTGACCAGCTGGGGCGGCTGGTCGCTGCGCTGGTATGAGGCGCTGGCCAGTGATGCCGAGATCATCAGCGGCTTTGCCCTGTCGCTCAAAATTGCATTTTTTACCGCCTGCGCCTCGGTGGTGCTGGGCACACTCGCGGCACTGGCACTCACACGCTTCAAACGCTTTCCCGGCCGCACGCTGTTTGCCGGCATGGTCAATTCGCCGCTGGTCATGCCCGAGGTCATCATTGGTTTGTCGCTGCTGCTGATGCTGGTGTCGGTGCAGCGCGCGCTGGGTTTCCCGGAGCGTGGCATGGTGACCATCTGGCTGGGCCACACCTTGTTGGGCATGGCCTATGCCACGGTGGTCGTGCAGTCGCGCTTGCAGGAAATGAGCCGTAGCCTGGAAGAAGCCGCGCAAGACCTGGGCTGCCGACCCTGGCAGGTGTTCTTCTTGGTCACCCTGCCGCTGATCTCGCAGGCCATTGCCTCGGCCTGGCTGTTGACATTCACCCTGTCATTGGACGATGTGGTGCTGTCAGCGTTTCTGAGCGGTCCCGGCTCTACCACCATGCCTATCACCATCTTCAGCCGGGCCCGATTGGGCTTGAGCCCCAGCGTCAACACGGTGGCCACCCTCACGGTGCTGGTGGTGGGCATCGGTGTGGTCATCGCCAGCCTGCTGATTGCGCGCAGCGAGCGCCGGCGCGCCCAGGAAATGGCGGCTGCCTACAAAGCCGGCGGCACCTAGGCGCCTTACACCGCACGCGAAAACCTGTCTTGCATGATTTAACTGAAACGGAGAACCTGATGAAACTCACCAAAAAAATTCTTGTCCTGGCCCTGGCCGCAGCGCTGCCCTGCTTCAGCGCCCATGCGCAGTCGGCGGCGGAGCTGCAAAAGGAGATCGAGGTGCTCAAGGCGCAGCTGAAAATGCTGTCCGACAAAATCGAGGCCATGGCCGCCAAGCCAGCGGCGGTAGACCCGCAGGAGTTCAATCGTCTGGTACAAAAAATTGATCTGGCCGAAGAAGAATCCATCAAGGCTGGCTTCAAGGGTATGAAGTTCAAGGGTGTGCTTGATGTCGGTTATTCCAACGACGAGATTTCTGCCAAGACCGGTTTTGACAAGGCCCGGGGCAATGGCGGCAATGGTGCTGCCATGTTTGAGATCAACAAGGAGCCCGATGAGGGCATTGGCTGGACGCTGCGCCTCACACCGCTTTCGAGCAGCAGCATCGTGCACGAAGCCAGCCTGTCGGTGCCCATCGGTTCTGGCAGCACCAAGATTATTGCCGGCCTGACGCCTGATTTTTCTGGCTACGAATTGTCCTGGGGCAACGTCAACCCGCTGATCAGCAACAACCTGCTCTACACGCACTCGGCGGCGACCAACTACATGGGTGCTGGTTTGTCGTATGCCATGGGCCCCTGGACGGCCAAGTGGATGGTGGGGCAGGTGGATGGTGTGACCACACGCAGTCTGCCCGGTATCGCTTACCGCGCAGACTACTCCGCCAGCGAGTACAGCGGTATTGGCTTTTCGGGTGTGCATGTGCGGACCAACAACGGGCCGGGCAACGTCGACTTGGTGGAGGTTGATGCCTACCATACGCGGGGTGATCTGACACTGCAGGGGCAATTGAGTTTGGGACGCCTGATTGGCGGAACCAGCGGCACCAGCGATGATGCACGGTGGTGGGGTGTATCGGCCCTGGTCGGCTACAAGCTGACGCCGCGCCTGCAGGCCATTGCCCGCGCGGACTACATTGACAACCGGGCCAATGGCGGCGGCATGTACTACAACCCGGAGGATGCCAACAAAACCACGGTGTTTGGTCCAGAGTTGGACGAAACCGGCGTCGCCGCTGACCCAACCCGTGGCGCCAACCGTTACGCGCTGACGGCCGGCTTCAACTACGCCGTCAACACCAACACCCAGTGGAAGACCGAGCTTCGCCTCGACCGCTCCACCGGCTATAACTTCCTCGACAGCAACGGCCAGTACAAGCAGGGCAACACCACCATCGGTACGGCTCTGGTGGTCTCGTTCTAAACCGGGCAGGCGACTGACCATCGCCCGCTTTGCGTTGATGGCGGGTATGCAATCAGTCCGGTCGAGGCATTGCGGGTCGGACGTGACAAAACGCTGCACGGCTGCGGCAAATACACTGATACTTGACTCGGTATAGCTCGACGGCCCGCTGCATACTCACCGACTGGTTACCCCTTGGAGCAAATGACATGAACGCCATCCTGAAGCCACAAAACACCCCATCCAATGCCGACTGGCACCAGCGCCGTTTGGCTGTCACGCCGCGCGGTGTGGCCGTGATGGCCGATTTTTTCATCGATTACGCCAAGAACGCCGAGTTTTGGGACATCGAGGGGCGCCGCTTCATCGATTTTGCTGGTGGTATTGCGGTGCTAAACACCGGCCACTGCCACCCCAGGATTCAGGCCGCGATTGCGGCGCAGTTGCAGCGATTCACCCACACCTGCTACCAGGTGGTGCCTTATGCCGAGTATGTGGCGCTGGCCGAGCGCATCGTGGCCATCACGCCCATCGACGGGCCCAAGAAGGCGGCTTTTTTCTCCACCGGCGCGGAAGCCATTGAAAACGCGGTCAAGATCGCTCGCTCAGCCACCGGTCGGGGCGGCGTTATCGCCTTTGGCGGCGCATTCCACGGTCGCAGCCTGTTCGCCGTGTCACTGACCGGCAAGGTCCAGCCCTACAAGGCCGGCTTCGGGCCCTTCCCGCCAGAGATTTACCACCTCCCGTTCCCCTGCCATTGCGCCTCGCTTGACGAGACCAAAAAGGCGATGGCCCACCTGTTCAAGAGCGACATTGAGCCCACGCGCGTCGCGGCGATTGTGTTCGAGCCGGTGCAGGGCGAGGGTGGTTTCAATGTGATCCAGAAGGCGGCCGTGGAATGGCTGCGTGCGCTGTGCGACGAGCATGGCATTTTGCTGATTGCCGACGAAGTGCAAACCGGTTTCGCCCGCACCGGCAAGATGTTTGCCATGGAGCACTACGGCGTCTCGCCCGATCTGATGACCATGGCCAAGAGCATGGCGGGCGGCACCACGCTGTCGGCGGTGGTGGGCCGTACCGAGATCATGGATGCGCCGGCGCCCGGCGGCCTGGGCGGAACCTATGCCGGCAACCCACTGGCCATTGCGGCCTCACACGCTGTGCTTGACATCATGCGGGATGAGCGTCTGCCCGAGCGGGCCAACGTGCTGGGCGCGCGCCTGCTCAGCCGCTTGCACAAGCTGCAGCAGACCAACAAGACCGTGGGTGATGTGCGGGGGCTGGGTGCCATGATCGCCTGCGAGTTTGTCAATCCCGTAACCGGCGCCCCAGATGCGGATCTCACGAAGCAGATTCAGCAGGCGGCGTTGAAAAAGGGACTGTTGTTGCTGACCTGCGGCATTTACGGCAACGTGCTGCGCTTCCTGTTTCCGTTGACGATCGAAGACAGCGTGTTCGACGAGGCACTGGCCATTCTGGATGACGTCATTGGCGCCTGAGGCGGTTGTGCGTGTCCAGGCAGCGATGGACACGCTGTCTGCGCAGGGCATTCACAGCGTGTTGGCGCAGTTTGTCGACCTGTATGGCGTGGCCAAAGGCAAGTTGGTGCCCCTGGCCAAGCTGCATGAATTGGCTGAGACCGGGGCCGGTTTTGCGGGGCCCAGCATCTGGGGCACCGGGCTGGGGCGCCTCGGGCCGCGCAGCGAGTACTACGGCCGTGTCCAGGTCGATTCCCTGCGGCCCCTGCCTTTCATGCCTGGCGTGGCCCATGCGGTGTGCGACGGCTTTGCCGGCGGCCAGGCGCTCGACACCTGTTCCCGCCAACTGCTCAAGGCGCAGTTGCAGCGCCTGCAGCAACGCGGTTGGGCCCTGTGGGTCGGCATTGAACCAGAGTTTTTTCTGCTCAAACCGGCTGCCAGTGGTGGCTGGGAGACGGCAGACGCCCAGGACCGGCTGGATAAACCGTCTTACGACCTGAAGGCCATCTACCGCAACAGGGAGTTTCTAGAGGACATGCGCCAGGCGCTCACTGCGCTCGGCTTTGAGTTGCAACAGATCGACCACGAGGACGCCAGCGGCCAGTACGAGATCAATTACCGCTTTGACGAGGCGCTGGCCGCTGCCGACCGCTTCATTCTGTTCAAGATGACGGCGCATGCGGTGGCGCAGCGCCACGGCATGGTGTTCAGCTGCATGCCCAAACCATTGGCGCATGCGCCCGGCAGCGGCTTGCATTTCCACCTCAGCATCACGGATGCGCAGGGCAGGGCCGTGTTTGCTGATCGGGCTGACCCACTGTTGTTGAGCCCCGACGGTTACCGCTTCGTCGCCGGCTTGTTGCACCATGCCGATGGCCTCAGTGCCCTGTGCGCGCCCACCGTCAACAGTTACAAGCGTTTGGCCAGCAGCAGCAGCGCCTCCGGCACCACGTGGTCGCCGGTCTGGAAGAGCTATGGCGACAACAACCGCACCTGCGTGGTGCGCACTGTGGATGGGCGGCTGGAGTGGCGTCTGCCCGACCCGTCGTGCAACGTGTATGCGGCCATTGCGGCCACCCTGGCCGCTGGCCTGAATGGCGTCGACCAGGCCATGGTCTGCCCGCCCGCTTGCACGGTGGATTTGTACCAGCAGCAGGCTGCGGCGCAAGCGATGCCGGCTCGCCTGCCGCGCGACTTGCAGACGGCGATCCAGGCGCTGGCAAACGACCGTGCCCTGGTGAGCGCTGTCGGCGAGGCCTTCTGTGCTGAGTTCATCCAACTCAAGCAGCGCGAGTGGGATGACTACCACCATACCATCTCCCCCTGGGAGTTGCAGCGCTACGCCGACGCGTTTTAGCCTCGCTGTAGGGGCATCACCCGCCGCTCATCCCTGAGTTGCTGTTTCTCGATATGAAATATCAGCATGCTGCGCTGCATCAAAATTTCTCACAGTGAAAAATTATATTTCGTATGGAAAAAAGACCGTCTTAAGTCACTGATTTTAATAAATAAAATTTATGTCTTGTATAAGACATAAGATTCATATTCAGTCTTATAGAAGACCTAAAATCAAGCCATGGTCGCCGAGCTTGCGATGCAAGCGGCCCCAATCTCTTATCAACTCAGGAGTGACCTCATGCCACAAACCCTCACCGAACAATTGAGCCGCGAACAGCAAATCGCGGCCTTGGAAAAAGACTGGGCCACCAACCCGCGTTGGAAGGGCATCAAGCGTGGCTACAGCGCTGCTGATGTCGTGCGTCTGCGTGGGTCTTTCCCGATAGAGCACACTCTCGCGCGCCGCGGTGCCGAAAAGCTCTGGGACCTGCTGGCGACCGAGCCCTATGTCAATTGCCTCGGCGCCCTGACCGGCGGGCAGGCGATGCAGCAGGTGAAGGCTGGCGTCAAGGCGATATACCTGTCCGGTTGGCAGGTCGCGGCCGATAACAACTCTTATGCGTCGATGTACCCCGACCAGTCGCTGTACCCGGTGGATTCGGTGCCGACGGTGGTGGAGCGTATCAACAACACCTTCCGCCGCGCCGATGAAATCCAGCACTCCAAGGGCATTGACGCTGGCGACACGGGCTATATCGACAATTTTGCCCCCATCGTGGCCGACGCCGAAGCCGGTTTTGGCGGCGTGCTCAATGCGTTTGAGTTGATGAAGGCCATGATCAAGGCCGGCGCGGCCGGTGTCCACTGGGAAGACCAGTTGGCATCGGTCAAAAAGTGCGGCCACATGGGCGGCAAGGTGCTGGTGCCCACCGCAGAGGCCTGCCAGAAGTTGATCGCCGCACGTATGGCGGCCGATGTGTGCGGTGTGCCCGTGCTGGTGATT
>Ga0214921_10010607_pt1 | contig 11360 bp, 8 predicted proteins | sample LL1505_MetaG_FD_177992 | JGI IMG/M metagenome (GOLD analysis project Ga0214921, IMG submission 177992) | Freshwater microbial communities from Lake Lanier, Atlanta, Georgia, United States - LL-1505 | ecosystem: Environmental > Aquatic > Freshwater > Lake | place: USA: Georgia | collected 2015-05-28
GCCTTTCGCACGGTGGTCGATATTGATTTAAACGGCACATTTAATGTGTTCCGCGGCTGCCATGATCTATTGAACCGCCCCGGGGCATCGCTGATTGCAATCACGGCGGGTCAGGCCGTTAATGCCAGTGCGATGCAGGCCCATGCCTGTGCTGCAAAGGCCGGGATTAATCAGTTGGTGCGCGTCCTTGCGCTGGAATGGGGGCCAGAGGTGCGGGTCAATGGCATTTCGCCCGGCCCTATATCGGGGACAGAAGGTATGGCCCGGCTCGCGCCCGATCCATCGACCCGTCAGAAACATTATGATCGCATTGCGATGAAGCGGTGGGGAGAGATTTCAGAGGTGGCGGATAGCGCCGTCTTCCTCTGCTCTCCCGCCGCGTCTTATATTACGGGCACGATTTTGGACTGCGACGGCGGATCGCAAGTGGGCGATGCCTCTCGTCTGGATGTTGGCAAAGGGTTGGCCTGATAAGGTCTAGCTTGCGTCCTGGCGTGGATCTTTCAGGCGGCCGCCTGTTCGCGCCCCAGCGCCTGCGATTCTCGTTGGAAGAGCAACGCCTGGGCGATTGTGGCGGTCAGAACCGCTGCATCAAAGGGTTTGGTGATGAGATAGTTCGGCTCAGGCCTTTCCCCCGTCAACAGTCGCTCTGGAAAGGCGGTAACAAAGATAACGGGCACATCCATATCTTCCATAATGTCTTTGACGGCATCAACGCCGCTGGAGCCATCGGCCAGGCAGATATCGGCGAGCACCAGCTCTGGCGAGGTATCTCTGGCCAGCTTGACGGCTTCGTCGCGTGTTCGCGCAACGCCGCAGACCCGATGCCCAATATCGCGCAGGAAGAGCTAAAGAAAGATAAGGAATAGGCGCGCGCTGTTCACCCCGCCGCACAGTTCGGCTAAAGCGAGGCCATGAACAACGCCCGATTCCTGTCCGGCCAGCTGTTGCTCGCCATGCCCGGCATTGGCGACCCGCGATTTGAACATGCCGTCATTGCCCTATGTTCTCATGATGAGGAGGGCGCACTTGGCATTGGCCTTGGTCATGTCATGGAGGGCATAGGGTTGCACAAGCTCTTGACTCAGCTTGGTTTGGGCGTGGGCGTTGCGCCCGATGTTCCCGTGCATTTCGGTGGGCCTGTAGAGCCTGCGCGCGGTTTTGTGCTCCATTCTACCGATTGGGCGGGCGAAGGAACCGTTCAGACGGCGGGCCTTTGGGGCCTGACCAGCACGCAAGATGTGTTGAAGGCGATTGCGGCAGGACGGGGTCCTGCCCGTTGGGTTGTGGCGCTTGGTTATGCCGGTTGGGGCAAGGGCCAGCTGGATGCCGAAATGAAGCGTCCTGGCTGGCATGTCGCGCCAGCAGACCACAGCCTGATTTATGACGTGCCCGCCCAAGAGCGTTGGACGCGCGCCTTCCATGCGAGCGGCATTGATCCCCGGCTCTTGTCCAGTGCCAGCGGGACGGCATAATCAGATCATATAAAGAAATCTTTATATTTGCATTGCCATTCCGCGCAGCAACGGTTAGTGGCCGGTCATTCCATATAAATGCCGGAGAATTCCCGTGGCCCATGATTATGTTGTCGCCGACCTGAGCCTTGCCGATTTTGGCCGTAAAGAAATCCAGATTGCTGAGACCGAAATGCCGGGCCTGATGGCCCTTCGTGCCGAATATGGCGCGTCAAAGCCGCTGAAGGGTGCCCGTATTACAGGCTCCCTCCACATGACGATCCAGACCGCGGTTCTCATCGAAACGCTGGTTGATCTGGGTGCGGAAATCCGCTGGGCAACGTGCAATATCTATTCGACGCAGGATCACGCGGCGGCGGCCATTGCAGCGGCGGGCATCCCTGTTTTCGCCGTTAAGGGGGAAAGCTTGGCGGAATATTGGGATTATGTTGGTCGCATTTTCGATTGGGGCGATGAAACAACCAATTTGATCCTCGATGATGGCGGCGACGCGACCATGTTCGCGCTGTGGGGCGCGCGTGTGGAAGCGGGCGAACCCCTGTTTGAGCCTAGCAACGCCGAAGAAATTGAATTCGTGCGTGCTCTCAAGGACTTCCTGAAGCGCAAGCCGGGCTATCTTACCATGTCGGTCGCCCACATTAAGGGCGTGTCGGAAGAAACGACCACGGGCGTTCACCGGCTGTATCAGATTGCCAAGGACGGCAAGCTGCCTTTCCCGGCGATCAATGTGAATGACAGCGTCACCAAGTCGAAGTTCGACAATCTTTATGGGTGTAAGGAATCTCTGGTCGACGCCATCCGCCGCGCAACCGACGTCATGCTTGCGGGCAAGGTTGCCTGCGTTGCGGGCTTTGGCGATGTGGGCAAAGGCTCGGCCGCCTCGCTGCGTCAGGGCGGCGCCCGCGTGCTCGTGACCGAAATCGACCCCATTTGCGCGCTGCAGGCGGCGATGGAAGGCTATGAAGTCGTGACGATGGAAGACGCCGTTGAGCGTGCCGATATCTTTGTCACGGCAACGGGCAATGAAGATGTTATTACCGCCGAACATATGAAGGCGATGAAGCCGATGTCCATCGTCTGCAACATTGGCCATTTCGACAGCGAGATTCAGATTGCGGCACTCTCCAACTATAAGTGGGACGAAGTGAAGCCGGGCACCGACCTTGTCGAATTCCCCGATGGCAAGAAGATCATGATCCTTGCCAAGGGCCGTCTGGTCAATCTGGGCTGCGCGACGGGCCATCCGTCCTTCGTCATGTCCTCCTCCTTCACCAATCAGGTGCTGGCGCAGATTGAGCTGTTCACCAAGAACAGCCAATATGAAAACAAGGTTTATGTTCTGCCCAAGCATCTGGATGAAAAGGTGGCTGCACTTCACCTTGAAAAGCTGGGTGTGAAGCTGACCAAGCTGAACGACCGTCAGGCGGCTTATATTGGCGTCACCGCAGAAGGTCCGTTCAAGCCAGAACATTATCGTTACTAATCTAGCCTGCTAACCCGGCGGTGTTTATCCGCCGCCTAAGCACTTAAGAGGTCCGGCATGATGCCGGGCCTCTTTGTTTTTTAGGGATGGTCATATTGTCGCCTTTGGCCAGCTTGGCGGCTGGCCTCATCTTGGCACTGTGGCTTGTCGGATGCGGCTGGGCGCTGACCAAGGCTTTTGGCCTGTACCGTCGTGCGCCGCATACTCTTGCGCAGATCGATCAGGCAGGAGAGGCGGTCGCGAGCGATGCCGTTGATGCAGAGGATGCAAAGCGTGCCAGAGCCGAATTCCGCCGCTTTGCCGAAACGCAGCGGGACACGCTGGATCGATTGTCGGCCGCCGTCGCCCAGTTTGACGCAGACCATAGCCTTATTTTCTGCAATCTGCCGTTTCGCCAGATGTTCGCCATCAAGCCGGAATGGGTTGCGGAAAAACCCGATTTTGATCGTTTGCTGGATCGCATGCGAGAGACACGGCATCTCCCGGAAACACGGGATTTTCCAAAATGGAAGGCAGAGCTGCGGGCCTGGTTTCAGCGCCCCCGTGGTGCGATTGAAGACAATTGGGTTTTGCCCGCGGGGCAACATATCCGCCTGTTGGCACAGCCCCTGCCCGATGGGGGCTTGCTGCTCATCTTTGAAGATCGGACAGAGCAGACAAAGCTGGCCAGCGCCCGGGACACCTTGTTGCGGGTCCGGCGTGCGACACTCGACAATTTGTTTGAAGCCATTGGCGTCTTTGAGGCCAGTGGTCGGCTGAGCAACTGGAATATCCGCTTTCGGGAGATTTGGGGGTTTGAAGAGGATTTCTTGATCGGTCACCCGCGTGCAGACATATTGGCACAGGCCATAGCGCCCTTGCTCGCTGTGGCTGAGGATGCAGCGGGGCTGGAAGAAACGGTGCGTACAGCCACAATTGGCCGCCGCAGAACGGGCGCGCGCCTGACCTTGAAGGATGGCCGTTGCTTTGAATATGCGGCTGTCCCGTTGCCTGATGGGGCGGCGCTGTTCACCATGTTGGATATAACGGCCAGCCAGCAAATTGAAAAGATATTGCGCGACCGGGCGGAGACGCTGGAAGAAGCCGACCGCCTGAAAACCGCCTTTGTCGCGCATATGAGCTATGAGCTTCGGACGCCTTTAACCTCCATACAGGGATTTTCCGAAATGCTGCTGGATGGCTTTGCGGGGGAGATGAATGAGCAGGTGCGCGACTATGTGTCGACCATATATGCAGCCGCCATTCGGCTGGGGTCGCTTGTCGACAATGTGTTGGACTTGACCCAATCTGCGGCAGATGCGGTGCGGTTGAACCGGGCATCGGTGGATCTGCGGCCCCTGCTCAATGCGGCGATAGAGGAGCTTCGAGACGATGCTGCGGCGAAGAATTTGGTGCTTCTTGCCGATATTGATCCAGCGATTGGGTCTGTCCTAGGTGACGCCCATCGCCTGCGCCGCGCGATTGACCATGTGTTGGAAAATGCCGTGGCCTATACGCCTGTGGGGGGGCGTGTTCTTCTTCATGCCCATCGCACAGGTGACAGCGTCGACATCATTATCTCAGATAATGGCCCGGGCATGAACCCGGCGGAACAGGCGCGTGCGCTGGATCGGTTCAGCCGGGCCGGGCCGGATATAGGGCAAGAGGAAGATGGGTCTTTGGGCATCGGCTTGCCGCTCGCCAAACAGCTGATTGAAAGCCATGGCGGCACTCTGCGCTTGATCTCAGAGGTCGGGGCGGGCACGACAGTGGAGATAGAGCTTCCCCGCAGATGATTGATACGCACCTTCTTCTTCCCGATGCACAGGCGACTGATGCTGCTGGCCGCGCGCTTGGCGGCGTCTTGCGCGCGGGCGATGTGATTGCGCTGTCGGGTGATTTGGGAGCGGGCAAGACCAGTCTTGCGCGCGGGCTATTGGCCGAGCTTGGCCTGATGGATGAAGCGCCCAGCCCCAGCTTTGCACTCGTTATTCCCTATACCCCGCCGCAGGTGCGCCTGCCCGTTTGGCATGTCGATCTGTATCGGTTGGACGATCCGGCAGAAGCCGAGGAACTTGGGCTGGAGGATGCGCTGTTTGATGGCGCCTTGCTGATCGAATGGCCCGAACGGCTCAATTGGCTTTGGCCAGAAACGCTTGCTCTCCACATTTCGGTGTCCCCAGATGGCACACGCGGCTTGACAGCCAAGGTGCCGCCGTCATGGAAGGACAGATGGCCCTTATCATGACACCACCGCCGGCTGCCCGTGCGTTTCTGGAAGCCGCAGGCTGGGGCAAGGCGGATATTTTGCCGCTGGCCGGCGATGCATCCTTCCGTCGCTATTTCCGCGTCGTTGATGGGGGTCGGCAGGCGGTGCTGATGGATGCCCCGCCGCCGCATGAAGACCCCCGGCCGTTCATTCATGTTGCTGAATATCTACGCGACATTGGGTTGATGGCTCCCGCCATTTTGGCCCGCGATCTGGATCAGGGCCTGTTGCTGATCGACGATTTTGGATCGGTGCGGATGCGCGAAACAGTGGATGCTGACCTGTCGCTAGAGGCAGAGATATATCGCGGCGTCGTGGATGTGCTGATCGAACTGCATCGCCATGCACCGCCCGCTGGGCTCAAGCCGCATGGGCTGGATCAATGGCTGGATGAGATTGGCCTGTTCACCGATTGGTATTGCCCCGAAGTTGGGCTTGAGGTGGATCGGGACAGCTTCTTGGCGGCATGGCAAGCGGTTTTGGAACCTGTGAACGCACAGGGCCAGAGCGTCACCGAATTGCGTGACTATCACGCCGAAAACATCATGCTGCTCGACGGCAAGACAGGCCTTGAAGGCTTTGGTCTGTTGGATTTCCAGGACGCACTGGTCGGCCACCCGGCCTATGATCTGGTGTCGATGCTGGAAGATGCGCGGCGGGATGTGTCGCCAGAGGTCGAGGCGCGCGAACTGGCCCGGTATCAGGCAGAAACGGGCAAGGGTGCTGACTTTGAGCAGGCCTATTGGGCGCTGGGCGCGCAGCGCAACACGCGCATTTTGGGTGTGTTCATCCGCCTGTGGAAGCGCGATGGAAAGCCGCATTATACGCAGTTTCAACCCCGCATGTGGGGGCTGTTGGAACGGAATTTGGCGCACCCTGCGCTCGCCCCGGTCCGGGCCTGGTTTGATGCCCATGTGCCTGTCGATAAGCGGGCGGCTTATTGGGCGGTCCCCAGAACATGACGCGGCTGGCCACCCCACCGCGCACCGCGATGGTGATGGCCGCAGGCCTTGGCACGCGCATGCGCCCACTGACCGACACGCTGCCCAAGCCCTTGATCCCGGTCGCGGGGAAGCCATTGCTCGATCATTGCCTTGATCGGCTGGAGGCGGCCGGCGTCGAAAAGGCGGTGGTCAACGTCCATTATCTTGCCGATGCGGTTGAGGCGCATGTGAAGGCCCGTGTGTCGGGCCTTGAAATCGCGGTTTCTGATGAGCGGGCGGTGCTGCTCGAAACGGGGGGCGGGCTGATGCACGCCAAGCACCTGATCGATGCCGATCCGTTCCTGTGCATCAACAGCGACAATATCTGGACGGATGGCAGTGCGGAGACCTTTCAGCTGATGGCGGGTCTTTGGGATGATGTGCACATGGATGCGCTGCTGCTGCTGATCCCGCGAGAGAAGGCCCATAATCACAATGGCGCGGGTGATTTTCGCATCGACCCGGCGGGGCGGTTGGCGCGGCGGGGATCAGATGACAGTGCGCCTTATGTGTTCACGGGCATTCAGATGATGTCGCAGCGGCTGTTGACCGATGCGCCTGACGGGCCGTTTTCGACCAATATCTTCTGGTCGCGCGCCATAGAGGCGGGCCGGTGTTTCGGGGCCGTGCATGACGGCCTCTGGTTTGATGTCGGCACGCCAGCTGCCATTGCGGCGACAGAGGCGGTTCTCGCCCATGGCTGATCGGCGCGATCCGGCCGTCTATACCATTCCGCCCCATAGGGCCTTTGCAGATGCCCTTGTTTCCGGCATTTTAGCGCAGCATGGCGGTGATCCGCTGGCGCTGGCGCGCGGGATCATCCTTGTGCCCAATAACCGGGCGGGTCAGGCTATTGCTTTGGCCTTTGTTCGCCGGGCAGAGGCCGGGCTGCTCATGCCCCGGCTGGTGCCGATTGGCGATCCGGAATTGGATGACCGGACGGGCCCCGCGCTCGATCCGCTGGAGGGCGCGCCCTTGCCCCCCGCCATTGATCCGCTGCGCCGCCAACTCATCTTTGCGCGCCTCTTACAGGATCAGCGCGGCATGGACGCGGCAGAGGCGATGCGGCTGGCCGCTGATTTGGGCCATGTGCTCGATCAGCTTTTGATCGAGGAAAAGACGGTCAAGGCGTTGCGCTCGGTTGAGCTTGCCGAAGGCCTGTCAGAGCATTGGGAACAGGCGCTGGAGCTTTTGACCCTGGTTCTGCGTTTATGGCCTGCCGAATTGGAAAAGCGCGGCGTGATTGATCTGGCGGACCGGCGCAATCGCCTGCTCCACCGGGTGGCTGATCGTTGGCGCACAGCGCCGCCGCCGGGCTTTGTGATTGCAGCAGGCGTCAGCACGGGGGCCCCAGCTGTCACGACTTTGCTAAAGACCGTTGCGTTTATGCCCAAGGGGCAGGTCGTGCTGGCGGGCGTTGACCACCATATGCCCGATGCCGAATGGGACGCGATTGGCGGGGAGGGCGGCCAGCCCCCAATTGAAACGCACCCGCAATTTCACCTCCGCCAAATTCTCGACCGGATGGGCGTTGCGCGGGCGGAGGTGCGGCACTGGCGCTATGGCAGCGATACGGATGCGGCCCCGGCGCGATCTCGCGCCATTTCCAACGCGCTGGCCCCGGCCCGCTTCACCGATAAATGGGTGGACCTCAAAGCATCTGAAAAGCAACTGTCGGGCGTTCATGCAATTGAGGTGGCGACGCCTGCCGATGAAGCGCAGGCCATTGCACTGACCATCAGGCACGCCCTTGGATCAGACGGCACGGTTGCGCTGGTGACGCCAGACCGGATGCTGGCGCGCCGCGTCTCGGCCCATTTGCGCCGCTGGGGCATTGAGGCGGATGATTCAGCAGGTCGGCCCTTGTCCACCACGCCGCCGGGCATGTTGCTGTTGACGCTTGTGACCGCGGCGGTGGAGCAATTCTCGCCGGTGCCGCTCTTGGCGCTCTTGAAGCATCCGTTGGTGGCGGGCGGACGGGATCGTCTGGACTGGCTGGATGATGCGCGCGCGTTGGACAGGGCGCTGCGGGGGCCACGCCCTGCGCCCGGCCTGTCCGGCGTCACGGCTTTTCTGCGCGACGGGGAGGCTCGTACGGCAACGAACCGCGCCACGGCACTGGAGGCGTGGGAGAAGATGCGCCCCTTGCTCGAGCCGATTGAAAGCGCCTTTACGGGCAAGGCGGATTTGGCCCAATTATTAGCTGCTTTGCGCACCGCTCTTGAGGCGTTGGCGGGAGACGCCGTCTGGGCGGGGGAGGACGGGCGCGCGCTGGCCGATTTGTTCACGGGGCTGGAAGGCGCGTCTGGCGACGGGCCTGCTACGGTCCATATTGCCAGCCTGCCCTTGCTCATCCGCCAGTTGATTGATGGCGTGACCAGCCGCCCAGCACGGGGTGGCCATCCGCGCGTGTTCATCTGGGGTGTGCTGGAGGCGCGGCTGCAATCTGCCGATTTGATGATCCTGGGCGGGCTGAATGAAGGCGTCTGGCCTGCGCTGCCCTCGCCCGATCCCTGGCTTGCACCCCCCGTGCGGCGGGCCTTGGGCTTGCCGAGTTTGGAACGGCGCATTGGCCTTTCTGCCCATGATCTGGCGGGGGCCTTGGGTGCGCCGCGCATTTTGCTGACCCGGGCCAAGCGCGACATAAGCGGGCCGACCAATGCGTCGCGTTTCTGGCTCCGGCTGGAAACCATGGCAGGTGGGCTGATCGAGCCGCCGCTGCGCTATGATCTGCTCGCCCGCGCGCTGGATGCTGGCAAGGGCCTGCCAAACCGCGCGTCCCGGCCAGAGCCTGTGCCTGCGGCTGATCTTCGGCCAAAGAAGATTTCGGTGACCGATGTCGATCGCCTCGCAGCCGACCCTTATGCCTTTTATGCCAAGACCATCCTGAAGCTCTCGCCGCTTGATCCCGTTGATGCAGAACCGGGCCCGGCTTGGAAGGGCACGCTGATCCATGCTGTGCTCGATAGTTGGGCAAAGCAGGATCGCTATGCGGCCGGCCATTTGGTAGAGCGGATGCGCCATGCGCTCGATGGGGCGGGGGTGCATCCGGTCGTCCGCACGCTCTGGTTGCCGCGCCTGATTGAAGCCTCAGAATGGATTGAGCAGCAGGTGGCAGAGCAGCAGGCCAAAGGCCGAACACCCCTTGCGAGCGAAATATCGGGCGAAGCCACTTGCGACGGCATTTTGGTGCATGGTCGAGCAGACCGGGTCGACCGCACAGAAACGGGGCTTGGCATTGTCGATTATAAGACGGGAAAGGCACCAACGGATCGTCAGGTGGCGGAAGGATTTGCGCTGCAATTGGGGCTGTTGGCGTTCATTGCCGAACAGGGCGGATTTGAGGGTGTGCAGGGCGATGCAGACGCGTTTGAATATTGGTCCTTCCAGCGGGAAGGGAGCAAGCCCGGCAGAATCTCTTCGCCCGCAGGAAGTAGCGGCAACAAGATACCGCCTGACATTTTCGTCGAGACAATGGTCATCAAATTTAAGGAAGCGGCTGCCAAATGGCTGTCGGGCCGAGAGCCCTTTACCGCCAAGCTGAATCCCGATTATGCCCGCAGCGATTATGACCATTTGATGCGGCTGGAAGAATGGCAGGGGCGCGATGCCTAAGCGCCGGGGCTTTACCCTTTTGCCCCGCTTGGAGGGCGCTCAGGCCACAGCATCGCGGCCGGATGCACAAGTCTGGCTGTCGGCATCGGCAGGGGCTGGCAAAACGCAGGTTTTAACCGCGCGCGTGTTGCGCCTGTTGTTGGATGATGCCGACCCAGAATCGATCCTGTGCCTCACCTTTACCAAGGCGGGTGCCGCGGAAATGGCCGACCGTGTTCATGAGCGGCTGGGGGCTTGGGTGACGCTGCCCCTGGCCGATCTTCGCAAGGATTTGTTCCACCTGTGCGAACGCCATCTGGATGATGATCAGATCGCCAAAGCGCGGCAGCTTTTTGCCAAAGTTCTCGACGCGCGCGGTGGCGGGCTGCGGATTCAGACGATCCATAGCTTTGCCCAGACCTTGCTGGCGGCCTTCCCGAGCGAAGCCAGCCTCCCCGTTGGCTTTCGCCCCATTGAAGGACGCGAAGAGGGGCAATTGCAGAATGAGGCCCTTGCCGATCTTGTTGCCCAGGCCGAGCGGGAAGGACGCGCGGGCGTGCTGGATCGCATGCAGTTTCTCGCCCGGACACTTGGCGAAGAGGCGACCCGGAACCTCCTGAAGCGCTGTGCCCATGCGCCTGATGTGATGGAGGATCTTGGCCCCGGTGCTGAGGCGCGTGTGCGTCGCTGGCTGGGGCTTGGGGATTTTGATGTGCAGGCCAAGGCGCGGGCCGAATGCGCGGATGCTGGCTTTGATCTGGCGGCGCTTCAAGCAATCCAAAACATGTTTGTTTCGGCGCCGGGCGTCCGCCTTCAAGGCCTTGGGCAACGGATCACCGATTGGCGCGCGCGCGACGTTGCGGAACGGATGGCAAGTCTGGGCGATTTGCTCAAGGCTTGGTCATATGACGATGGTCAGCTGCGGGAGAATTCGGCCTGGATTCCCAAAAATGCCGACTATCTTGATCTTGTCCGCCCGATCCATGCGCATTTCTTGCAATTGCGTGAATTGCTGCGCCTTGATGATACAGCGCGGCGTCTCTCCGCCGCACTCTCGCTGGGCCAAGATTATGCGCGGGCTTATGCCGATGCCAAGCGCGCGGCAGGGGCCGTGGATTTCAACGATATGATCCGCGCGACCGTCCGTCTGCTCCAGCAGCCGGGCATTGGCGATTGGATCCGCTATAAGCTTGATCAGTCGGTCGACCATATTCTGGTGGATGAGGCGCAGGATACGAACGCGGACCAATGGAATATTGTAAAAGCGCTGACGGAGGAGTTTTTTGCAGGCGCCGGGGCCAAGGCGGATCGAGCCCGCACCGTCTTTGCAGTTGGGGATTTTAAGCAAGCGATTTTTGGCTTTCAGGGCACCGACCCGGAGCAATTTGAAGGCGCTGGAGGATTTTTCCGGGAAAAGGTCGAAGCCGCAGACCTTGAATTTCAGCCGCTGACGATCAGCCAATCCTTCCGATCCAGCCAGCCCATATTGGATGCGGTGGACGCCGTTATTGCCGATCTTGGCCATGAAACCATGGGCCTAACGGTTAAGCCTGAGCTGCATAAGAGCGCGCGCCAAG
>Ga0214921_10010608_pt1 | contig 11358 bp, 7 predicted proteins | sample LL1505_MetaG_FD_177992 | JGI IMG/M metagenome (GOLD analysis project Ga0214921, IMG submission 177992) | Freshwater microbial communities from Lake Lanier, Atlanta, Georgia, United States - LL-1505 | ecosystem: Environmental > Aquatic > Freshwater > Lake | place: USA: Georgia | collected 2015-05-28
TGCGTCTGTTGCTTTCGCTATTGCATCTGTTGCTTTTGCTTCTTCTACTTTATCTTTTAACTCAGTTAATTTAGTAATATTAGCATTTGTAGTATCTACTAAGTTATTTAATTTATCTATCGAAGACTTAACAATATCAAATAAAACCTTTGCTTTTGCTGCTTTTGCTAGTTCTGCTGCTTTCGCGGCATCGGTTACTGGTTTGGTTACTGCTGCATCATATGCTGTTTTTATTGCATCCTCTACTAATTCAAAATTAGAACCTGCATCAGTTTTTATTTTAAGGGTTGTTCCATCAACCTTTATATCTTTTAATTCTTTTAATAATTCTTTAGCAAGGGGGTTAATGGTATCTTCAAAATTTTCATCTATAAATTTTTTAACTTTCTTTATAGCATCTTCTTTTAACTTTTCAAAATCACCTATAACATATGAGTGTAAATTGTCAGTATTATCCTCAAATTTTGTTAGTTTCTCTTGTATTTTATCAATCTTATCTTTAGTAGTTTCTACATTTGATAAATATTCTTTCACTATCTTTAAAAACTTTTTTGCTTTTTCTGATAAAGTTGATGAGTTAGAAGGTTCTGCCTCGTCATCAATAACTGGTGGTGGTTCGCTAATATCACCCCTTTTAACCATATCTATCACTGCTATTACATCTACTAATGACTGCGCTATCTTACTTCGTGCATCAATGAAGGCTCCCTTTTTTTTATTACCATCACCTTTTCCACCAGTTTCCTCTTTAATTTTCTTTATTTTATCTTCAGCCTTTTTTTTTGCTGCTTCTAAATCTGTTTTAATTAGTTTTAAACTTGAATAATTTATTAAATCCTCTAAAAAACTCTCGCCTATCTTTTTTTTTTCTAGCGTTTCTCCCAATTTGCCATATAAATCTTTAACTTCTTCAGGATTATCTAGTAAATCCTCATCCTTTAATTTATTCAAAATACTACGTATTTCTCTTTCTTTAAAACTATCTACGTCTTCGTAATTTTCTCCTTTAATATATTGCAATGATACATAACGTAAGTTATCATTCATTTACTTTAATATAGTAGCCTTCTAAAATAATTAGAGATATATATATATTAAAATTTAGTTGCTATTATACTTGTGAATAACCAAATAAACATTGTAAATAGCGATAATGATTTTGATAATTGCTTACGCTCCTCATTATTGAGTATCTTTTCAGTTTCAGTTTGCTCATCATCTACGTAGTCTGCCTTCCTTTTAATATTTAATATAATAGGTATTATTATTAATATGATTATCAATGAAGTATGAACAAGCAACCGCGATATCCCATTTGTTCCCATATAAAAATAGTAAAATAATGTGCGAATACTATTTATAATTCCATTGAAGTTCATATATTTTACATCATATCCATTATCTATATTAATGAATAGCACAACAAACCAAAATATTATAATGTATATAATGGCATAATATATAAATCCCTCGTAAAATGTTTTTATAATATTAATATCAATACACCATTGAACAATTATTATAGTTATATATCTAATAAAAAAAGTAGCAATAATAAATACTAATCTATCATCGAACGTAATTGCTAGTTCATCTAAGGGGTTATTAGGGTCATTTTCAAAATTATTTAATTGCTGAATAATATAGTCATTATCTTTTTTACCTTTATCTGAAGAATTATAGTCATCGATGTCTTGTGATAATCTGGCTATCTTGTTATTTTCATCGATATTTTCAGGTTGTGTCTTCAAATTACTTTTTAATTCTTTTATCTTCTTCCAAGTTTTGATACCCTTGTCTTTATTATTGTCTAAATATTTCATTTTTAATTGTTCGTCGCTATTGCCAGTGCCTCCTTTCATACCACCGCCTATTAACGCGGATGTTAAGTATTGTAATGAAGAAATAGTAGAAGCCAAGTCGGCTTCTTGTTTTTTTGATATATCATTTTGTCCCGATGAAGATGTAGTTATTTTTTTTTGCAATGTGTTTAAAACTTCTAAACTTAATGCTGCGGATGGCGCTGATACTGATGGTGCTGCTGATGCTACTTGCGCAGTTAATACATTGGCAATATTTACTAATTCATCAACTACAGAGCCTAAAGGTAATTCTTCTCTGTTTGAAATATCATCAGCTGCTTGTTGCTGTTGCTGTGCTGGTGCTGGTGCTGGTGCTGGTGCTGGTGGTGTTGCTGCTTGTTGCTGTGCTGCTGCTGCTAGTGCTGCTGCTAGTGCTTGTTGCTGCTGATGCTGCTGTTGCTGCTGTTGCTGCTGTTGCTGCTGTTGCTGCTGTTGCTGCTGTTGCTGCGTTGTTGCTGGTGCTGGTGCTGGTGGTGTTGCTGGTTGCTGAGGTGTTCTCGGTGATGCTGATGCTGATGCTGATGCTGATGTTGATTCGTTTTCATCATTACGTCTGTGAAATTCTTCAAATTTTTTTAAGTGGTCATACATTTCATTTATATCGTTATCTTGTTTTTTTAAACTTTCTATTACATGTTGTACTAATTGTTTTTGTTCTTCCTCTAATTTACTTATAGTTTCTTCTAAATCTATTATTTTAACATCTTGCGCATCAGCTGTATTATTGATATTTTTAAGGTGTTCTAATTTTTGTTTTAAATCTTCTATTTTTGTATCTATATCTTTTAATTCATCCATTTTATTAACAATTTTTTTATTTTTGCCATTAAATAATTTCTTAAAACGTTCCTTAATATCATTATACAGAGTGCTGCCTGAACTAGAAACTTTCATCTCTTTTATTTGTTTTATTTTTTCTTCAAGCAACTTTATTCTTTCAGATAAATCACTAACCCCTTCTTTTTCTATATAATATTCACCATCATCATCTTCTTCATCGGCAGAAGCCTCATGTGTCGGTTCTTTCTTCTTTTCAACCTTATTAGCCTTCGCAGGCATTTTATCCTTTATTATATTTATAAAGGTATTTTGCCAAGTTTTTTCTTCTCCTGCACCACCAGCCTGTCTATTCCTTCTTCGTTTATTTCGCCGTCTCATACTACCGCCACCACCAGCACTACCTAAAGGTGTATCTGAAGCGGGCGGGGTATCTGTATCACCATCAGCATCCTTAAGTTTTCTAGCATAATCGTATATATATTTAATTATTCCTTTCTCTTTTTCATGCATACTTTTAACGTTATAATATTTATTCAATAAATCATATAGGGTCTTTGGGTCTTTATTATATATATAGAGCAGGTTTGTATAATATTCATATCTCTCAGGGTCGAAGTTTTGCAAATCAATATCACTTATTAAATTTGTATTAAATTTAATATCTTCATCATAATTATTAATCCTGTTAAAGATCATATTATAATTATAAATTGATTTCTCATTTTCCTCTTCTTCATCTTTATTCATTATATTTATGCTTCCTTAATCGTATTATAGATAATAAATTATATTAAACTAATTGTATTATCTAATTACCTAGCTTAATCCAGATTACCTTACATTAATCCAGCTTAATCCAGATTACCTTACATTAATCTAGCTTAATCTACATTAAGTATGTATATCATCTTCCAAATAACTGCTACCAGTATTAATAGTATAGCAACAAACAATAGAATATACGAATATATATCTCTATAATAATAAAATAATATATTGAACAACATTCCGATAATAAGCACCCATAACACGATTACGAGGCTAGCCATATTGTTAATACAATAAGCATTAAATATTGCTTTCGGGTTATTTAATTGGTCTTTCAAGCAATACTCTAAATATCCCTTTAAGTCCTTATCAGTTATATAACTTTTATTGCTGGGGTCAGGCAGTTTTTTATAATCCAATAATACTCTTTGGTAATCATTCTCCGTAAATATGTCGCCTTTTGATAATCTGTCCAAGTTCATTTCGTAATTCTTATAATTGAATGGTATATATGAGGCTGGCACTAATTCTATAGGGATAATTCCAAAAATATCAAAATATTTACCATTCAGATATTTTGCATTTACATCATCCTTCCCCGCATCTTTATATCTCCCATTTATTTTCTCAGTAGGCACAACATTGTAAGATTGAAAGAATTTACTATAAAATACTTTCATTCTATCAGCAACCTCTTCGCTATTTTTAATATTTTTATAGGCGAGAATATACGTTTCCGAATGTAAAAACTCGCGCGTTTTGTCTGCAAGAGCATAGCAACAACTATTACCTGCATTTGTATTTTCCTTATAATCAGAAGTATCAGCTTCGCAATCACTAGTTTTAGTTTTACAATCACCCATTATAATAATAAAGTATCTCTATATTTAATAGTTAAAAAGATTATTTATTATTTATTTCAAGATACTTACTACGATAATCAATAAAATAATATTAAATATGTATGTTCCTCCCAAAGTAGTCGTAGATATATTATTGGCTATATTCAAAATATCTTCTTCATTCTCGTAGTCCTCCTTGTTATCTTTCCTATCTATATAATCGCGAAACAAATACTTGGCATCCTTACTTGCGTTTTTAAAGGTCTTGTCGTCATTATTGATTTTATTGTTGATGCTTTTGATGATATTCATTAAATAATTGCTATTATTGTTATTCGATGATATGCTAACATATTTGGTTTCTAAATAATTATAAATATATGTTAGGTTTTTATATTTTTTATATGTATCAGTTATCTTAAGGTTATCAATAGCAGTTTTATAGGCTGCATCAGAAAGCCCTAAGGATGTTTTTTTTGTTACTGATTTATCTTGAAACGTATCATCAATGTCGTATGTGTCATTATATAAGGTATCTGAAATTAATTTATATAATTTATAAGTTTTCTTTTCATATATTTCCTTTTTTTCAGGATCCGTTTTACTTCCCGCATTGTATTCAATGCGATTATAATTAATATGCCCTAGAATTAATAAATACTTGGCAATTATTTTTATTAAATTTTTATTTTGCTTCTTCTCAATATCAGATGCTTGGCTCAATAGGTCTTCTTCGCTATTATCTAGTATTTTTGTGGTATCTATAAGGGTTTTATCAGCTACAAGGAACCCATCTATTAAACTTTGAAATTCAGTCTCTTCGTCTTTACTTAGATCCTTCGTAAATTCATCTCGACCGCTAGTAGTATCTAATTTTAATACAAATTTATAAGGTATTATCTTGTTATTGTATTTTTGAAAGGAAAACTTATTATAGGAACTTATGTTAATCCCTTTCTGCTTGTTTTCAGCATCATTATAGTATACCAAATTATTATTAAACTTGTTCTCGTCAAATAAATTAAAGCATTTTTTAATAATAAAATAAATATTCTTTATATTCTCTTTATTGATAATAGTAGTATTAAAGTAGGTGTCGATATTAGCTTCAGTAGTAAGTGTTGTATGTGCAGCAAACAAACCATCAAATACCTTGTATAATGTAGCAGCATTCGCAGGTTCGTATTTTTCAGCATATATATCCTTAAACGTCTCTTTATAGTAATCTCGGAACCCATTCTCATCGCTTAGAATACCGCTATTTATATTTGTAAATTGTAATCTGCTAGATTTTATTTTGGGAATATTATAGTATGTATCCTTGCTTTTTATTGGGTCTAATACGATAGTAGTATTTAAAGGTTTTTTAAAATCTTCAATATCTTTATCTAATTTAACTGATAAAGTTTTGATTTCTTTTGCTAATGTTGATGCTAATTTGACATCTGCAATTGTAGGAGTAGATGCGGATGTAGTCTTAATATAGTTTTTAACTGACGGATGGGTAGATGTTAGTGGCAAATCTCCTGATACCTTCTTTATAATAGTGTCGATATCACTAATTATTTTGTCTCTTTGTTCAGTAGCTGTGTTTTTCACTTCTTCACTACCCACTATAATAATACTAGTAATAGAACTCTTTATAGTTTCTAGTGATTTTTTAATTGTTGTAATTTGGTCGTCGGCTTCTTTACGTTTTTTGTCAAAAGCTGCCTTTTTTATTGCATCAGTAGGCACAATATCTTTCTCATATTGTGCAATTAAAGCGTCTATTAATATAATCAATTTATTAATATTGTCAAGTGCATTAGTAGTATCTATTTTCACATCATCTTTCAATTTAATATTACCATTTAATAATGAATAGAAGACGTTGGTAATAATATAATTTTGCAAGTAGTTTTTATTACCATTTACGATTTTGTTATCGTATAATCGTATATATGGCGTAGTAATATTATTCAATTTATTCAAAGACCTCTTGTAGCTGCTATCTAAGCATTTATATACCACGTATTTATTAAACCACGTATTAAAGCTAATAAAGGCTATTATATATAAAATTAAAATCCCGAGCATAAATAATGGTAATATATTTTTAAATATATCGCTATCTGATATAAATGCGAAGGATTTTAATACAAAGTCTATCAATAATAGAACAACTATAGATACAATAATTAGCATTAAAATCTTGAACAGGTTTGGTCGCCACGTTCCAAATAAAAACGTAGGTGTAAAGTAATCATATCTATGTAAGAATTGCGGTATTAAAATAGAACTATTGTTCCCTATTTCATTCATATCCCAATATTTTTCATAAAATAAATTGGGGTTATCATATGATATATCTGCAGTATATACATATTCGGCATTTGCAGTATTCGCATTGGTGTTATGCTCACCTCCTTCTCCATTATAAGTTATAGGAAGGTTTATTTCTTTGTCGAATATTAAAGATAGCGCAGTAATATCATCACCTTTGCCTGTATCTTTGTTGCTTTTTTCTATATTCTCAAAATTTTCTTTGATATCCTTCTTTAACGTATCAATATAACCTTTTACGGGTTCAGTATCATTTGATAGAGATTTAGAATAAATTTTAGATAGTTCTTTAAATGCTATTAATATTTTCATGAAATAAGCAATGTTCGTTTTAGTTGTTTTATTATATTTGCCGTCATTTAATTTCCTTAATGTAGCAATCTCATCCTTTAAGTCATCGCCTATATATGTTTTTTTGTCTGATGACATATCTGAATTATTAACATAATTATCAATAGATTTTTTGATAGACCATAATAATGACTTGGTTTTCAGCATTGGCTTCGTATTACTGCGAAAAGACATTACGATATTCATCAAATTTAATAATATGATGATTGATATAACATAGCATATATATGTGTTGTAGTTCTTGCTGTCGGTATTTACATAAGTAATTAGAATGGCACCAATTAAACCAAGAGAGATACCAATAATCCCATTGCTTAAAGTCGATGACGTATCTTTGAAATAGTTCAGGTATCCTGCATCATCATTAGGAACATATCTATAGATTATTATCGTAAGCAATATTATTAATAATAAAATATTAAGAACATAATATGATTTGGAACTAGTTTTATTCTCAAATAATATGTAATGATAATATATAAATACCAATATAGAGATTATGAAGACAAATATAGTATATGTCTTCGAATTAAACACGTCATTCGGCATTCGTAAGTTATAGCTATTATTAGCGATTTGATACCTGTCTGTTTCGGCTTCGCAATATATATTATTACATTTTTGCTCCATTATGATTTTTGACAAATCCTTTATATAGTTAAAATTGAAGATAAACATAGATATATGTCTCATCTCATTTAGATATATAATAATCATCATTATAAATATTGTAAGATTTATAGTAGAAGCAATCATAATTTATAATTTTTACTTTAACCCTTACAAAGAAAAAAAGATATTCTAAGATATTCTATGTGTATATCATTAGTATCATAGCGTCATAGCGTCATAGCAGCGTCTATGATTGCAAAGTATTATAAACATTATACACTGATATGCTAAATATAATGGCGATTATAATTACAAATAATAGATATACATAGTTCCCTTGCAGAGATATTGAAAGTATATATAATGGAACTATTAGGAAAACTATATATACGTAAATAAATCTGAAGATATCCTCGACCTTGTTTTTGATTTTATCCTTCGCCTCGTCGCTATTATAGTATTCGATTTTATCAATATTCTTCAAGGTTATCTTGTAATTATTATTGTTTTCATATATAATCGTCGTGTCGCTATTGTATATATCTAGTAGTTCGCCTACAACCGCGCTGTTATGTATGGTAGTGTATGAGATATCATTAATTTTATATTTGGAATACTTCTTTATTACGTCAGTTATAGCCGCGCTACCTGCTTTATTCTCTTTTAAAAGGATGTCAAATTCCTTCATTAACATTATGTATTCGTATGTGTCGGTATCCGCATATAGCTCTGTTAATTTCTTTAATAGGATAGAGAAGAATATTATGAAGAGCAATATATATACAAATAAAGTATAAATATAATACCTGAAACAGGATGCGTCGCATTCTCCTAAACACCTTTTAAGTTCAGTAAAAGTATCAAAATATACATACATATACATTTGAATACCAAAGAATATTATTAGGAATATAAAGAGTGGCATAGACATATTCAAATAATAGTTGTATATTTTCATAATATTACTTATATATTTATTGACTACCATAATGATGCTGATGTCGCGATTTAAATCGAGGTAGTCTTTTGTATTCACGCTAGCGCCGCTAGTGCCGCTAGTGCCGCCCGTATATTTGTAAAAGAAGTTAGATAGATTGTCGACATCGTATATATACGTCGACATATTCCACATATACGAATTCTTAACATCTAATTCATTTATCAAACTGATATCATTATTCAAACAATACTTGTTAAATGTTTCAATTTTATCATACAAATCGCTATTATATTTCAATTCTATTATTGGTATCATAGATAATATAATTAATAATAGTAATACCATTATAAATATCTCCAATATAGCATTTTGAAACATTTATAATACTATTAAATTTATTAAATCTAATTATATAAAGGATATTAATATTCTTTTTTATCATTGTTATAATACATAAATTTAGAAGGTGTTGAGAAGTCCATTTCTTCGTCCTCGCTTTTCCCTCTGCCTATATTTCGCAGCCTTTTTAATGCATAGTTATTTCCTGATGCAACTCCTGCTGATAGATTAAGAAAACTGCCAAATCCCGAAGTGAATTTGCAATAAAATTCATTGCATTTTGCTGGAGGAAATTGCTTATATATTATACTAGTTAATTCAGGAAACTCATATTTTCTAATAGCCATTATATTTAATATATATAATTATAATTATAAAAATAAATTATTACTTCGCACTAATTACTATTACCCTTTAACCTATTTAAGTGTGCTTGCATTTCTATATCGTAAGCGTCGCAAATATTCCTTATATTATCCCATTTAGTTTCTGGATTTGTAAAATCGAATTCCGCATCCGCCGCTTCTGCTGCATCCGCTGCATCCGCTGCTGCTTCATTATTTTCTGCTTTCACATCCTTAGCATCCTTTACCTCTATATTCCATAAATCTATCAAGGTATCTATAACATTCTCTTTGTTCTTCTTAAAGATGACTTCAATGTCTTCTACTGCAATATCATTAGGTGCCTGCTTAATAACTTCGTCCATACCTTATTCACCTTTATATATATACCATAATAATATATTATTTATATCTATTTACATTCGCCGATATCTATCCGATATCTATCCGATATCTATCCGATATCTACCCGATATCTACATATTTATTTTTATTATACTTGTAATAGTTCTCGGCGATTTCATAAGCAATCTTTTCATATGGGTGCTCCATTGAGTAATTTTTATGGATAACATCATTAATACTATTAGGATTATCATTGCGATACAAGCATACCATAACATTGGCATCCGACACCATAGCGCTATTCGCAGCATTCGCAGCTGCATAATATATCTTGCTATTTGTGTCGGGATTTGAACGGATATATTTAGCAGATTTATATGCTTTTTTATCTATCTCAAGTAATCCCATATCCTTTATTATTTTATCAAAAATATTTGAGTTATATCTTTGATATATGTGAATTTTCTCGTGTATCAAAGTATTTGTTAAGTTCAATTCATCGTATTTTAAAACATTTTTAGATACAAAAATGATGTTCTCACGTGTATGTGGCAAACCTTCTTCATATTCTTTAATTTTATCATTAAATTGGTTCGCATAGGTATTCGCAAATATCCATTTAATACCTGCTATATCATTGCCATTTATATGATTAGCGTATTCTAACTCCTTAAATTGCCCCATTTTGAAATAATTATCGGCTTTATCCGCACATTTACCTAGTAATTCCTTCTCTTCTGCAGTGAATGTTATAGCAGTATCCTCAATATTATCAATATAATCCATATATGTCTTTGCGTGTCTGGCGTGCAAATCTAAAGCGGACATATTGCGAACATAGGCATCGCTATCATTTCTTAGAAAATCTGCGGTTTCCTTGAACGTCATAAATTTAATGTGTCCTCCATCTTTATTTTCGTATTTTTCAGTTATATTAATCGGAGATATCGGAGGTATCAAAGACACATTATATGCTAAGTATGCTAAAGCAGATGCCACAAAGACCACAAGAATAATTAAGAATATTAGTAAATAGAACATCATTATATGAAATTACTTATATCCCGTCCTTTATTATAATTATAATAGTTTTTATTTTAGTAAGCAATTCTTTAATTAGTCTTCGCCGTCTTCGCAGTTTTCTTGTCTTTCTTAGCATCTTTTTTGAAACAGAATAAATTTTTGTCTATTGCTGATACAACATTGCCATTAGGGTTTGTTTCAATATTTCTACATATACCTTTGCTCTTGTAGTTAGAACTATTTATAAAGGAGGTTCTCACAATAATATCGCTTACATATATTACATCGTTTGCATTTCGCGGGATTTGATACTTAACTATTCTTAATTTACTTACCATTGTCGGCGTTCTAGACCCAGTTAATGACTCCTGTTTGCGAACTGGAGGTTTATTTTGTTTCAAATCCAATATATTACTTGGTGCCGATAATGGACGTTCCCTTATATACCCTTTAGTATATGCGCGTTCTCTCTTGTCCGTAATGATTTGCTTATAGGATACATTGATATGCTCATCACTTATTTCTATACACACATATCCATAGGAGTTTAATGCATACGCAGATATTCTATATTTATCGCGGGTATCGTGACCTTTGACATCATAAACATCAAAAGACTTATCTACAAAATCCCCTTTAATTAAGTCGGGGTCTGCTCCGCCTGTTCCTGCAGTAATCTGGATTAATACCTTGTCCTCCTTTTCAATCTTCATTATGCTAAAGTTATGTGTGTCTGCGCATAAATATATGATATTATTATCAACTAAAATATCATATAATATATCTATTAATATTCTATATTCTAGGTTCTTCTTATCAATATCATG
>Ga0214921_10010610_pt1 | contig 11354 bp, 7 predicted proteins | sample LL1505_MetaG_FD_177992 | JGI IMG/M metagenome (GOLD analysis project Ga0214921, IMG submission 177992) | Freshwater microbial communities from Lake Lanier, Atlanta, Georgia, United States - LL-1505 | ecosystem: Environmental > Aquatic > Freshwater > Lake | place: USA: Georgia | collected 2015-05-28
GAATCCAGGTGGGTGATATCATCGATCATTTTGTACTTCCAGCCAAAGGCTTCGGCTAGGGAACCGTTGTGTGGATGAGCAGCTTCCAAATACTTGGGGCCTTGAGCAGCGTCTTTCGCTCCGTCAATTATTCTGAAAATGCCTCCACCGTGATTGTTTATTAATAAAATTTTCAAGCGTGGAGCTAAGGCTTTCAACTGCAATGCGTTGGAGTCGTATAGAAAGGAAATGTCCCCGATAATGAGTACATTCAGGCGATCGTCTTGAGAAGCATATCCAAGTGCCGTGCTCATGCTTCCATCAATACCGCTTGTACCTCGGTTTGCAAAATAGGTACATCCTTTAATCGGATCAAACAGTTGCGCATATCGAATGACGGAACTGTTGGCCAGGTGAATCACCGTTCCTTCGGGAACCCACGAGAAAAACGATTGATATCCATGAAAATCTGTAAGATGTGCCGATGAAACTTTGAATTGATTGAATTTGTCTTTCGTTAGGTAATCGATTTGTTTCCATTTGGAACGATAATCGAACGAAGTCTTTTCAATGCCCGCTTCGTACAATTTACGAAAAAATGCAGCAGGTTCACACACCATCGAATGCGTCAGTTGCTGATAGGTATCCATTTCGGTAAATGCAAGGCCAATCCTTACGTGCGCTAACAAGTTTACCTTGCGCAACCAAGCTTTAATGCGTTTTGATACTACAGCACCGCCAAGGCTGAGGAGTACCTCCGGCTGGTAGTGTTCGATGGTGCTTTCGGGCAGAGCGTTCAAGGAACGATCGATGCATGCATTGAAGAATTCGGAAGGCAAATTCGAAATGTTTTCGGTCAACACGGCTACGTTGGGTAGGGTGGCAAATTGTTCCAACGCCTCCAAAAGCCCGGCATGCTCGGCCATTTGTCCGCACACCACTAAGATTTTCTTACCTCGCATCAAAGCAGCTAATTCCTCAATAGTCTTTGGGTTAGGTTCATGATTTCTATGGATCGAGATGCTTCGATGAAAATGCTGGATTTTCTCCGTCGTTTGATACAACGGTTCGGATAGCCCTAAATTCAGATGAACAGGTCCCTCATGAACCAAGGCATGCATCATCAGCGCTGTTTCACGCTGATAAGGCCATAAATAATCTTCCATGACGGAGCAATCTTCGAGGTGGACAAATCGATGAACAAACCCCTGAAAGAGATGCTGTTGCCGAAGAGTTTGCCCGTCTCCTTGGTCGGTCCATGCACTGGGTCTGTCGGCTGAAATAATCCATAAGGGTATGGAACGGTAATAGGCCTCGGTTACCGCAGGCAGATAATTCGCAAGGGCGGATCCCGAGGTGCAGCACAACGCCACCGGTTTACCGGTTTTTTCGGCTAAACCTAAGGCAAAAAAACCCGCGGAACGTTCGTCGTGAATTACAAAGGTTTCAATTGCGGGATGCAAATCAGCACTTAGGGCTAAGGGCGCATTTCGAGATCCAGGCGAAAAAACCCAATGGATAATGCCGTGAGCAACGCCCTGGTCTATCGTTAGCTGCACGATCCATTTGTCGCTCGTCGTCATAGGTTAAAAGTACTCAATTAAGGAACGTTAATAGGGTATTGCTTTTATTTTCAGTTTCGATCCATTCCGATTCAGGATCAGAATCCGCCGTGATTCCTGCGCCAACGTAGGCATGAAGGACTCCATCCATCACCTGACCGCAACGAAGGTTAACAAAACAATGCGTGTCGTGTTCTCCGAAGAAACCAATGATTCCCGTATACAACTCACGCTCATGTTTTTCTAAGGTATTCAGCGATTCTCGGGCAAGTTTTGTTGGAATTCCGCATACTGCCGGAGTAGGGTGTAACTGTGTGATGATTTGACGCTCCAGGTTCTTGGAGGTTTCAAACCAAAGATCCGTGCGTAAATGGGTAACAGGTCCTGCGGCATGATTGTAGGGCCCTTCTTTTTCAAACGGGATTTGGAGATCTCGAAGCATCTCTTCGATGTACTCCGTTACAATTCGTTGTTCTACGATTTCTTTCGATTGCCAATTAACCACTTCCGCACTGGAACGAGTTCCTGCCAAGGACATTAAAAAGTAAATGTCTTCAACGCGCCGCAACAATATCTCAGGACTCGCGCCAATCCACTCGCCCAATTGATGGTCGTTGAAATGATAAACGAAAGCCGAGGGATACGCTTCGCACAACGTTTCAAACAATTCCGATGGCGTTGTGTTTCCCATCGATTTGCTGATGACCCGAGAGATGACCAATTTTACGAGCCCTAATTGCTGTATTCCCTGCTTTACCTTTCGAACCATTTGAATAAAAGAAAGGCGATTTATGTTATGCGGTGCTATTTTCCTGGGGTGAACGATGGTGCGTGGACGATTGTTTGGCTGAAATTTGTAATATGCTGAACCTTTGAAATTACTGACAATAAATCCCTTTAATTCCCTCGATGAAGCTTGGATAAACATTCCTTTTTCGCGAACGATTTCTTTTCCTGGGATTCGGTACTGTAACATTTTCGGTTACTTTTTAATGCGCATAATAGTCAAACGTCCCGTGCAAACCAATTGTTCAGTTTCCATTTCATGCACATCCACATTCCAAACGTGGGTTGAGGATCCCGGGTGCACCAAGGTTCCAGTCGCAATGACGGTTCCTTGTCGGACCGCTTTTAGATGCTCCGCATGAATCGCCAATCCTACGGGTCTTTCACCCGTTCCCTGTGCCATAAGAAAACTGCCAAACGAACCCACCGTTTCAATCAATGCCGCTGAAGCACCGCCGTGTAATATACCCATGGGTTGATGCGTGCGGTGATCCACTGGCATGCTGAATCGAAGAAACCCGGAACCAAGTTCGATGCACTTGATACCTAAAGTTTCCATAAGCGTGTTATGGTTGAGCGCATTAACTTCTTCCAAGGTGAATTGACCAAAATTCATGGCGTAAAAGTAGCGAAAAATCAAGATTACTTCGACGTAGCACCTCGATGATCCCACCCGCAAAAAAAAAACATAGATGCAGCATTCTTGGGTTTAAATGTTATCCTTAATTTGGTGGAAAAACACGACCATGGTAAAAATTACGTTGATCCTGATGCTTCTCGTGGGGAGCTACGCCTTTGGGCAATCTCAAACCGAAATGAATCAAGAGGCCTTGAAATCCTACCAGATAGCGGATGCAGAAATGACCGTCATTTATAAGGACTTAATGAAGTCTTTGGGCCAAACCGAGAAAAATTATTTACTCACGGCGCAACGGGCCTGGATATCCTACAAGGAAGCCCATTGTAAAGCGATTGCATACCAATACGACGGTGGATCGATGCAGCCAATGGTGCAATGCGCTTGTTTAGAAACCCTTACGCGTGAACGAATCCAACAATTAAATGCCTATAATCCGTAAGGGATTAACGGGTATAAACGTAATACAAGATATTCGCTCCCATTTTTAACGCTTGCTGTCGTTTTTCCTCGGGATCGTTATGCACACGTTGGTCTTCCCAACCGTCGCTCAGGTCGGTTTCGTAGGTGTACAACAGGACCATCCTTCCTTCGTGAAATAAGCCAAAAGCTTGAGGACGTTTGCCGTCGTGCTCGTGTATTTTGGGTAATCCTCCCAGTTTGTAATGTACCGAAAACAGTTCATGATTCGAAGGCAGTTCTTGCAAATCATATTCAGGAAAGACCTTTTTGATTTCACTTCGAATATATTCATCCATTCCGTAGTTGTCGTCGATGTGCAAAAATCCTCCCGCAAGCAGATATTCCCGCAAATTCATGGCCTCTGCGCGTGAAAAAACCACGTTTCCATGACCGGTCATGTGTACGAAGGGGTATAGGTAAATATCCTTGGATCCCACCTCAACATAAGGAACTTCCTTCGAAATTTGCGTCCCTAAATTTTGGTTGCAAAATTGGGCTAAATTGGGGAGTGCTGTTGGATTCGCGTAGTAATCCCCTCCGCCGCTATATTTTAGTACCGCCACTTTGTAGGTTGCTGTATTCTGCGAATAGCCAAAATATACCAGGCTAAGGGCTAAGCAAAAGAATCCATGTTTCATCGCGAAACAAAGATACGTTTTTGGTTTCATCCTCGAAGTGCTTTGGTATGCTTTTCCGTTTTGTGTAAAAAAAATCCAAACCCCCTGTGCTTGAGCAGGATTTTCAAGTAATTTTACGCGCCCTCTGTGGGATTTTCAAAGTCGGAATTTATGCCCAAAAATACTTCTATTAAATCGGTGCTCATCATTGGTTCAGGACCGATTATCATTGGTCAGGCCTGCGAGTTCGATTACTCCGGTTCCCAAGCAGCCCGTTCCTTGCGAGAGGAAGGAATTGAAGTTATCTTGATTAATTCGAATCCTGCAACTATCATGACGGATAAATTGGTCGCAGATCATGTGTATTTGATGCCCTTAGAAACCGAAAGTATTGTTGAGATATTGCAGAAACACACGGTGGATGCCGTTCTTCCCACGATGGGAGGACAAACCGCGTTGAATTTATGCATTGCTTGCGACGAGTTGGGGATATGGTCTGAAAACAAGGTTCAAATTATTGGTGTCGATATTAAAGCCATTGAAATCACCGAAAATCGCGAGGCTTTTCGCGCATTGATGCTGCAAATCGATGTGCCTATGGCGCCGCAGAAAACCGCAAAATCCTTTCTCGAGGGAAAAGAAATCGCCCAAGAATTTGGCTTTCCCCTTTGCATTCGTCCAAGCTATACATTAGGCGGTTCAGGAGCTTCTATACTTTACAAACCCGACGAATTTGACAGCCTGTTAGAACGCGGATTAGAACTTTCACCGATTCATGAAGTGATGATCGATAAAGCCTTGATTGGATGGAAGGAATATGAGTTGGAATTGTTGCGCGACGACAACGATAACGTGGTGATTATCTGTTCTATTGAGAACTTTGACCCTATGGGAATCCACACAGGAGATTCCATTACCGTTGCTCCTGCCATGACCTTGTCCGATACCACTTTTCAGCGCATGCGTAACATGGCCATTCGCATGATGCGGTCCATTGGAAACTTTGCCGGAGGTTGCAATGTGCAGTTCGCGGTGTCCCCCGATCAGCAAGAGGATATTATTGCCATCGAAATCAACCCTCGAGTTTCACGTTCGTCGGCGCTGGCCTCCAAGGCGACCGGATATCCGATTGCCAAAATCGCCTCGAAACTTGCGATAGGTTATCGCCTGGATGAATTAAAAAATCAAATAACCCAAACTACATCGGCTTTATTTGAACCCACCTTGGATTACGTGATTGTAAAAATTCCGCGATGGAATTTCAATAAGTTTCCAGGAACCAACCGCGAATTAGGCTTGCAAATGAAGTCGGTAGGCGAGGTGATGGGCATCGGCAGATCCTTTCAAGAGGCCTTACAAAAAGCTTGTCAATCGCTGGAAATCAACCGCAACGGACTTGGGGCTGATGGTAAAGAGCTGACGAATCAATCCGAAATTTTAACCAGTTTGGAAAAGCCAAGCTGGAACCGATTGTTTCATATCTATGACGGGCTTAAATTGGGGATTCCCTTTAAAACGGTGGCAGAAAAGACGAAAATCGATCCTTGGTTCTTACGCCAGATGGAAGACCTCATCAAAACGGAGCGGCGGATCGAACAATTCCAGATCGATTCCATTCCTGCAGATTTGCTGTTCGAGGCGAAGCAAAAAGGGTATGCTGACCGACAAATTGCGCACCTGTTACGTTGTTTGGAATCGGCTGTTTATGCAAAGCGTCAGGCATTGGGAATTAACCGGGTGTATAAATTGGTGGATACGTGCGCCGCAGAATTTGAGGCCCATACTCCATATTACTATTCTACCTTTGAATATGAAAATGAAAGCAAAGTAAGCGATCGAAAAAAGGTGGTGGTGTTAGGCTCGGGACCGAATCGCATCGGTCAGGGCATCGAATTCGATTACTCGTGTGTCCACGGTGTGCTGGCTGCCCGGGAATGCGGGTATGAAACCATCATGATTAATTGCAATCCTGAAACCGTTTCTACCGATTTTGATACGGCAGATAAATTGTACTTTGAACCGGTGTTTTGGGAGCACATTTACGACATCATCCAACACGAACAACCGGTTGGCGTAATCGTCCAACTTGGAGGGCAAACTGCCTTGAAACTGGCGGAGAAGTTGCATCGTTACGGAATCCGCATTTTGGGAACGAGCTTTGAAGCGTTGGATTTGGCCGAAGACCGCGGAAGGTTTTCCAAATTGCTTGAACGTTTAGAAATTCCTTTTCCAAAGTACGGGGTGGTCGAAAGTGCCGAACAAGCGCTTACCCTAGCAGAAGACCTTGGCTTTCCTTTGTTGGTTCGGCCCAGTTACGTTTTGGGTGGACAAAAAATGAAAATCGTTATCAATAAAGAGGAATTGGAACATCACGTGGTGGATATTATCAATGAAATGGGATCCAACCAAATTTTATTGGACCACTTCATTGGTGGGGCCATTGAAGCGGAAGCCGATGCCATTTGTGACGGCGAGGACGTGTATATTCTGGGCATTATGCAACATATTGAGCCCGCTGGAATTCATTCTGGAGATTCATACGCCGTTTTGCCTCCCTATAATTTAGGCGATTTCGTCATGACGCAAATCGAGGATATTACCAAGAAAATCGCGTTAGCGCTGGAAACGGTCGGTTTAATCAACATTCAGTTTGCCATTAAAGACGACCAAGTGTTTGTCATCGAGGCGAATCCAAGGGCATCGCGCACAGTGCCGTTTATTGCAAAAGCCTACGATGAACCTTATGTGAATTACGCTACAAAAGTGATGTTAGGCGAGAAGAAAGTGAAGGATTTTGTTTTCAATCCGCGCAGAGAAGGATATGCCATTAAAATCCCGGTGTTCTCCTACGAAAAATTCCCCGACGTTAAAAAAGAGTTAGGGCCTGAAATGAAATCTACGGGGGAAGCCATTCGTTTTATTAAAAATCTTAAAGATCCGTTTTTCACGAAAGTATATTCGAAAAGGAATATGCACCTTTCAAAATAGGCGATGGGAGTCGTTAAGCAAGATGCCTTTCGAACGACCTTAATCGCTTATGTTGGGTTAATTCTTGGGTACCTCAACAAGGCAGTGCTGTTTATTCTATTGCTCTCAACCGTTGAAATAGGTATCGTTAATTTATTAATTACGAGCGGTTTATTTTTCGCTCAGTTAAGCAACTTGGGAACGGTCTACGTAACATGGCGCTTTTTTCCTTTTTTCAGAAACGAAGCCAAAAAAAATTATGGATTTTTACTGTTGAATTTTTTGGTGGTACTTGTTGGTTCTGCAGTATTTACGGTGCTTTTTTGTGTCTTCCAGCACCCCATTAATGCCTATTTTTCCACCAAATCACCCTTGTTTGTTCAGTATGCCTGGTGGGTTCTGCCCGTAGGAATAGGTCATGTATTTTTTTTACTGTTCGAAAATTACCTGCGTGGATTGTTTAAAAACGTGCTACCGGTATTTCTTCAAGATGTTGTGCTGCGGGTTATTACGACGCTGCTGCTCGTGGTCTATGCAATGAAGGGGTGTTCCTTTGAGGTTTTTCTAGGATTGTTAATGCTGAGTAATTGCTTACCAGCCGTTGTCTTATGGATCTATTTAGTTCGCAAAAAAGAACTAATGTTTTCGCTTAAAAGCATCGCGGTTCCGCGCAGGTTCCGGAGGATTTTGTGGCAGTTTAGTGCGTTTTCTTATATCAATTCGTTGGCTTCCATCGTCGTTATTACGTTGGATGCGCTGATGATCGGGGGAATGATCGGTTTGGCTGCGGTGGGGGTTTATACGACCATGGTGCAGATAACGAGTGCTTTGCTCGTACCCTTTCGCGCAATGACGCGGGTGAGTTCTCCGATTGTTGCGAAGTATTGGAAAGAAAAAAACTTGCAAGGTTTACAAGAAATTTATCAAAAATCCAGCGGGGTGGGATTGTTTATAGGTTTACTTTCTTTTCTGGGAGTTTGGCTTCCCGTGAAAGAGCTGTTTTCGTTTTTGCGTCCTGAATTTCAAGCAGGTATTCCTGTATTGTTGTTTTTATTGTTGGGAAGACTGGTGGATATGTATTGCGGTTTGAATGGAATCATTTTCGCAACCTCGAAGAAATATAAGTACGACTTGGGGTTCACTTTGTTTTTGTGTGCAGGGATTTTCATCTTGAATTACACCTTAATCAACGCAGGTTATGGGATTGCGGGGGTAGGTTTTGCTACCGGAATCATTTACGTTTTCTACAACTTAGCCCGTTCCTTTTACATTTTCAAGGCGTATCGTTTGAATCCGTTCCGTCGAAACCATTGGGTGCTTTTCGCTTTGGCGCTCGGGGTTATTTTCATCAAGTATTTGCTGGAGTGGATCTTCCCGCTAAATACAGCATCCACTGCTATGCTTCGACTCGTACGAATCGGTGTAATGGAGTTTTTTGTGGGGCTCTTTTTCGTTTTTCCTGTAGTTTATTACGGCGTGGAGCCTGAGGTAGCCGGTTTTGTTAAACGATTTATGACCCGTGTAACAACCAAGCGGATAAAAGTGTAATTTTATTTCATGAATAGTAGATTCTGCTTGTTGATTGTGCTGATTGCCTTGATTTTACCTGAAATGGTCACGGCGCAAGATCGCATGGACATCGATGATTCCTTTGTGATTGAGCTCGGATTACCGAACGGATTTGTGAATGCTCCGTTTAGAAACATTATGCAAGGATTAGTTTATGTTGCTCCCATGTATCAATACACGCTGAAATCCGGACTATGTATGGGGGCGGGGATTCACTATTCCTATTTTAATGTCAATCAATTCAGGATAAACCAAAAAGTTTCGGGCGGAATGCATAACGGGGCAGCCTTTCTGAAATTAGGTTTTGAAAAATTTTGGACTCCGTCTTTAGCTACAGATATCTCGATAAAAGGTGGATTAGTTCAATCGGCTTTCACAACAGACGTATTAAAAACCTTAGGCTATACGTACCAAGCTCGAATTTCGAGTTACGTTGAACCCAACCTGGGGATTTGCTTAGCTTCAGATGTCAACGCCTCTTTCCGACTAACGGTAGGATATGCATTTTATGGCTTCGGATTTCGACCTTCGAATTTAGGCGTGAATTCCGATTTGGGTTATTCGGCGGCAGAATTCAATAAAATATCGTCGTATTTAATTGTGGGTTTTGGATATTCTCGCTATTTCAATGGAAAGAAGAGTGCCAATACAGGATGGGACGAAGAATAGCAGCATGCGACCGTAAATAGCCGATGAACAGTTTTATCCAACATTTTCTTCAAGAATTTCATTTACCTCTTACCAATCCGGTATTGGTGTTTTCCATCATTTTGTTCATCATTCTCCTCGCGCCAATCGTTCTTCGAAAATTACGCGTTCCAGGGATTATTGGTCTGATTATTTCCGGAATTGTGATTGGTCCCAAAGGGTTAGGAATAATCGGGGAAAACTCCATCGCGGAGGAAGGATGGATTAAGTTATTTTCCACCATTGGTCTGTTGTACATTATGTTCATGGCAGGTTTAGATTTAGATTTGAACCAATTCAAACGCTATTACAAACGGAGCGTTGTTTTCGGAGCGATGACCTTTTTCATTCCTTTGATGTTGGGATTCCCCATTTGTTATTATGGATTGAACCTCTCTCCAATGGCTAGCTTGCTAACGGCCAGTATGTTTTCTACGCACACCCTCGTAGCGTATCCAATGGTCGCCAAGTTCGGATTAACCAAACATCATTCCGTTGCCATTAGTGTGGGGGGAACCATTTTAACCGATACGGCAGTTTTAATCATTTTAGCCATTATCTCCAGTGCATCCAACGGTAATTTGGACTTCGCCTTTTGGATACGATTGATCACTTCGTTGTTATTCTTTTCCTTAATTATGTTCTATTTGCTTCCAAAAATCACCCGTTGGTTTTTGCGAAAATTAGATTCGGAAAAAACTTCCCAGTACATTCTGATATTATCCGTGGTGTTTTTTGCTGCTTTTTTAGCGGAAGTGGCGGGTGTTGAACACATTATTGGTGCCTTCGTTTCCGGGCTGGTATTGAACCGTTTGATTCCTCACAATTCAGCACTGATGAACCGAATCGACTTCATTGGGAATGCGCTGTTTATTCCTGTGTTTCTGATTTTTGTGGGAATGGTGGTGGATTACAGGGCGCTTTTTCAAGGCACTTGGCCGTTAATCATTGCCGGGGTTTTAACGGGGTTTGCGATTTTTTCGAAATGGCTTGCTGCTTGGGTAACCCAACAGATCTACCGAATGTCGGGGCCTGAACGTCGAATGATTTTTGGGTTAAGTACTTCTCATGCGGCCGCCACTTTGGCGATAATCATGGTGGGATATCAAGGTAACATACTGGATCTTAATGTGGTGAACGGAACCATCTTGCTGATTTTAATCACCTGCATGGTCGCTAGTTTCGTCACCGAGAATGCTGGAAAAGAAATGTTGATGCAGCTTGCGGTAAAAGGGGAAGACGAGGTGCTTGAATCTAAATTGCGCAATAAACATTTAGTAGTGGCCATGAATAAATTGGAGGGCAACGAAAAAGTGCTCGAATTTGCTTTGCAAGTTTCTGATCCAAAGGTCATTAATCCCATTTCGGTGGTTAGTGTTTTACCTAATTCCCGACAGGCTCAACAAATTATACACAAGTCCAGGAAGAATTTGGAGGAAATTGTGAAACATTTTTCCGGATATGAAGCGAAATTGAATACCATTGCCACGGTGGATTTGAATATTTCCTCCGGTATTTCGCGTGTCGCCTTAGAGTTGGTAGCCGACGCAGTGATTGTAAATGATTCGAACCGACCTAACTTTTTAAAAATGATTGTGGGTGATGACCGACAGCATTTGATGGAATCTTGTGATAAAACCATTTTTTTCTGTCAGATTGATAAACCCTCCGTGGATTATCATCGACTCATAGTAGTTGCTCCAGCGTACGCTGAATTGGAAAACTATTTTATTTCTTGGGCGGAACGTGTTTTACGTTACAGCAATGAGTTGAAATTAGAATTGCATGCTTTTATGACAGAAAGTTGTTTCGAGCGCTTAATGCGTGTAGGCGAAGCGAATCAAATTGTAACGAAGGCTATATGGCATGAATTAAACCAAAAAGAAGATTTCTTTCATTTAGCTGGGGTTGATAATAACGATCTTATGGTGGTGGTCAGCGCAAGACCTGGATCCATTGCTCATACGGTGGACCAGGAAGCATTTGGACTTAAAATCCTGAAAGCTTATGAAAACAATGACTGGGTATTAATTTATCCTGGGCAAGATGCGGATGTTTCTTACCGAAATTACGAGGATGTATCTGGAG
>Ga0214921_10010611_pt1 | contig 11353 bp, 13 predicted proteins | sample LL1505_MetaG_FD_177992 | JGI IMG/M metagenome (GOLD analysis project Ga0214921, IMG submission 177992) | Freshwater microbial communities from Lake Lanier, Atlanta, Georgia, United States - LL-1505 | ecosystem: Environmental > Aquatic > Freshwater > Lake | place: USA: Georgia | collected...
CCATGATGCTGGTCACGCGTTGAATGCTCGCCACCACGTCAGTCATCGTATTGCCTGCAGAATCTACAAGGTTAGTTCCCTGCTCAACTTTTTCCAAGCTTTCTTGAATAATGGAGGCTATCTCTTTGGCAGCACCGGCACTGCGCTGCGCAAGAGCCCGAACTTCTGAGGCAACAACGGCAAAGCCTCGACCCTGCTCTCCTGCTCTGGCAGCTTCGACAGCTGCATTGAGAGCCAATATGTTGGTTTGGAACGCAATATCGTCAATAACCGAAATAATGTGACCGATCTTTCTACTGGCCTCATTGATATCTCGCATGGTTTCAACCACCTGCCTTACCTCTTCTCCGCCTTTCACAGCGACTGTGGAGGCATGAACCGATAACTGGTTAGCCTGATGGGCGTTGTCGTCGTTTTGTTTAAAGATACTCGAGAGCTCATCCATTGAAGCTGCCGTTTCTTCCAGAGCGCTGGCCTGACTTTCGGTGCGGTCAGACAGGTCATGATTGCCTTGTGCGATTTCGGCACTGGCTATAGACACTGACTCAGCTCCCTGTCGAACTTGATAAACCACTTTGGATAGGCCTTCACGCATGGTGTTCAATGCGGTACCTAAAGCTGCCAGTTCATCATTACCCTGAACATTAATCTTCACAGATAAATCGCCCTGCGCCACAGCGTGTGCCACATCCACACCTTGAGCCAATGGTCGAGTGATGCTTTTTGTAATCCGTAAAGCCATCACAATACCGGCGATCAAAGCGCCAACGGATAAAAATAGAACCCACCATACGGCTGTTTGTGCAGATTCGGCGGAATCCATTTGGCGCTGCATCATTGTTTTTTGTTGTGAACTGGCCAAATTAGAAGTTTCGGCCAAAAGTTCATTGAGCGTTGTGCGCGTGTTCCCCGCCATACGTTTGGCAGCTGCAGCTTTATCACCCCCTTCAATTTCTTCAACTGTCGCGGTGAACTCTTTGTCAAAAGATGATCTAAGAATATTCAATCTTGCCAATGATGCGGCACGGTCTACGTCCATCATCAGTGGCTTCAATAATTCGAGGGCTTGGTTAATTCCTGCGTTATGTTCGTCAATTTCTTTATACGTTCTGACCCGAAGCTCTCTGTCTTCTAAAACAAAGAGCAACGCAAGACGCCCTGCAGCACTTTCTGCATGCAAATTGATTTTGCTGGCCAAGTGGGCTCTCACCGCATCACCTTCAATGACTTCGCGGTTGGACTGGGTGACCAAATTAAGACTTAAAACCGAGACCAGAGCAATCAATCCGAGTAGGCTCAACAAAAGCACGTAGCTTAGAGACAGTCTTCTACCTAAAGTCATTGGTTTTCCTTTGTGTGTGATGGCCTGCTTTGGGCAATAAGCATTTTAGAAATTAAATGATCAAGAGACAAAGTGCCGGGGCCGCGAGCCAAAATTAATAACAAAACGCATGCCCAAACCCCATGTGTGGGATATGCACCAGGATATACAAGGATCTGGATGATCAGAACCATCAACAACAGACTCAAAGCCGCAAACCGACTGGATAGACCTAACAGCAGCAAGACTGAAAATATATGCTCGGAAACAGCTGCTGAAATTGCCGCGACCTCAGGCGATACAAAGGGCAGGCGGTATTCGTCACGAAACAAAGCCACCACGGAGGAAGAGAGGTGGGGAATCCCTAAGTGGAAGTCGCCACTGATGAAGTTAAGTTCAAAGTTTTCCACCTTGGTTTGGGCAGATATCCAGAAAATAGCAGCAACTGAAAACCGGCCCAACAATGCAATCCACGCATGAGGAATGGAGTCCAGATATTTCAAAGCAAGGTCCACCCAAAGTTGAAGCTTCATTGTGTAAAAACTCCTGTGAGATGTGGAGAACAACCGACAAATGCTTTGCATTTAAGCAAAAGCGAAAAAATCAAAGCGAGTTCAAATTTATCGTTTTGGCTTTGTGCAGCTTCTACGGCCACCTCAAGGCTATTTCCGTCCAAAAGGGCTTGAACAAAAGCACTCTCCGCCATATTCAGATTGACCAATATCACTTCAAGATCTTGACGTAGGAACAGTGCGCATTCTGGAATCGTGATGTCGACAGAAGCCAATGCTTTCTCAATTTGGGTGGTCCCTTCAAGTTGATGAGCCGACCAAATAGATATGGCTGAAAAACACGACCTGAACACCCCTGTAGACGGATGCAACTTCCAAGTGCTTTGCATGAGCTTGTTGGGATCATTAAGCAAATCATTAATATGTGTTTGTGCAATTGGGGGTTGATCCGCTGCATGCAAAGACACTACTCGCTGCCACTCCAAACGGGCTACATCAGACAAATAAGGCACTTGGGAACACGACGGGGCATTTTGAATAAACGAATCAAAACCTTCACCGAATTCAACCATCACTGGGGAATGGGGTGGGTGTTGCAAAATGAATTCGCGTGCTAGATTCCTGAAAAAAGGTTCGCCCACTAGGCTCAATACGACGGGGAACGTGTCTTCGAGTGCTTCTATAAGGGAAGCTATTACATTATTTCGATGAACAGCGAAGCGCTTATGAAGATCTGGGCCACTCCTCCAAAGTAAATTTTTTGGAACACTGCTCCCAGGATCCAGCAATGCAGTTGCAAATTCTTGATACATCATGAGGAAGCAGACATCGTCAAAGTGGAGATTTGGCCAGCTCCCATTAAATGCTCGGCTTTTTGTGCCTCTTGCATAAGATCTGAAAAACTGGGCAGGTCATGATCCCTTTCTAAAAGAGTGGGTATCTGTCCAAGTTTCTCCAAAGCAAGCTCATAAAGCTGCCAAACTGGATCAATGACAGGGGTTCCATGGTTGTCAATCAACAAACATTCACTGGAATCAATGGGGTCGATGACGTGGCCCGCCAAATGCATTTGGCACACCGAACGAAGCGTCATGGTCTCAATGACTTTAAAAGGGTCTCGCCCCTGATTGACGCTACTCACATACAAGTTGTTGATGTCTAGAAGCAAACCACATCCGGTCCGTTTAACAATCTCATTTAAAAAATCGCCTTCCTCGTAACAGGAGTCCTGAAATTCAAGATAGGTCGCTGGGTTTTCAATAAGTATTTTGAGTTTCAGATGTTCTTGAACACAATCGATGTGCTTACACACACGATGAAGAGTTTCATCAGAATAAGAAACCGGAAGCAAATCGTTGAAGTAGATGCCAGCATGTCTGGACCAGGCCAAATGTTCTGAAAAAAAAGATGGCTGATAACGATCAATAAGGCTGAGCAAACGATCTAAATGCTTGACATCTAAATCTTCTGCTCCTCCTATGGAGAGGCCAACACCATGTAGCGTTAATGGATAACGCTCACGAATCAGTCCGAGATAATGATGAAATGGACCGCCGGCAACCATATAGTTTTCAGCGTGAATTTCAAAAAAACCAATGTCGGGCTGTGTGGCAATGATTTCTTTAAAGTAGTTGGGTTTTAGCCCAATGCCTGCACGCTTGGGCAGCGGCAAGGCCAAATCTGGCACGTTCAGCTTCTCTTTTCAGAGAACTCAGCAAGTTGACCATTACCTGTAGGTGAGGTTGGCGATTTGATTTTTTCACAAGTGCCCTTGGGAACAAAAGTCCAAGCATTGCCTTGGTAGTCCACCTTAGAGGTTCCTGCGCATGAGGTGCCAGGACCTGCCTTGCAATCATTTTTTCCCTTCAACGCAACACCGAAACATTTTTCCTTTTCGCCGGAAGTGTCCGCAGAGAAAGCCGAATTTGAGGCAACGGTAAGGGCCGCGCTGATGGACAGCGCTAAAGCGGAAGCAGATAAAGTGGCTTTCATAGCTTGAATCTCCTGATCATGGTGGTTGAGTCTGAATGCTGTGAAAGCGAGAATGCGCAAGCCAGCCTTTATATGCTGCTACGATTTGACTGTTTGGAAGTCTTGAAAAACAGTTCGCCAGTACCGCAATGGATCTTCTGACCCCACTCGTCAGTAACTTTTCACCTTCAGTCAAAACTTACTTTTCGGGCAAAACATGCCTAAGCGGTGGTTACGATGGCTTGACACCAGTCGGACATTTGCATGTGATCAAGTCCGGAAACCTCACTGTAGGTTTACAAAACGGTCAGGAAATGTTTATCAATCAACCCACCGTCCTCTTTTTCCCAAGGCCTTACGCACACCATTTCAGACCCGATGAATTTGGAGTGGAGCTCGTCTGCTGCATGGTAGACCTTGGATTTGCCGAGCAAAATCCTCTGACCCTTTCACTGCCCGAAGTCGTTTGCATTCCTTTGGCTGAGCTATCCAGCATTGGCGCCACTTTGGATTTGCTTTACCAGGAAGCGTTTTCAGAGGAAATTGGGCGACAGATGGCCCTTGACCATCTCTTTGAATACTTCATTATTCATGTCATTAGGTATTTGATTTCTAAAGGGCAATTCATTCGCGGTGCTCTGGCTGCGATGTCAGACCCGAAGATTGCCCATGCCTTAAACGCCATGCATCAGAAACCCTCGCATCCCTGGACCCTTGAAGAACTGGCTCACCTCTCGAGCATGTCTCGCTCCAGATTCTCAGAAAAATTTAGGTTATTGACTGGTATTACTCCACTAGATTACTTGACCACTTGGAGGTTGGCGGTAGCTCGTGGCCAGCTTAGACAAGGAAAGTCTCTTAAAACTATAGCCACTATGGTGGGGTATCAAAGTCCTGAAGCTCTAAGCAAGGTTTTTCAGAAGAAAGTCGGCCAAACCCCTGCACAGTGGATTAAAAGATTGGCCACAACTTGACCTAAAGTCATCCCGTAAGAGTTTTGTGGTTGGTTCCGTCTAAGGTACATCTCAACCCCTATGGAGCAATCACATGCAACTTTTTAAATATGCCAGAACACTTACTTGCTTTTTGTTGGCTTCATCAACTTTGCTAGCACAAGCTACCCTACCTGATCCCTTAGACCCTCGAGAAGTTGCCCACATGACCATTGAACAAAGAATGGAGCATGGGCAAAAAATAAGAGAGGAAATGAAGAAGGCAACGCCACAAGAGCGCAGGGTCTTTCGGGAAAAAATGAGACAGAGGATGCAAGCCCTCAGCCCAGATGAGCACAATGCATTGCATGAAAAAATGCGCTCAGAATGGCAAAGCTTAACCCCTGAACAAAAGGATAAGCTTAAAAAAGAAAGAAAAGCCATGATGGATCTTCTGACACCCCAAGAACGAAAAGAAATGCGTGAAGAACGTAGAAAAGCCATCGAAAACTTGAGCCCTGAAGAGCGCAAGAAATGGCACGATGAAATACAAAAATCGTCTCGAAGGGGTTGACGCTTAACTCTCAAGCAGTAGAACTTAAGCTATGGGGTCACTGGTAAAGTGGGCGTCCGATTGGACTTCGACACGACTTCACAAAATTGATGCGGCTTTGTTTGAACAGGCCTGTTTGGGCAATCAGAAGGCCGCCCATCAATTGGTAAATCAACTCAGCCCCAAGGCCAACGCGTTAGCTTGGCGTTTGCTTGGGGACGCTGCTGAAGCACAAGATGTGGTCCAAGAGGGCTTTATCAAACTGTTTCAAACCAAGCAGTTCAGAGGCTCCTCAAGCCTGGCAACATACTTCCACGTGGTAGTTTCGCGCTTGTGCCTTGACCGGCTCAGAGCGCGCAAGGTTTTCAGGCACGAAACAAATGAAGACTTAGGCGATGTGGTGGAAGATGAAAATCAAAACCCATCTCAAGATTTGCAGAGAGCCCAATCGGTTTCTGCAGTTCAAAGGGCTCTGATGCTTATGAATGCACGTCAGCGGGTGATATTGACACTTTGGGCTTATCAAGAAGCCAGCATCTCTGAGATTGCTGAGATGATGGGTCTGGAAATCAATGCGGCGCATCAATTGCTGCACCGTGCCAAAATCAACTTGCGTCAAAAATTGGAGGGGTTGGGCTATGAATCATGACGATCAATTTTTGAAAAATCTCATTCTCAAAGATGACGCACCACAGTTGCCCTCATCTTTTGCTCAACAAACCGTTCAGCGCATTCACTTGACATTACCCCAGCTGCACCACACAAACAATAACTCATTGACTTTGATATCAGGGATGCACGCGCGCAAAAGGTGGTTGATAGGCGCACTTGTGTTGATCGGCGCATTTGCCCTGCAACAACAACATCAGACTTTATTGGACGAGGAGCTTTTAAACATTGACACCTTGTCCATGTCCAGTTTTTCGGTGCTTTAAATCTGATGTAAGCAGGCGGTTCCCCACAGGGCTAGAGTCTCTGCCGCAGCCGTACGCATGGCTTTAAGGACAGCCCTGCCATTAGGCTAATGCTGGCGGCAAGGGTGTGTTTGACTAAAAGCTCTAGATGGGGAGTGATTTAACCAACCCCTGCGACAAAGTTGTCGGTTCAACCGACATGTTGTTGCTGGCCCCTGTTGGCAAGTGGCCTAGACAGCGCTTGAACCCAACATACCGCACAAGTCAATCCAACATCCAAACCGACAGGTTAACGGCGTCTCGGTGCAGCGCTGCCTAGGGGTTTTTGTGCTGGGGCATGCTTTGGCACACGAGGTGGGGGCTCACGCTAGATAAGCTGGCTGTGGGTTCGGCCCCGGCATACGGGCCTATACCGTATGCAATCTGTCCACCTTAAATTTGAAGTCATTTGGCTGGAACGGGTGTTTTTTGGCTGTTTTTGTATCCTTTATTTAGTAAAAAGCACAACGCAAACCCCTTTGCTGACCCTTAAAGCGATGGTTCGGGCGAGTGGGTTGTCTTATGTTTCAAAGAACATCCCTAATGTTTCAAGTCTATTTATTCAATTAAATCAAAGACTTAGAGGCGTATCGGTGGACAGATTGCATAAGGTTGGTGGACAGATTGCATACGTCAGGTGGACAGATTGCATACGACTGCGGTGCAGGACCTATTTACAAGCCGTGTCGGTGGCATCTTTTTCGTATTTGCTGCCACCGGGTTTCAACTAGGTGGACAGATTGCATACGCGCATCGCAGTATCGTAGGGTGAGTCAATCGCGCTTGTCGTGGATTTCACGCACCACCACATCTTCAATCACGTCGGACTTAGCGCTCGAACCACGACCTGACTGCATGTCTTTGCGCAAAGCTTGTATTTGCTGCCACATCAGCACCACTTGTGGCTTTTGACCAGTCACCAACCAACGCGCAGAGGCAAATGCCACATACAAGACCAACCAACACAACACGCCCAAAGTAAACAGCAAGGCGAACGCCACACCCAACAAAGCAAATAGCAAACGAGTCAAAAAAGCCATGACTTGATGTTAACGGTCGTGGGGGTGTCCACCTCTTCTGAGCCGCAACGCATTACCAATCACCGAAACCGAACTCAAGCTGCAAACCAGTTGTAGGTGAAAAATAAACATGTGGCGCTCAAATCACCCGTACAACACCAGCTGGGCCGGCTTGGGGCAGAATCAAACCGCCGACACGCTGATTTAGATAAATCGTGACAGACTGACTGAATATTTGTTTTGGGGAAATAAATATGAAAGAGAGAGTTTATAAAAGCAGCGACTTTCTTGAATCCAATACTGGCGATCCCATTCGCTCAGTCATATCGGAATCCAAGGAGTCAGCTGTAATTGCCTGGCATATCAACCCTGGTCAAAAGATTAGTGCCCACCTTCATCCTCATGGACAAGATACTTGGATTATTCAATCGGGCAAGGGTGAATATCGACTTGATAAGGCTGGAACAACAAACTTTATTAGAGCTGGTGATGTAGTAATCGCTTATCCGGGGGATACGCATGGCGTACTCAATACTGGTTCAGAGCCATTGATTTTTATATCTGTAGTTTCTCCTTCATTATCAGGGTACGAGTTATTGCACGATCAATAAGTCGTCTGACCAAAAGAAAATAGCCCATTGAGTAGACTATGAGTATTTTGGCCAAGCCCTGAAAATGTCATGTGACCTTGTTACTCAGTTGTCTGTCGGAGAAAGCAGCGGTCAGCGCAAAATAAGCTGGACTTGTATTTAACTTCCGGACAATCTTATATGTTGACTAAGATATAAATCAACGAGTATTTTTACAAACTTAAGCAGTAATTTAAAATGGAACTTTTGACCTCGCCAGAAGCATGGATTGCGTTTGGAACTCTCACTGCGTTAGAGTTGGTTCTTGGTATTGATAATATTATTTTCATTTCAATTTTGGTGGATAAGCTTCCGAGGGAAAAACGTGAACTTGCACGAAATATTGGTCTATTTATGGCCATGTTCATGCGAATTGGATTGCTATTGGTCTTATCCTGGATTGTTGGGTTAGTTGAACCTATGATTACAGTACTGGGTCATGCAATATCCGGTAGAGATACTATATTGATTTTGGGTGGCTTATTTCTTATTTGGAAAAGCACTACCGAAATTCATCAATCCATTGACGGCGCAGAGCATGAAAATACATCCATCAAACAGGCAACTTTTTTTTCTGTAATCATACAAATCATGGTGATTGATCTGGTTTTTTCCCTCGACTCCATCATCACCGCTGTTGGCATGGTGGATGAAGTAGCCATCATGATTGCAGCCGTTATTACTTCGGTGGCTTTGATGATGTTATTTGCTCGCTCAATTGGTAATTTTGTATCTAATCACCCTTCCATCAAGATATTGGCACTAAGCTTCCTAGTTGTTGTGGGTGTTGTGCTGATTGCAGAGGGTTTTGAGCATCACATACCCAAAGGGTATATTTACTTTGCGATGGCTTTTTCAGTTTGTGTCGAAATGCTCAATATCAAATTCAGGAAAAAACGTTTGTCTAGCAAAACATCTAACAGCGATTAACTATCTCGACACAAAGCACACCATGCACTTAACACCTCGTTCAAGTCGACCCGGCCGTGATTGAGCTGGGGCGAGCTGGTTGCACAAAAGGCAGCGGCCAGCGCTAGATAGGCTGTCGTGCGGATCGACCCATGCGGCAACCTGAACTCAATGCAGCTTGACGGTCGGGTTGGTTTGTTTGGTGATCATGCGAGACAGGGTAAAGAGCGTGGTTTTGAGGGCGCCGTGAATGGCCAGCTCGTGCAGTTTGTACAAAGACAGGTACATCAGCTTGGCAAAATAACCTTCGATCATCAGACTCTTACCGATCAAGCCGCCCATCATGTTGCCCACAGTGCTGAACTTGCCCAGTGACACCAGCGAACCAAAATCTTTATAGCGGTAAGGCTTGAGGGGCTGGCTGGCCAGGCGGCGTTGAATTTGCTTTCTCATGTGTGTGGCCTGCTGATGCGCTGCTTGCGCACGGGGCGGCACAATGCCGGCACGGCCACCATCGGCATCCGAGCAGGGGCAAGCGGCGCAGTCCCCCAAAGCAAAAATATCGGGATCGCGTGTGGTTTGAAGGGTGTCGTGAACCACCAGCTGATTGATGCGGTTGGTCTCCAGCCCGCCAAAGTCTTTCAGGAAGTCCGGCGCTTTGACCCCAGCAGCCCAGACCACCAGTTCTGACTCAATCTCGCGGCCATCGGCCAAGCGAATGCCCGTGGGAGTGACCTCCATCACTTTGGAGTTGGTGAGCACCTGGACACCGAGGCGTGTGAGGAGTTGCTCGGTGGCCAAGGACAAGCGCGGCACCAGGGCTGGCAAAATTCGATCGGCCGCTTCAATCAGGCTGACTTTGATGTCCTTGTCCACATCAATGCGGTCCAGACCGAAGGCCACCACCTCCCGCGTGGTGCGGTGCAACTCCGCGGCCAACTCCACACCGGTAGCGCCCGCGCCAATGATGGCCACATGCAATTGCCGTTTGTGGATGACTCCCTCCTGGTTGTGCGCACGAATACACGCATTGACCATCCGGGAGTGAAACGACTTGGCGTCAAACTGTGTTTCCAGCTTCAGTGCGTACTCTCTAACCCCCTGGGTGCCGAAGTCATTGCTCAAACTTCCGACGCATATCACCAGGGTGTCGTAGTCAATGTACAGGGTGGGTGTCACGGCCCGACCATCCTCATCCACATAGGGCGCGAGTTCGATGGTCTTTTTGATACGGTCCAGGCCCTTGAGTTCACCAATTCGAAAAGTGAAGTGGTTCCAATGTGCCTGCGCCATGTAATCCACTTCGTGGTCGCCCAGGTCCATGCTGCCAGATGCGATTTCGTGCAGCTTGGGTTTCCAGATATGGGTGCGGTTTTTATCGACCAGGGTGATGAGCGCGCGCTGGCGTCGGCCATAGGTCTGGCCCAGCCGGGTGGCCAGTTCGAGGCCGCCAGCACCCCCTCCTACGATGACAATTTTGTGTTGTGTATTCATCTTTATGCCCGTATTTAGGTCAAAACCTACACTTACCTCCTCGTTAAAGTCGTCTTGGTCGTGATTGAACTAGGCCGGGCGGGGGCAGAAAAGGCGGCGAAGGTGTCGAAATTAGCGGCTGCACACCAAGAACAAAGTCTTAGATACGAAAAATCAGATCGAAAGGGTTTTTGAAAAAATGCATCAGATTGATTTTTCATTAAAGTAATTTAGTTAGGATTTAAACTAGTTCATTGCATTGATTCTAATTCTGAGACAAAGCAAGCATCTCTGAGGAATTCATTTTTTATTTTGAATTTTTTCAGTTATTGGTGACAGCGTATTTCTGTCGTCCACCAATTTAAATCCTGCCACCACTTGAACTAAATCAATGGCTTGGTTTTTAAGGCCCGAAGCTGCGACTGCCATTTGTTCTACTAAGGCTGCATTTTGCTGTGTGGACTCATCCATGTGATTCATTGCCTCGCCGACACGGGTAACACCCAGATTCTGTTCTGCACTTGCAGCACTGATTTTACCCATGATGCTGGTCACGCGTTGAATGCTCGCCACCACGTCAGTCATCGTATTGCCTGCAGAATCTAAAAGGTTAGTTCCCTGCTCAATTTTTTCCAAGCTTTCTTGAATAATGGAGGCCATCTCTTTTGCGCTGCTCAATGGCATCGAGCAGCGGATAGTATGAAAGCCAGTAAAGATATGAAAATCAACCGCACGATGCCGAGCGTCATATTCAGTCTAGAAATCAAGGCGCACCAGCACTGGCTTTGGAGACATAGCGTGCAATGGCCTCGATCTGACTGTCAGAAAACTTAGCCCGATAAGAGGGCATGCTCCCCAAACCATTGCGTAGCGCCTTGGCCACGCGCTCAACACTAGGCTTGATCTCGTCCAGCACGGGGCCTACAGCCCCTTCTGACTCCGCATCCTTGAGCGTGTGACAAATGGCGCAGGCAGGTACCGCCATCAAAAAAAGCGACTTTCCCGCCGTGTAGGTGGGATCATCGGGCTGCGCGTGGGCTAGGCAGGCTAAGCCCAGAATGGGCCAAAGCATTAACCTAGG
>Ga0214921_10010613_pt1 | contig 11352 bp, 9 predicted proteins | sample LL1505_MetaG_FD_177992 | JGI IMG/M metagenome (GOLD analysis project Ga0214921, IMG submission 177992) | Freshwater microbial communities from Lake Lanier, Atlanta, Georgia, United States - LL-1505 | ecosystem: Environmental > Aquatic > Freshwater > Lake | place: USA: Georgia | collected 2015-05-28
CATTAATTTATGCAATTCGTGCTAATAATTTAGAAGAAGTTAGAAAATTACTTACAATTAATCCAGCTATAATTAATGAAAGATGGATTGATTATTTAGGTCAAACTCCCATTTTTTTTGCTACATCAGTAGAGATGCTTCGATTATTAATAGAATTTGGTGCCGATATTAATATAATAAACAAAACGGGTTATACTTTGTTAATGAGTCTTAGTGCGAATGATATGCATGAACTTGTACTATTTTTAGTAAATTATGGTGCAGATATTAGTATAACAATTAAAAGAGAATATGGAATAAATATAAATATATTTGATTATTATATACATATGTCAAAACATAATCTTCCTTATACTTATTTTAGAGGAACTAGAGTAAGAAATTATTATGCTAAATATGATCCTATTATTACTACCATATATAAATTATTATTAAATAAAGGCGCTAAATTTAATAATATAATTGATTTTGATGATTTTAATCTAATACCTACGCATGATCCTACGAATATAACAGAGGTGGCAGATATAAATAAATTAAATTTACTAAAGAAAAATAATATGGTCCTACCAGCTTTAGTAGCACAACCTGAAGCATTTAATATTGACTATGTTAGAGTTGGTCATCCTACTGTAAAATACTATCAATATTTAAAAGAAGCATATAATATTACAGAAGCTGAAATATTGGCAATGGCTACTGAAATGGCATTAGAAAGACGTATGCCTGCTGCTCTTTCACGACGCAGATATTTGGAAGAAGAATCTAGAAGATTTGCTCATGCTACAGCAGCTGCAAGTGCGCCACCATCATCACCTTCAGCACCCGCAAATGCAGGTGCCGGTAATCTTTGATTAGCGCTAATTATCTTAGATAATTACCGGCACTGGACCCTAAATCTAATGTGTTTTTACTTTACTAACAATAATATTTGTTTTCTTAGATTGACATAAATCATTTATGTCAAATATATTTTTCTTTTTTTCGTCTTCTAATTGATAGTTATCTTGATGAAATCTAATAAATCTATCACTACCAATTGGAAATGGATCCTTAATCTTTGCCTTGTACCAAAAGATACGTTCATTTAAATCTCTTGATGTATTACTGTTATCTAAAATCATAGTACCATAATTATCTGTTAATTGATTAAATAATGAATCAAATATTTCGAACTTTGGAAAGATCCCCGCGTAGTGTTCATACAATTTTCTTCTATTTGAGAAATTATCCTCAGCTAATAAGCATATAAAATTAAATTGACTTCTAAGCTCTGGGGGGATAGCCATGCTGTATTGTAACACTAAACAAAAGGTTATACCGTAATGTCTGCCTTCACATAAAATACTCACCAAACTTGGATCAGTAATCCATTCATTTTTCTTACTTTGAACATCATCCATAATTAATAATACTCGATGATCAATTAATGTTTTACCTTTTTTAGCTCGTTCTAAATTCTTTTTCATTATCATTTCTTGCCTTATTAATAATTTGGCAAGAATTTCTGGTTTATATTCATGATGAATAAAAGAAGATGGAAAAACTGTATCATAAAATTTAGTTATCCTATCTGTAGGCGCAATAATTACCCCACATGGAATGTCATTGATTATTGATAACATATCTCTAACTACCCAACTTTTACCTGACCCAGATTTAGCAATTACACAAATTCTAGGATTTAAAAATTTTCCATCTTTTGCAAATCTTAATTTGTTCATGTCGAAATCTTTAACTGGAACGATTTTACCGTTTATATTTATTTCTCTCATACTATAGGATTGGATATTTTTCCTTAAACTTCACCCGCGATACACTTAAACAAAAATATACAGGATAAATTTACAAGCCATTAAAGGTTTGCGTAGCAAACTGAGGAAGCATAGCTTCCGAAACAAGCCGCAGGCGACGTTTTAGAAGTTACCTATATCCGTAAAAATTTCTTGAGTTGCTGATCCTTCTTTTATTGTAATATAATATAAACAACTTATTAATATAAGAAAAACTACAAATGTTCGTCTATTTAATGACGATGTTTTTCTAGCATTAATGTAACAATCAAATCTCTCTATTAAATAATATAGTAATGCACCAACCACAGACAAAATTGCTGGATTCTTTAGATATTTTAAATATTCATTCATGATATATATTTAAAATAGATTAATTTTTTACAAATTTAGACATTCAAATTACTATAATATTTTCCATTTTGTTCTGATCTTTCTGATTTTTCTGTTAATGGTTCTAATCCATTTTTATTACTATATTCTTCTATTAAATTATGTTTTCCTGGTTCATAATAGACTGACGATTCAGATAAATTACTAAAATTATTTTTAACTAGAGAATTTAAATTTGCTCTTGGTTTAACTTCCGACATATCTTGATTTAATATTGAATCCCTTAATGTTTTTTCTGAAAAATCTAATGTCTTATTATTATTCTTTAATAATTTTACCCCATTCATATCTTCTGATCTTACAGTTGATGCTAAAACAGAATGTAAATCTCTTGGTGATGATGGTGTTGCATCTGTTCTTCTTATTTTTTCTGATTTTAACATATTTTTTATTTGATTCGATTCTGATTTTAAATCTGTTGCTACCTTATTATTCTTTTCTAAATATGTTTTAATTGTTATCTGTAATGGTATCATTTTTCTAATTGCATTTTTAATACAATCTTGAATTATTTTTAATATTTCTGTTTGATTTCTTTTTATTTCTAATGGTGATTCACGATGAGAAAATAAAAATGGAGTATTATAAAAACTTCTGGCACATTCGATATAAACTAAATGAATAAAATTTTTAAAATCATCTTGAATATTTAATTCTTGTAATAATTTTTCATTATAATCAATATTAGTATTTGTTAAAACAACTATATTTGATTTAATAACTGCTTTTAATAAATCTTCTATTGTTTTACCTAAATTATTTAATCTTATTATTCTTTGATATTCATTATTTATAATTTCTGGATTCCATTTAGGAACATTTGACAATAATATTTGAAATATTTTTAATTCATCATTATTTTTTGCATTGTTTTTTGCTTCTTCATATATATTTTGTAATCCTTCATACACTAATTGATTAATTGAATTAACTAAATGAATTGTATATTCTTGCTTTGTCTCTATTAGAAAATTCATATTTATTAACTTATAAAATATATTTACATTACAAATTTATTTTACAAGTTTATTATATTCCCATACTTACCGCATTAAAATCATAATTATTACCACCTCTAGAGTTTAAATAATTTAATTCTTTTTGTGTTAAACATCTGCATCCTTCTTCATTATCACCATCACCTAAATGGCTAATATTAGATGAATAATATAGATTATTTAAATTTGGATCAGCTTTTTCTCCAGGTCCTGGATAAAAGTTATTACCACAGCATTTTTTACTATAGATTGGAGCATCTACACTTAATTGATCATAGATTTCAAATGGTTCTTGATTTTTAAAATTATCAAATTTCCAGTAAAATACACAGTAAATAACAAATAATATTATTAATATTAAACTTATTTGAGAGTAATTTAATTGCATATATTTTATATATATTTTATTTTTTTTGTCATATTTAATTTTCTAAAGGTTTTACTATTAATATTAATTTATTAATTGTCCAATTACCGCTAGAATCTTTTTTCCGTTTAAAGAAATCAATTGTTACTTCATTATTTGTATGTTTTTTTATTAATCTATTTAATTTTCTTGGTAATGTTGTATCTGTTATAATTTTTTTATAAAATATCTCTGGTGTCACTTGAAAATTATATTTCTTAGCATATTTATAATTTAAATACATTATTTCATTATACATCTCATCTAACTTATATTCTTTTTTATTTAATTTATTCTTTAACGCTCTGATTACATAAAATCCTTCCGGCGCTACTATAATACTTCCTTGTATTAATCCTTCGTTATAACTATCTATAAATGTTTTTATATCCGGCATTGATGGTATTTCATATACTATTCCGTATTTAGATCTGGCACCTGGTGTTGGTGTTGGTGGATGTGTATGATACATAAATTCATAATCTATTACATCATCTGGTATTATTGGAAAAAATATTTCTTTGTCTTGTGGATCTGTTTCTTTCCTAGTTGTCACTATAATTCTTTCTAAACCTTTATCATCAAAATCTAATAATCCACCTTGTTCAGAATAACGTAGGTGACTATGGTGACGATATTTTTGATAACTACCATCATGCATTAATGCATCTAATACTAACAGATCATTTCTTTCTATAGTAAATACATGTTTAGATGCATTTTTTCTTTTTAATAATTTATATTTTGTTGTTAATTTAAATCTCCTGTTTTCCATTAATTATATTTTAGAAATAATATAATTAATAATAAAAATTATTCAATTAAAACATGGTGATAATTTTAAATATATTGCATTACCCTGAAATCCACTACCAGTCATTGAAATATATCCACTAGTATCTGAACTTATACCATTAAAAAAATTTGGCACGCTATTATAAAGTATTGAAAATACACCTTTGTAATTATTAGGACCATTATAATATAACCAATAAAATCCACTACATATAGTATTAGTCCAACCATTTGTTACAGTTATCATATACATACCAGGAGTTGTTATTGGTGTGGGAAATTTTAGAGTACCTACTGCAGGTGTTGTAGGAAAGCTAACAGATTGACTATATGGAGAATTTATAACACCTATGTTACCAGTAACACTTAAGTTACCAGTAACACTTAAGTTACCTGCAATAGTCATATTACCACTTGAATCAATATTTGCAACATTTGTACCTGCCTGAGTTTGAAAATACCATTTACCAGGTGATCCAAAATAAGTATTTGCAGTATCAAAATATAATCTATTAGAACCAGATGATGTATTCCATTTACTATTAACAAATGAAACACTGTCGCTTACAGTTAAAGTTCCTGTAAGATTTGTATTACCATTAACAGTTAATGATCCTTGATATGTTGGATTAGCTATAGTTAAATTATCATATAAATGAACATTTCTATTATGCCCTCCTACTCCCCCAGTTGGTACTGTTCCTGCTGCATTTCCTACAATTAATAATGCTTTACTACCTATATCATTTGATATTTCAGATTGTGTTCCATTAGGGGTATTTTGAAAATTTTGAGTAAAATTAATATTACCAATAGTTGCAATCGTACCAGCAACTGTTGTTCCAGCATTAACATTTAATTTACCATCAATTGTTGAATTACCTATAATACGTTCTGCACCATTTACGGTTAAATTTGTGGTTGTTGCTGCAGCACCTGTTACACCAATAGTAGTAGCACCTGTAACACCTAAAGTACCACCAATAGTTGTATTACCAACTAAATTAGTTGTACCAGTCACAATTAAATTACCTTTATTCTCTGGAGTACCTATTGTTAAATTACCCGGATTTGTCAATGTACCACCACCATCTACTAATTTTTGTGCTACTTTAGCTAAAGTTACAATTGATGAAACGGGTACTAAACTTGGATCAAAATTTTCTACATATTTTTCTAAATATCTTGCTACTATATAATAAATTGCTAAACATAATACTAAAATATAAATCCAGCTCATAAATTATATTTATAAAATAATATTAAAATTACATCTTATTTGTCTTATCTATCCTAATTATAGAATTCACCATTGACTTAATAGACGCTAATGTTGGATTAGGCATCACACTTGCCGTTTTAGAATAACTATATAATTTAGTATGACTCGCTTTACTCATATTTAATAATCTACTAATATAGTGCATATCTCTCTGAGTTCTATTTTGAAATGATGATAATAATATTTCAATATTCTTTTTATTAATATTTTTTAATGAAGTCTTATTTAAATCCGAACTAAAATTAATTTTATAATTTTTAATTTCAGTATTCTCACCTTCATTTAATATATATGACACATATGCACACGATAAAAATCCATGTATTGGCTGAAATTCCCAATTTTGTTCTGAATAAATTCTGGTTTCCACTAAATCACTCTGAGATAATATATCCGAAATTTTAGCATACTTGCTCTTTTTTCTAGAATTAGGCATATTCTTAGCCTCTAATGCTGTATAAAAATTTTCATACATCATTAATGGTAATAATACTTTTTCAGATTTATAAAATCTCATTGATTCTTCAATTGATTTAAATCTATCCATCAAACTTTTATTTGCACTAAATAATCCTACTTCAACATTCTTTTTCATTGAAATTGTTAAATAATTCAGTAAAAATGTTCTAGTTATTTTATTACCATATGTAAAAAATAAATCTTGTAAAATTATAATTAGTCGTCTAATATCATATTGAGAATAATTTAAAATATCTTTTACTGTTTGCATTGAATCAAATTTAAGATTATATTTATCGATATAAATTTTACTAACAGCTAATAAATCATTTTCAGATGGTAATGATATTCTAATACTATCACAATCTTGTGTTGATAAAGTTGTTATTAATTTAGAATGATTTAGATTTGTTAAAAATATTATAGGTAAATATTTCTTAGCACAATTTTGTGTAAAAAATTCTAATATATTTCTTTTTTCACTCGGAGATGATATTAAATTTGCATCATTAATAATTAAAACCATATTTTCATTTAATCCAGTAACAAAATCAGAAAAGAAATCCCATGATTTATCATTTTCTAAATATAACATATGAAATTTCCAATTTACTTTTTTGATTGCATTCTTAACAATAGTATTTTTACCAGTTCCAATACCTCCACTAATTATTAATCCTGGAACAGCTTCTTCTGATTTACTTGAAAAATTATTTAACCATTTTTCTATTTGAGATTGGTATGATTTATTAATATTTATGTCATATTCTTGTTCATACCAAATTGAATTTGTTAAAACACTGGTCATTTAATATCTACTATTATTAATAATTTAAGTAACAAAATAAATTAAATTTCAATATTATTTATTTGTATTAATCATAACAATCAGGTGATATACATATACTGAATCAACCATAATACTATTTTATTTTATAAATGTGAATATAAAATATCTAGTAATTTTTAAATTAGATTTTTATTAAAAAATATATATAGATAATATATATACAATGAGTCGCTCACATGAATTAGATAAAACACCAAATTCCGTAAAAAACGAAGTCGATCGTCTAATCCGAGAAGGTAAATATCAATTATCACCCGCTGAAGCTGTAAAACTCCGTGAAAAATTCAAAGATTCTTCTATGTTTGAACTCGTAATGGAACACTTAAACGAATCTCACCAAAAAATCCTCAACGTTGCCAAAAAATACTACAAATATGCGCAAACCCAACTCCTCGGTGGCAACAAATCAATTGACTACGTCTTAAAACAAGCCGTACCTTTTGCCAAGAAAGTACCCCTCACTGATGCTGAAATCAGTGCCTTCATCCGCCTAGTTGAAGAAATGATTGAAGGCAAAGTACCTTCTGAATCCAGCACATACCGCCACATCTCATCCGTCGGCTCTCTCTTTGGTGTCAGCAGCGTTGAACAAGTAGAAAGCATGAAAGACAACCTATCATCTGGTGACTTTTCTAAAGTTCAAGACGTTGTCCGCATGGAAGCCGAAAACAAACAACTCTACCAACAAGTTGTACTTCAATCAGTCCAATACCAAGACTGCGACTTAATCGCCGTTTCTGGTAAATACGACCAAGAAAGACACAATGCGTACCAACACGTCCATCCCCTAGTTGTAGCGCTATACTTACCTAAATTCGATGTCGTTGATCGCACCACTGTACATGCGCACTTAGCCGGTATTGTACGTGCTCGCTACAACCGCGAACCCGTCGTCAATCAAGTAGATAAAGAGCTATTCGACAACATCATCTACACCAACAGACGTGAAGTATGCAGCATGAACCCCGCTGAAGATTTAGCCCGCCGCTGCAAACTCCAATACGCCATCTGGGAAAATGTATTAGCGCTCCGCTCTGGCCGCTACTACAATGTCAAAAATGGCTTCATGAACGCTGTTGAAGACTGCCACTTAACATACGTCAGCCCCACAAACACAGTTGTCAATGATGAAGGTGCCATGTTACGCCGCCTATATGGTTCTTTCGGTCTAAACACAATTGTATTTAAACTCAAGACTGACCCCACAGTATCTACAGCTGTAAATATCCCTGTCAATCCTTCGCTCTTTGTACCCACATTACGTGAAGAAGAACGCACCAGCTTTGACTCAATCATCACAGTAGATATGGCGGACTGGAGAAGCAAAAACGGTGCTGCGTACGATCTATCTCAATGCTTAAACGCTACCTCATACTACCTCAACGAAAAAGATCAATATGTCCGTGTCCAAACTGAAGTAGTTGCGGCGGTTGGTCTCCTATCGTTCTACGTACCTAGACGCAAGACATCAGTCATGCAACGCCAACTAACAGCCCCTACAGGCATTGCCAGCGCGGCGGTTATTAGCTTCAACCAACTCCCACTAACAATCTCTGGCTTAAGCGAACTCAACAGCTACCCAGTTGTTGCTCCTTCATCTTTAGCGGTTGGTGGCGGTGTATTACAAAAACGCTCGGTATTAGTCAATGAAGTCATTGCGTATGCATCACCTGTTGATCAAAACAACGTTGTTGAATTAGTAACATCAACATCCACAATTGTCTACAAACAAAACAGCACCGATATCTATTACTACAACCCCATTGGTGTTGTTACAACACTTGTTAGCAGAGATGCTACTGGTGCTGAAACAGCCGGCCGCCCTGACCCCTTCAGCAAAATTAATGCTCACGGTGCAGCCGAAGGCCAAGATCTCAATGCCAACTACCTTGAATCCCGCCAAGGCACACTCTTTATCTACGGCTCCGCGTAAAAACTTATTTTATATAAATAAAAATATATAAAATAATTTATTAAATTATACTGACGAATATCTATCATCAATTCTATTATCTGGTATAAATGGATCTGAACCTTCCGCCGATGAAAATAATCCATTCTTTTCATTAGGGAATGTTTTTTCTGGTACTCTAGGTTTCATTGAATTGGGCGATAATAAACTGTTTCTAATATAATATGGATCATCTTGGAAAATAGCTGCAGATGGATACCATGCTGTACTTGGATTTGGAATATCACTAGATGGTGCATTGCCGCCGTATGAAACACCTGAACCACCAGTATTTCCAAAATCAAATTCAACTGCACTGGGTGCCGCACCTTTGATATGTAATGATGGTGATGGTACTGCAAAATTTACTTGTGCTGGTAAAGTATCACTTAAATTACCATTAGTTGAATAATAAAATTTGGACGCCATATTTGGTAAATATATTTCTTCATTTAAATATGTTTGTGATGGTAGTCCAGCAACAGATCTTAATCTACCACTGGATTGTGGTAAGGTATTAATTTTTCTTGGTGTTTGGATATCATTTAAATAATTTAAATAGACATATAATTCATTAATGATTTTTGGTACAGTAAATTTAATTACTTTATCATTTAAATCTTTTAATTGTCCATTTAATTCAAATCCAACATTACGTGTTAAATTAAAATATAATGTTTCCATAACCATTTTTAAATCTAATTCATTTTGATAACCTATCTTATATTTTTTATTAGTTGTTAGATACACTTCATATATCATTTTTTCTTGTAAATATTTTATATTCTCTGGTGAAAAAAATACCTTTCTTAATGTATCAATATTTTTTACAGCTTTGGGTTCAAATTGATATGTAGCTTTTTCAAAAAATTTCTCAGGGTGATTATTTGTTAATAAAAAAATTGGTAATCCTGTTAATCTATCTTCTTCCATATCTTATTATTTTATTTTTTATTAAAATAATAATTTATTTCTTAATATCTAAAGTATAAGTTTCTAATATATCAATATCATTTAGTTTTTGATTTGGTTTAGCTATTTGTTCTAGTATTACAGTAGATCTTCTTAAATCTGCATTATTATATGATACTTTAGTTAATTTAATATTATCATCCATACCAGATGCTTCATTGTGTGTATATACTGTATATTCATCACCTGATATATCTACTATTACTCCCCATCTGTTATTATCTAAACATGCAACTAATTCACCACGTCTTAGATTATCTGCTTCTACTAAATTATTCATTTCAGATTCTTTTAATGATGTACCAATACGATTGTGCATATAACCTTTGAAATTATCTACCAATACTTCTAATAAATTATCTTTTGCTATATTATCATGAATGTATCGAATCATACTAAATATTCTATCATCTGGTCTAATACCACCATTTAATGTATATTCTTTGTCAAATTGATCAGTGTTAAATGCATTTTTAAAGTTTTGTAGGACTTTTTCTTTGTTTGATGATTTAGGGTCACCACCTTTGAATTTATTGAGGTTGTAGTTACCGCCGGATAACGATGATGCTGATGCAGGTGCAGGAACTTTTGGAGGAGGATTAAATATTGCATTAATTTCATCTAAAGTTGCATCTACATTAATTTGGATTGGTCTTTGATTTTTATTAAATCTTATAAAAGTCTTTATTGCTGTTAACATATGTTTTTTTGTAATTATTTCACCACCAAACCAATAACCTGGAATTTGAGCTAAATGAATCACATCTTCTGTTCTACCTATAAAATCTGAAAGAATATGTATATAATAACCTAAAACAAGTGTCTCTAATTCTTCTTCTATTAGTTTTCTATTATCTATATTTTTAATTTCATTCAAGTTAAATCCATTAACATGATATACTCCTTTTACATTATTTAATATATCTTTATTATCAGTACTTCCTGCTTTAAAAAATACTGTGCCTGCGGGATATCTTGTTCCATTAATTTCTTGTCCTTTCATATACTCTTTTAATAAAATATCTTTTATTTTATCATCATTATCATCACGTGGATCATATATTGGCTTATCTGATATCAAATTTTGAAATAAGGCTGGATTTATATTATTTATAGCTCGTGTAGTACCATCGCCCGCGCCATTCATATCTTTATTTGCACCATTAGTTAAAATAAATGTTTTGCCTCTATTTTCTGGTCTTTGATAATATAATCGATTTGAAAAATCAGTACTGGAATCTGTAGAATTATATTTTAATGAATATACTGTAATATTTTTTAATAGTGCTTTTACAGGTAATGTTGCCGGTTTTGCAGGTGTTGATCCTGGTGCTCCGGATCCTGCTCCCGCAGCTGCTGGTGCTTCGGATCCTGCTCCTGCTGCAGGTGCTTCGGATTCTGCTGTCGCTAGTGCAGGTGCTGCTGTCGCTAGTGCAGGTGCTGCTGTCGCTAG
>Ga0214921_10010614_pt1 | contig 11352 bp, 10 predicted proteins | sample LL1505_MetaG_FD_177992 | JGI IMG/M metagenome (GOLD analysis project Ga0214921, IMG submission 177992) | Freshwater microbial communities from Lake Lanier, Atlanta, Georgia, United States - LL-1505 | ecosystem: Environmental > Aquatic > Freshwater > Lake | place: USA: Georgia | collected...
CGATGATTTGCAATGCCGCGCGCACCTCAATCGTTTGAAAATTGAGGGTTAATGGCTTACCTGTATATGTCGGTGTTGCTTCTTGAGCCCAAATCGTACAACTGAAAAGCAGCAAACATCCGCTCAATGCGCAGCAAACCCAAGACCACCAGAATTGCTTCATACGGTCGTGTAGTTTTTGAGATTCGGGACTGCAATGATCAGCATGCTTTTATGTGGCATCTGTTTCCACTTGCAAGCTGGTTTTCTGCTCTATCCATGCGCCCGAACCATCTTGATGCAGCTCTTGGAGCAGCACTGCGTTGCTCGTAATCTGCAACACGCGCCCAAAGTTTTTTCCAAGATGGTCGCCTAAGCGCACACTATGAATACCTAGACTTTGCTGTCCTTTTACAAGAATCAAAGCCTTAGCGCTCCGATCCTGTTGGATAAGACCGACCACACGTAAATCTTCTAAGCTAAACAATTCAAGCGGTTCTTTCACCCGATTCAACTCTTTTTCCATCCAAGGTTCTATCGCTGGAGTATTTGCAACCAATGGCGCTGCTTGTGCTATTTCGCGGGGCGGTTGAGGGACGCCACTCCAATACGCACTAGCTAATGAATAACCTGGGCCTAATCCGAGAGATAAAAGAAGACCCACACCCAGCCCCACACCACCCTTGATACAACGCTTGCGCCATAGCTGACGCACACGCTGCTGTCGCGATGGGTAAAAGCACACGACGGTTCCAAGCTGCGCATGCGCGAGCATAGAAACAGGTGCCACACAGACCAAACGCCAATGCTTCTCATTGCAAATGTTGCGTATGGACACCATGTGTTTACTGGCTAACGCATAGACGTCCCAAGCCCGCAAACCGTCCACTGGTGGCGCCTGGTGCAAGGTCATGAAGTCAAATATCCATTTACTGGTCTCAGAAGGGAACTGCATTTGCAATTCTTCAGACACTTGCTCGCTAAGCTCTCGCTCTGACAATTCCACAGGTAATGACACTACGGTGCGAACGTACCAAGACTCTTCCAATCCAATGGACACCGATTGGCTTGGTGTGTCTATCCATACAGTTAACCCTAGCGCTTCATCGCGGTCGATTTGTATCTTTGTTTCTTCAGCCATTTCTTGCCTTATTTCATATGCGTAAGAGGCAAATTTTTAAAGAGATACCTTGTCATATGGACATGCTCTACTAGGAGAGTTTTCGACTTTCACGCAGTTTTTATAATGGCCCATGGCAAATTCCAAAACACCCCCCACTTCTGAAAACCAAAGCGACGCGCATTCAGAGCCTCGCTCTATGGTCAGCACCTTGCTTTTATGGGCTTTTGGATTTATGGCCGCGTGCGGCGTGATCGTCGCTTTACTGGTTGGCGTGGCATTGGCCATGGCCTATCCACAACTGCCCGATGTGAGCGAACTGTCTGACTACCGCCCTAAGTTGTCGATGCGCGTGTATTCAGTAGAAGGCACGCAAATCGGTGAATTTGGCGAAGAGCGTCGCAACCTCATGCCTTTCAAAGACATCCCAAAAGTCATGAAAGACGCGGTGCTGTCCATTGAAGATGCACGTTTCTACCAACATGGCGGTGTCGACTACATCGGCTTATTGCGCGCCAGTTTGGCCAACCTTGGGCGCGCTAAAAGCCAAGGCGCATCGACCATCACCATGCAAGTCGCTCGCAATGTCTACCTGTCGTCTGAAAAAACTTTCACCCGCAAAATTTATGAAATTTTGCTCACCACCAAGTTGGAACACAACCTCAGCAAAGACCAAATCTTTGAAATTTATCTCAACCAGATTTATTTAGGTAACCGTGCCTACGGCTTTGCAGCTGCATCCGAAGCCTATTTTGGTAAGCCATTAAAAAACATTTCCATCGCAGAAGCAGCCATGTTGGCGGGCCTTCCTAAAGCGCCGTCAGCCTACAACCCGATCAGCAATCCGAAACGCGCGCGCTCACGTCAGCTCTACATCATTGAGCGCATGGAAGAGCATGGTTTTATTACCAAAGACCAAGCTGCTGCGGCCAAACTAGAAGACCTCAAAATTCGTACCGCCATGAGTGGGCTCAACACGCACGCTGACTATGTGGCGGAAATGGCGCGACAGCTCATGTTTGCGCAGTACGGAACGGAGATTTACACACGTGGCTTAAATGTCTACACCACCATCCGTGCCAGCGACCAACAAGCCGCTTACTTTGCACTTCGCCAAGGCATCATGGACTATGAACGTCGCCAGCACTACCGTGGTCCAGAAAAATTCATTACTTTGCCCACCAACCCCTCTGAGTTGGAAGACGCGATCGATGACGCCTTGATTGAACAAGGCGACAAGGGAGATTTACTGGCCGCCGTTGTCATAGAAGCTACACCCAAAAAAGTACGCGCAGTGCGCCGCAATGGTGAGACGCTCGACATTACGGGTGAAGGTTTGCAGCCAGTGCAATCCGGCCTATCTGACAAAGCGCAACCCAACATCAAATTAAGGCCGGGTGCTTTGATTCGCGTGACCAAAACGCAAAAAAATACTTGGGAGATCACACAACTTCCAGAAGTCGAAGGTGCGTTTGTAGCGATTAACCCGCGCGATGGAGGCATACGTGCCTTGGTCGGTGGATTTGATTTTGAAAAAAATAAATTCAACCATGTCACCCAAGCTTGGCGTCAACCTGGATCCAGTTTCAAGCCCTTCATTTACTCAGCAGCGCTTGAAAAAGGATTCACGCCTTTGACCGTGATCAATGATTCACCTTTGTTTTTTGATGCGAGCGTGACTGGCGGCCAACCTTGGGAGCCTAAAAACTACGACGGCACTTTTGAGGGTCCCATGTCAATGCGTAAGGGTCTTGCGAAATCTAAAAACATGATTTCCATCCGTATTCTGCAATCCGTTGGCGCCCAAAACGCACAAGACTGGATCACCCGATTTGGTTTTGATGCCGACAAGCATCCGCCCTATCTCACGATGGCGCTGGGAGCAGGATCTGTCACACCCTTGCAAATGGTGACGGGGTATTCCGTCTTTGCCAATGGTGGCTACCGCGTCAATCCCTATCTCATCACTAAAGTCACCGACCAACTGGGCAAGGTGTTGTCTGAATTCAAACCGCCAGAACTCGACGAATCGGTGCGCGCCATTGATGCCCGTAACGCGTATGTCATGACCAGTTTGCTACAAGAAGTAACACGCTCTGGTACTGCTGCACGTGCACCCGTTGCGCTTAAACGCAGCGATATTTATGGCAAAACGGGTACTACCAACGATTCAATGGATGCATGGTTTGCCGGATACCACCCCAGCGTCACCGCTGTGACCTGGATTGGATACGACACGCCGCGCAAACTAGGCGACAGAGAAACAGGCGGAGGATTGAGCTTGCCTGTATGGATTAACTTTATGCAACATGCGTTGCAAAACGTTCCTGTGTCAGAACCCACAACTCCAGCCGGTCTTAGCCATGAAAATGGCGATTGGGTATTTATTGAATACAGCAAAGGCGCAGGCGTGACTAGCTTGGGACTAGACAGCAAATCCGGAAATAGTGAATTGCCAGCGAACGACGAGAAAAAGAAAATCTTAGATTTGTTTAAAAACTAAGTCTTTGCAGTGAAGCGCAAAGCCAAACTGGTTTGCGCACAAGCATCTTGCGTCAATCTTTCGAAGAATTCTCCTTGACCCTTGGTATCCATCCATTGGCTTCCGTCAAAACGGAAGTGGTAGCCGCCTGACTTGGCGGCCAACCAGACTTCGTGCAATGGTTTTTGTAAGTTGATGATGATTTGGCTGCGGTTACCAAAGACCAAAGTGATCATGCCCCCAACGCGCTGGTTATCGATATCTGCGTCGCTGTTGTCGTTCATGTCGTCGCAGGCTAATTCGACAGCTTTGAGCAATTGTTCAGCGTGGTCTAAGAATTCAAGATCGGTCATTACAATTTGCACCATGGGTATGAAGCAAATGATTCTAGTCAGGGCCCAAGCCCTTAGCGTATGTGTGGCCACACTGTTGTGTGCTTCCATGCTGATTTCTGGTTGCGGACAAAAGGGGCCTCTGTTCATGTCGAACGATCCCGACTTCAGAGACCGCGCCACATTGCCTGAGATCATTGTGCGCAAACTGCCGGGTGTTCCGTCTGATAGAAAGATCACACCACCTCCTGTGCCTGGTTTGATGACGCCCTTACCCATCACACAACCAGACGCTGGTATTGAATCTAATTCGGCGCTTTTTCCTGCCATCACTACACCGGTGGCAAGCCCAGTGTCAGCGCCCAAGAAATAAATGACAAACCCTCACATAGCCGGCTCACCTTTTATAGCAAGGCCAAGCAAAGACTTGTTGATCGAACAAGTGGAACTCTCCACCTTAGCCAAAACGTTTGGTACCCCTTTATTTGTCTACTCAAAAGCTGCCATGTTGTCTGCACTTGCCGCCTACCAACGCGGCTTTGCAGGACGTAATGCACGTATTTGTTATGCCATGAAGGCCAATTCCTCATTGGCTGTATTGCAAGTGTTTGCACAAGCAGGTTGTGGCTTTGATATTGTTTCAGGCGGCGAATTAGCGCGCGTGATGGCAGCAGGCGGAGATCCAGCCAAGGTTATTTTTTCCGGCGTAGGCAAAACTCGCCCTGAAATGCAACAAGCATTGCGTGCTGGCATCGCTTGCTTCAACGTAGAAAGCGAAGCAGAACTCGAGGTGTTGAGCGAAGTCGCTCAAGCTATTGGGTTGCGCGCACCCGTGAGCATTCGTGTCAACCCGAATGTCGATGCCAAAACACATCCCTATATTTCCACGGGTCTTAAAGATAATAAATTTGGCGTAGCGCATGAACATGCTTTGCAAACTTACCAACGCGCTGCGCAGTTGCAAGGCTTGGAAGTAGTGGGTATTGACTGCCATATTGGCTCGCAAATTACTGAGGTCAGTCCCTATTTGGATGCGATGGATCGAGTGCTTGATTTGGTAGATGCCATAGAACGCTCTGGCATTACCTTAAAACATATTGACTTTGGTGGCGGCTTAGGTATTGACTACAACATGCCTGTCGATAATGAACTGCCTCCCAGTGCGGATGATTTATGGCGCGCTCTGTTAGCCAAACTAGATGCGCGCGGATATGGCCAACGCCAATTGATGATCGAGCCTGGTCGTTCTTTGGTGGGCAACGCTGGTGTGTGTTTGACGACTGTTGAATACCTCAAGCCTGGCGAGTTAAAGAATTTCTGCATCGTTGATGCCGCGATGAACGATGTGCCTCGCCCAGCGATGTATGAAGCGTTTCACCAAATCACGCCTTTGGCCCTGCGCGATACAGAGTCATTGGTGTATGACGTGGTGGGCCCCGTCTGCGAAAGCGGTGACTGGCTAGGGCGCGATCGATCGCTTGCTGTTAAAGCAGGCGATGTGCTGGCTATTTTGTCAACAGGCGCTTATTGCATGGCTATGGCGAGTAACTACAACACACGCGGTCGCGCAGCAGAGGTATTGGTCGATGGCAGCAAATGGCATCTCATCCGCCGCCGAGAAACTGCGCAAGATTTAATGGCGTGCGAATCGCTTATTCCAAACACGCCATAACAGCAGCGCGGCCAAAATAGCGCCGTACACGATCACTTCCGCAAAATTGCTTTTGCCGGCTCGCATCCAATAAAAATGCAGGATAGCTAAAACGGCAACCCCATACACAGCGCGGTGCAATAGCTGCCAACGCTTTGCACCTAGCCACCGAATCCCCCGGTTAAATGATGTTGCTGCGAGTGGCGTGAGCAATACAAACGCTGTAAACCCCACCAAAATAAAAGGACGCTTAGCGATATCGGCTGCAATGTCTATCCACTCGAAACCCATATCTAACCAGCCATAGCAAAGCAAATGGATTGACACATAGAAATAAACAAATAAGCCCAACATGCGGCGCATTCGCAGGAGCTCAGGTATGGCAGTCGCAACGCGCAAAGGTGTCACGGCCAAAGTGATGCAAAGAAACCGCAAGGTCCAGTCGCCAGTAGCACGAATCAAATACTCTGCAGGATTAGCGCCTAAGGCATCATTTGAAGCGCCCCACACCAGATAAAAAAATGGCAGCGTACACAGCACAAAAATGAATGGCTTAGCTTGGGACTGGCCCAACAACGACCTGAGCATAGATTGCAAAATTACCCTCACCTAAAGAGAGCTGATCAGTAGAACTTCTTCAAATCCATGCCTGCATACATAGATGCGACCTGTGCCTCGTAGCCATTGAACATCAAGGTCTTGCGTTTTTTGGTCAGCAGCCCATCTTCACCAATACGGCGCTCGGTGGCTTGGCTCCAACGTGGATGGTCAACCAAAGGATTGACGTTGGAATAAAAACCATACTCCTGGGGCGCAGAACGTCCCCAAGAATTCACAGGCTCTTTTTCTAAAAAGCGCATTTTCACAATGCTCTTTGCGCTTTTAAAACCGTACTTCCAAGGCACAACCAGACGCAATGGCGCACCGTTTTGATTGGGCAAGACTTCGCCATACATGCCAAATGCCATCAAGGTCAGAGGGTGCATGGCTTCATCCATACGCAGGCCTTCCACATAAGGCCAATCCAAAACAGACGAACGCACACCCGGCATGGTTTTGGGGTCTGCCAGCGTGGTGAATTCAACATACTTGGCATTGCCTAAAGGCTCCACGCGCTTGATGATTTCTGACAGCGAGTAGCCAACCCAAGGAATGACCATCGACCACCCCTCAACACACCGCATTCGGTAGATACGCTCTTCCATGGGGCTGTACTTCAGCAAATCTTCGATGTCGAGACGACCTGGCTTTTTGACTAAGCCGTCAATTTCTACCGACCAAGGCTTAGTGACCAAGGTGTGGGCTTGCAAGGCTGGATAAGACTTCTCCGTACCAAATTCGTAGTAGTTGTTGTAAGTCGTGGCGTCTTTATAAGACGTTACTTTTTCCATGGTAGAGGCGCCACTGACTTTGCTTGACTGACCCGTTAATGGGCTGGGCTTTTTAGCTTGTGCCAGAGCTTCGCGGCTCGCCCATGTCGCCATGGAAGTACCTGCGACACCTGCTGCAATGCGTTTTAACAAATCGCGGCGTTGTTGGTACACCGCTTGCGGGGTGATGTCACTGCTGATGGGATGAATAAAACCAGAAGCGTTGCCAATAGAGAACTGATTGCGTTGCATAGCCCAAGCCCTTTCAAATATTTGGCGCATTGTCGCGCGTTCGGATAAAAAAAAGCTGGCACGCATGCCAGCTTGTCTTGAATGCAGTAAGGGCTTTTAGCGCAGCCCTGCTACGTAGTCTGACACCGCTTTGATTTCACGATCATTCAATTTAGCGGCCACTTGCGTCATTTGCGTGTTGTTTTTGCGAACACCGTCACGGAAAGCAGTGAGTTGGGCCACTGCATAGTCTGCATGCTGCCCAGCCAAACGTGGGTACTGAGAAGGAATGCCTGCACCTGTAGGTGAATGGCAACCTGCACACGCAGCGATTTGGCGATCGGCAATACCACCGCGGTAAATGCGCTCGCCCAAGGTGACTAATTCTTTGTCTTTGGCAAAACCTTTTTTGGCAGTCTTGGTTGCTAACCAAGCGGCGATATTTTTCATGTCTTGCTCAGAAAGCGCGGCAGACATACCCATCATGATGGCGTTTGCACGTTTGCCAGATTTGAATTCTTGCAATTGTTTGACGATGTAGTCAGGATGCTGCTGCGCCAATTTGGGGTTGGCAGATATTGCAGAGTTGCCGTCTGCCCCATGGCAAGCCGCACACACTGCACCGTATGTGGCTTCACCTTTGGCCAAGTCAGGCTTTGCAGCAGGAGTAACTGCTTCATTGGCTTGCACAGAAAAAACAGAGGCTACAAGAAGCGTAGCGGTCAACAATGAGGCAAACAGTTTCATAAATAGGCCAGAAAGTAGAAGTAGCAAAATCAGTCAAAAACGCCATAGATTCTACAATGGCGTATGAATCCCTCCGACCAAGCGAAGCACGCACTGGGTTGGTTGCACACAGCTAGGTTTTTAACCACCGCACCGCAACTGCACCATCTACCAGCCTACGAACTCCCTGAAATTGCCTTTGTAGGTCGATCCAACGCGGGGAAATCGACCTGTATCAATGTCTTAACCCAGCAAAAACGGCTGGCTTATGCATCCAAGACACCAGGCCGCACCCAAAACATCAACCTGTTTGCGCTGGGCCGCCAAGGTCAAGCCGATGCGGTCTTGGCCGATTTACCAGGTTACGGCTATGCGGCAGTTCCCAAACAAGACAAGATCCGCTGGCAGCAAGTCATGGCCAACTATTTGACTTCGCGAGAAAACTTACGCGCTGTCGTGTTGCTGTGTGACCCGCGTTTGGGGCTCACAGAACTTGACGACATCTTGCTAGACGTATTGCGCCCACGCGTCGAAGCAGGCCTCAAATTTTTGGTGCTGTTAACCAAAGCCGACAAACTCAACCGCAGTGAAGGTGCCAAGGCTTTGTCTATCGCCAAACTCCAAGCGGGTGGCGGTGAAGTGCGTTTGTTCTCTGCTCTCAAAAAACAAGGCGTCGATGAAGTCGCCACGACCCTCTACGACTGGATGCACCCATGATTGATCAGGTTTCACACGCTTTGCCGCATGGCATCACATTGAGTTGTCGCGTCAGTGGCGAGGCTGGCAGACCCGTGCTGATGTTTTTGCACGGGTTTCCGGAAGCAGCCTTTGCGTGGGACGCGATGCTGGAATACTTTGCCCAACCAGAGCATGGCGGCTATTTCTGCATTGCGCCCAACTTGCGTGGCTATGAAAACTCGAGTGCGCCCAAAGACGTCGAAGCGTATCGACCCAAGTTCTTGGTACAAGACATATTGGCATTGGCCCAAATAGTCAGTCCCACAGCGCCCTTGGCTGGATTGATTGCACACGATTGGGGTGGTGCTGTTGCATGGAATGCCGCTAACCAGCACCCTGAGGCTATGCGACGCCTGATGGTGATTAACTCACCCCATCCAGGTACTTTTTTACGCGAGTTGCAAAACAACCCAGAGCAGCAAGCGGCCAGTGCGTATATGAATTTCTTAATTCGTCCGGATGCCGAAGAGCTTCTGGCTGAAGACGACTTCCGCCGCTTGTGGGAATTTTTCACAAATATGGGCGCTGTCGATGGTCCTCATCCTTGGCTGACCGACGCAATTAAAGCGCAGTACCGTGCGGTTTGGCAACAAGGTCTTACTGGGCCTTTGAACTATTACCGAGCTTCCCCCATGCGTCCAGCACGCCCAGGCGATGCGGCCGCAGCTGGTTTGCATTTGCCGCACAGCATGCTCACGGTGCAAGTGCCTACGTGCGTGATTTGGGGTATGAAAGATATTGCGCTGCCTCCCGGCTTGATCGACGGCTTGGGTGAATTTGTATCCAAACTCACTTTGCACCGCATCAAAAATGGATCGCACTGGCTGGTACACGAACAACCACTGCGCGTAGCAGGGTTAATAGAAGATTTTTTGCGCGATGACAAAGCGGCACGCCCTGTGAATGAACGCACCAAAGTTGTAAGGGCTGTTCGGGCTCCGCGCACACAGCGCTACTGAAAAAAACAACATGGGCCTTTTTCGCTTTTTCGCTTTCGCGGTTTCGCGCATTTTTGCTGAACTTAGTAAATAGGATCAGCGCCTTCAGGTCGCGTTTTAAAACGCTTATGTACCCAGAAATATTGGGCGGGCATATCTTGGATATAGGTCTCTAGACGCTGGTTCATCAAGGCGGTGTCGGCTTTTGCATCGTCTGTTGGGAAATCGTTCCATGCTTTGAGCACTTCTACTTCATACCCACTGGAAGTCATACGCGTCACGACAGGCAACACACGTGCACGGCCGAGCTTGGCAAAGCGTGACAAAGAAGGTACGGTAGCAGCAGGCTCGCCAAAGAAGGGGACAAAGATGGATTCTTCAGGACCAAAGTTCATATCTGGCAGCAAATACAACCAAGCGTTGTTGCGTAAAGAGCTCACGATGGTTTTGACACCGTCTTCGCGTTGAAGCAGTTGTACTTGTCCAAAACGACTGCGGCCTCGTGTCATCCAAGCGCCTGCCACCGCGTTCGATTGCGGGGTGAATATGGTGGTGAAGTGTTTGGGAACACTCAAAGTCAGGAGCGTCCAACCTACGTCTAATCCGACGAAGTGCGGTGCGAAGATAACGGTGGGTTCATCTGCGTTGAGCGCATTCACTGCCCCAGCAAAACGAACACGCGCTTGGATACAACTTGCACTGCGATGCCAAAGCCAACTGCGATCTAACCAAGCTTGGGCGAAATATACAAATGCTTGTTTTGCAATCTCTACGCGTTGCGCCTCAGACTTTTCAGGAAAACACACGCGCAAGTTTTGCAACACCACATGACGACGCCACTTTGCACCCACATACAAAACTACGCCAAGCCATACACCCATTGCCCGCAATACTGGCAAAGGCAAAAAGCCAAGTAACTGAAACAGCCTTAAACCTAGCTGGCTGATCATGCTTGACTCTCAGTGCGCGGCTGCTTATCGCGGTCATAGGCCCAGAGGTATTGGCCTGGCGCGTTGCGCACCATTTCTTCAACACCTCGATTCACAACAACTGCCGCTTGCTCAGCAGAAACCGACGCATCTTTAAATTCAGCAGCCTCCATGGGTCGCATATGCAAACAAAAACCTTGGCCAATCGGTAGGCGTTCACACCATGTCTGTATGACTTGCGCACCGGTTTGTTGCGCGAGTTTGGCCAGTAAGGTCATGGTGTAAACATCACGCCCAAAGAACGGCGCCCACACGCCTTGACCCATTGGCGGCACTTGATCGGGCAAGATGGCGGTATAGCCTCCGGCACGCAAAGTGCGAATCAAGGTGCGCACTCCACTCAAGGTGGTGGGGGTTGAATTTAAAAATGGTCGCGTCCTCGCGTTAGCGACCAAAGGCTCTAACCACGCTTTACGAGCGGGTCGAAACAACACCACCATATCGCCAAACTCTGGACCAAATTTTTCTGCAATAGCTTGGGCACCGATTTCCCAACTGCCGATATGGGGCGACATGATGATCACGCCTTTGCCAGCGCGCATCGCGGATTCGAAGTGTTCTGCGCCATCGAACTGCACCAAGCCTTTTAAGGTTTGCGTGTGAGGACGCATCCACACCCATGGGAGTTCTGACACCACCATGCCAGCAGCAGCAATGGCTGGTTTTGCTAAATGTGAAGGAATGCCTGATGCATTCACATTGGCTACAAAGGTACGCCGATAACGCGGAGAAACACTCCACACCAGCCAACCCAATATGACACCCAAGCGCTGCATCCACGACAGTGGCACAAGCG
>Ga0214921_10010616_pt1 | contig 11352 bp, 9 predicted proteins | sample LL1505_MetaG_FD_177992 | JGI IMG/M metagenome (GOLD analysis project Ga0214921, IMG submission 177992) | Freshwater microbial communities from Lake Lanier, Atlanta, Georgia, United States - LL-1505 | ecosystem: Environmental > Aquatic > Freshwater > Lake | place: USA: Georgia | collected 2015-05-28
TTATAAAAAAAATAAAAAATTTCTTTTTTTATAAAATAAAACTATTATTTTCATTGATTTTTTATAAAATAATAATATTATTTTATTGATATATTTATTGATACTCAATTATGAAACAGCTTATATATATAATTTTATTTTTGTATATCTTATTGTTTATAATTTTATCTAAATTAAAAATTTACTAATTTATAAACATATTTCATTTAATAACATCCAAATATTTTTCATAAGTTATTTCTGCATTATTAAATTCAAAATCAAATAATTTAGTCTTTCCACACCAAATATTTTTAATCATATCATTTGTAACTTTTGTATTCCATAATTTTGATAAATATTCTGAAAGTGTCGTTGAATAAATCTTCTTTTCATTCAATAATTCTCCATTATTTTTCTTTATTTTCCATAATATAATTTCTATATATTGTTCTGATTTTAACGATCTTTTACCAATAGATGTTTTCTGTTCAAATGTTAAATCATTACTAATTGACGATTTATCTTTAGAAACTAATTCTGTTTTTTTTATTAAAAATTCAGGATCATCTGTTGGAATTATAGAACGATTCCATATTCTTCGAATCATCTCACGATTCATTTCATATTTTTCTGCAACATCCTTTTGCATCATCTTATCTTTTAAATCATATATTTCACGTATTTTTTCATTTGTTAGATTTGGATTGTTTGATCTTTTTGAAACTGTTGTTGCAATAGAGATATTTAATGCATGTTCATTAGATAAAGGATGTCCATAATTTGGATTGTTTATACCTGTCATAGATTCTGATTTTTTAAGATAACATTTTTTTTTCTTTTCTTCTTTATTTTCAGTTTCTTGTTTTTCTTTTTTAATATTACTTTCATTAGTATATTTTTCACTTTTTTCTAAACGCAAATTTGTATCTTCTTCAATGTTCATATATATAAATAAATAATAATTAAAAAATATTAAATTAAAAAATTTCAATTATTTTTAATTTATTAAGAATCTAAATATTGAACATGTTCAATTGCTTGTTTTAATTTTTCAGTAATTGGTACAATCTTACTTTTTGTAGATGTCCATCTTACACCATTTTGTTTTGGATGTTTTTCAACTCTAAAATAATCTCTTTTCATAATTCTATCATCTGCTTCATTTATTTTTTTTTCATATTCTACATAATATACTACATATTTTGGTAAATCTTCTTGCTTAATACCTTCTGGAAGTGGTCTTGCGTTATATTTTCTTGCTCTTTTTCCTGTATTTTGATTTTGTTCACTTTGTGTTGCTAATCTTAAATTACACATTCTATTATCTAGTTTATCTTGATTTATATGATCTACGCTTAAATTTCCTTTTGTTGAACCATGGCCAATATGATTCATTAAAAATGCATGTAATGAAATTTTTTTATTTTTACCAATTTCAATAACAACATAATTATTACAAATTGTTAAAGTTTTATTTAATAACATTATTTTTTCTATTGATTCTTCATCAACTTTTGTTAATCTATCTCCACAACATTCTATTAAATAATATTGTTCATTTGTATCAATATTTAGTACAAACCAATATTTATTTTTTTCTTTTCCTTTGAATCTACATACTTTTTCAATAACTCTTCCTTTAAATTCATTTAAAATAACATGTTTTTCTTTAACTAGTTCTTCAATACTTATATTACTCATTCTTATGATTACATAAATAAAAATAATAATTTCTATACAATAAAAACAATCAATTTATTTTATTTTATTAATCAATTGATTAATAAAATAAAATAAATTGATTTATTAAATATTCAAAATATACAAATATTTATTATATAGTAATGATTGAAAATAAAGAATTTAATGAAAATAATTTAGATAAATATAATTTGTATAATAATTTAATTATAAATTAGATCAATTTTTACTATATAGTGATGTAATATATATTTTTGCACATACCTATTTTTTAATATATATTGATCGTAAATATTTTTTTTTTATAAAAAAAATATTTACGATCAATATATATTAAAAATTAAATTTATATTACTATATTTTAGTAATATAAATTATTAAAAATTTAATTTCACATATTTTTTATAATTTTAGATATATATATTCATATTAATATATTATTTATCAATAAATTAAAATAATTAAATATACACACAATAAAGTATTGATATTTTTTCTAGTTACTGTATGCAAGCCCTCCCCTGTGGCTTTTATTTTATTTTCATAAAATAATTGGACTATACCTTAAGCTATCCTTAGAATTTGCTAGATTCTTCAAGCCCATCTCATTGTAGTCTCTGAACCTCCACCATATGCTTGCATTATCGCATTTAGGTGTTTGGCTGCGGATTATCCAATCTTTTTCGTTATTACTATGCCTTAGGTCATTACCCCAGGTATTTATTACATTTTCATGCAATAAAGTAGTAGAAAAAGCTCTCAGGAAGTCCCCGCAATTTAGAAATGTTGCCTCTGTTTGACTACATAGTCATAAAGAGACTAGCTGGTTATATAATGTATTATATATACATATTTGCATTACACTGTTTATCCATATTAGATTGCAAATAACTAATATGGCAGCCAACTGTTTGGAACAGGTTGAGATTATACTTAGTAGCATATTCTCGTTAATCCCGGACATTATACGTAAAACGTTATAATTGGTTGCGTACACTCTAATCTTAGATCCAAGTGCAGCTTTTGGTGTAAGTTGTAATTGAAGAGTTGCGTTATCAATTCTACTCATGTTGCATGTCCCTGATGGTTGATGCTCTTCGGGTTTAAGGGCGAATGAATAGACATTGATTCCAGTAACTGGAATATTTGTGTGATGTTGATATGGTTGAACAAGATTGAAATAAGATCCAAGTCTTTCTTGGAATCTATCATGTCCATTTAGTTGTAACTTAGCTCTAACAACAGGGTTTCTTCCTGCATTGATAGGTCCAAAACCAGCATGATCGGAATAATCACCAGCAGTAGTAATTGCTCCAAAATCGGTGGGTGCTAAGTTATTAGCATTTGGACCGGGGCCAGCGGGAAGATTAATAGATCTAATTTGTGCATTAGTACTAGAAGTTGAGATTCCTCCAGAACCAACATTTAGACCGGCTTGTTGTAAGTAAGTTAAGTATTCAGAATCAAGTGCTTGTGCTCCTACAAATGGAAAAACATTGGTACTGTCTTCAACATTTGAAAATACAAGTTGAGATGGATCAGGTAGTCCAGAACTATTTACATTGTAGTAACCTGAATCTGCATCAAAATCATCCGTATAATTACTCCATTGGTTGTATCCAAGTTTTACAACATCATCTCTTTGGACAACCCAGATCAATTCCTTAACAGGGTGATTCAAATTTAGCTTCACCTTAACATTTGTGTTTACTGTTGACTCATCGCCGGTAAATTGCAATTGTTCAATAAGATATTCATGTGATGTTTGTGCGAACCTTCTTCTTTCATCTGTATCAAGGTAGATATAGTCAATAAATAGAGTTGCATATTCAATAGATGGAACACAAAATGCATCAAGAGTACCATTAACAGAGACTCCGCAACTGTTAAGAGAACCAGCGGTTGATACATAACATTCAGCCTTTGGTCTGAATTCAAGTTCAATCTTGACTTCGTGGTATTGAAGTGCAATAAGTGGTAATGCCAAACCGGGGTTTCTACAAAACCAAAATTGGAATGGAACATAAAGTGTAGTTGCTTCTGTTCTTTGTAAACCTGTTCCAGTGAGTGCAACAGTGTTTCCAACCATATTATCATAACCTGATTTAAGTCCAGGTGGAATAGTAAGTTCATTCCAAATGGTGAGCCAATCACCGTATTGTTTATCAATTCTTTGACCTCCAATTTGTACTTCAACCGATTTAATAAGGAAATGTCCGATAAAATTGACCCATCTGAAGAAAGCTGATGATACAGTAGCTTCAACTCTAGGAAGAGTTACTTGTAAATAAATTCTGTGAATCAAATCACCGTTTCTAGATACAGTGCATGTAACTTTCTTTCCGAAATCAGCAGTACCATTAAATGTTTGTTCGATAGCTTCCATTGAGAAGTTAGTATGTCTTCGGTATACAACCTTAAAGAAGGTAATTTGTGGATTTCCTGTTAAATAAACATCTTGAGCTCCATAAGCTACTAACTGCATAAGGCCTCCCGTCATCCTTTTATAACATATACTAAGATAAAAATTCTAGCAAAACGAATTAAATTCAAAATTAATTAAAAATTAATTAATTTTTGTCTAAGAATATTTTTTAAAACATCTATAAAAATAATTTTTATAAATTTTTTATTGTATATCAATTTTTTATAAAATATATATATAATTTTTTCTTATATTTTTCGTCAAAAAAAATTAATTAATTTTTGTTTAAGAATATTTTTTAAAACATCCATAAAAATAATTTTTATAAATTTTTTATTGTATATCAATTTTTTATAAAATATATATATATATATCATTTTTTCTTATATTTTTTCGTCAAAAAATAGAAATTCAAAATAAATTAAATCATTTATTTTATTTTCGGGATTTAACCAAAAAGTTATTTTTTCCTTTAGTTTATTTAATCTTTCTTTCCATTCATTCTGATATGTTTTTTTAACAGTACATAAACCTTTATTATTTATACTCCAACAAGAATGTTTCTTACTACCATCTTCTAATATATAATCATCGGGATTAAATTTAATTAGTATAATAGGCCTATTACCAAGATCATCTGAAATATCTACTAATCTTTTATATTCACATGAAGAATCATAAGTAATATGTTGATTTTCATCAATTTCTATAATAATTATTTGATATCCAAGATCTAATAGTAAATCTGGTCTTCTTTTAGAACAACCGTCTTGAATTTTTTTATCTGTAATCCATGTCACATTTGGAAAACTATTTAATATATAATTTTTTACATCTGTTTCTTTTGTTTTATAATTTCTTGTAATAGGTTTATCTGGAAATAAATTTATAAAACATATCATACAATATCCATCATATTTTTCACTTATGATAGTTCCACATAAATTTGTTTTACATAATTTATGACATACATTTACCATGATATTTTCTTTATGAATAGAACAATACATCGGTTTTTTCTCACCATAATAATTAAAAGATGCTCGATTTGAACATTCTTTACATAATGTATGACAAATAATATTTTCCATAGTATCTTTTTTATGATTAAAACAATAAATCGGATTTTTTTCATTCACATAGTTAAAAGATGCTACTAAATTACAATCCTTTTCATTACATAAACCAATTTTTAAATTAATCATTCCTTTTAATGCATGCTCTTTACAAAATTTAACTTTTTTTTCATTTTCGTAATTATACCATGCATTTTCGTTACAATTTTCATAATCACATTTAGAATAATATACATTTAACATACATTCTGTTTTACAGTCATTACAATAAATAGGTGTTGTCTCTCCAATATAATTAAATGAAGGACGTTTTTTATTACATTTTTCACATAATTTATCTTTCACATTTATCATACCATCATATGCACAATCTTTACAAAACCTTTTTTCTTTCATACCTGGATAATTAAATGTTGGTGTTGTAGAATTGCATCCTTCACATTTTAATCCATAAATATTTATCATATTATCTTTTTTACAATCACCACAATAAAGTGGTTTTTCTCCTTTCATATTAAATATAGCATCTTTTACATTACATAAAATACATTGTTTATGATGTAAATCATAAACATCTAAATTTTCTTTCTTAACACATTTACTACAATACTCTTTCGAATTTATTCCAAAAGTTGCACTACTTTTTTTACATAATATACATTTTTTATGTGATACATCTATTTTCTCAATATTATTTTTTTTTAAACAATCACTACAATGTGTAGGACTCTTCTTATCTGAATCTGGTAAAATAAAACTTGCTTGTGATTTATTACAATCAATACAAATTTTTCCATTTATACAAAGCATATTTTCTAATTTATGTTCAAAACATCGGATACCTTTTTTAGGAGAACAATTTATATAATTAAAATTTGCATTTTTTCCACATAATCGTTCACTTAATAATATTCCATTATTATTTATAATTTCTTCACAATAACCATGTTTAAAATTAACAAAAAAACCTTCTGTTTTATCTTTATAACAATTTGAACAATATTTTGGTGTTTGTTCATCAATTAATCCATATGTTGCGGTTTTTTTACAAATCATACAATATTTCATTTATATATTTTATATATAAATGAAAAAATTAAGATAAATAAATATATCAATTTTTTATAATTTTTAAATAAAATAAAATACATATAATATTGATATATTTATTATAGTCAGTCCAGTTTAAAATTTTGGTAAATTTTTTAAAAACCAGTTTTAATCAAGTCTGATATAAATAACTCTTTCGAGTCTATCTGTTTTATAACACTCTTAAAGAATGTTTACAGACAAATTTAAAAAACCCTTTTTGTGCGAAAATATTTTAAATAAATATTTTAACTTCTTATATAAATAAGGGTAATGATATAACCTTCTATTTATCTCTATTTTTATCATTTTTAGTGGAGAAAAAAGATTTACAAAGTGTACTTTTATCTTAATTAAAATGTCTTTAAATATTTTTAAAATATATTTTAAAATATAAATTTATATTAAATTATTAAAATAAAATTTAACACAATTTTAAAATAGATTTACTATAATGTATTATATAACAATATAATTTATAAACAAATAATATTTTTCTAGAAAAAATTATTTTATCAATAATTTACTGATATTAAATTATGAAACAGCTTATTTTATTTTTTATTATTACACAATTATTATATAATTTTAGGTAATAAAAAAGTGAGAAATTTAAAATTATTTCAGTGTATTTATAGAAGAAATTAAAATATTTTTCCACCCCAAAAAGGATTTTTTTAAATTTGTCTATAAACATTCTTAAAGAATGTTATAAAACAGATAGACTTGAAAGAGTTTATTTACATCAAACTTGATTAAGACTGTTTTTTTTTAAAATTTACCACAAATTATTATTTATATAGTAAATTATTATAATATAATTTCATAAATATTCATTACAGAATTTATATAAAAATAATAAGTTATAATATAAAAGAATAGAATACCATTTTTAAAATTAATTTACTAAATATATTTAGTAAATTAATTTTAAAATAGGAAAGTATGTTTAGAAAACCTAGGTTTCCTTACTAAAATAACTATTTCAAATTTATTAAAAATATATATAATTTTGAAATAAAATTAATTATCATTATTAATATTATATTTAATATATTTTTTAACACATTCTTCTAAAATAATTTCTTTTTTTAAATCTTCTTTATCTTTTAAAAATTCAAATTTATCATTATCAATTTTCTTAACAGACCATCCATCATTTAATGCATTAAATATAAATAGCATTTTTTGAATATCTTTATAATCAATATTTCTTTCATCCATTTTTATTATAAAATTTATTTATAAATTTTATAAATTAAACATCCGTAAAAAAAATTATTTCGTTTAATTTTTAATCGGAAAATTATTTTTACATATATATTTAAAGTTTATATCATATTATTCTATAAAATGGTATCTGGTTTAAAACCAATATCAAAACCGCAAAATAAAAATTCATTTAATCAAGATAATACCACGATTGATGCTAAACATTCCGAAATGTTAAATTATTTTAAAAATTTACAAGATTCTCTTCCAAATTTAAAAGATGAATTAAAGCAATTGATTATCGAATATAATAATAAAGACAATAATCGTAAAAATGATATTGAATATATTCTCTATAGAGATAATCTAAGAGAAAAGATAAATGAATTAAAAAGTAAAATCAATAGTATAAATAATAATGAAGAACTAAATAAATATTATTTAAATGTTGGAGTATTATTACATAGTTATTATGAAAATATTGAAAATTCAAAAAATATTAAAAATAATTCAGAAAATTTTGAAGAAAATTTGATAAATTATGATTCTGATAATGATGGATTAGATGATGTTTATAATAATGATTTAAATGAAAATATAAAAGGTAATTATAAAAATGTTTTAAATTTTTTTAATGATAGAGAAGTAAAAGAAAATGAAGAGAACCCTAAAAATGATGGCATGTATACAAGTTTAAAAATAAGTGATTTTGTAAAAGAAGAATCCATATTTAAAAAAAAAAATATTCTAGAAGAATATTTACAAAAAATAGATTCAAAATATATTTCTAAGATTAAAATTGATATAAATATTTGTAAATGTCCAAACTGTAATGTTGAAATGATTATTTATCCTTCCGATGGAATTCAAATTTGTGAAAGTTGCGGGCTACAACAAAATATTTTAATAGAAAGCGACAAGCCTTCCTTCAAGGATCCACCGATGGAAGTGTGTTATTTTTCGTACAAGAGGATCAATCACTACAACGAGTATACGCTACTAAGTACAATATTAATAGTAATTTATAATTTATTAAAAAATTATAAAAAAATGATTTTTAATTTATTTCAAAAATATTATTAATTATTTTTACTATAATATGAACAATAATTATAATATAAAAGAAGATTTAAATAATGGTGAAATTTATTTAATTAAAAATAAAATAAATGGTAAATGTTATATTGGACAAGCTTTATGTTTTACAGGTTTAAATAATAATAAATGGGGTACATATGGAAGATGGAAATCTCATATAAGAGAAGCTACTAAAAATAATCAAGATCATTGTGTAGTTCTTAATAATGCTATTCGTAAATATGGAGAAAATAATTTTGATGTATCTATTTTACTAAAATGTAATAAAGAAGATTTAAATATAAATGAAGAAAGATATATTTCTGAATATAATTCAATTCAACCAAATGGATATAATATAAAAAGTGGTGGTTCTAAATCAAAAAATAGTGAAGAAACTATTTTAAAAATGAAAGAATCACATATTGGTTTTAGAAGAGAAAAAACGAATAGAAAATATGAAGAAGATAATCAATTACCTAAATATATATTATCACACCGCGAAGGTGGTGTTTTTATAGCTTATGTTGTAAGTAAATTTCCTATTGGTATAGAAAAAAAAGAATATATAAAAGATACTTATTTTAGATTAACTAAATATGGTACGAAAGAAAAAGCATTAGAAGAGTCAATTAAATTTCTTGACGAATTAAAAGAAAAATATAAAAATATAAATGAAGATATTTTTAAAGAAAAATTTGTTATTAAACCTGTTATTACATTAAATGAAAAAAAAGAAAACAAAATACTTGAAAGATTACCAGAATATATTTTTCCAATAATTGAATTAAATAAAATTAAAGGATATTATGTTGACAAAATATTAGATAATAATAATAAACAATATCCTAAAAAAGATTTTATTGGGAAAACAAATAGATGGAATTTAAATGATGCTAAGAAATATGTAGAACAACTTTTATATTATAAACAAAACAATATAGATATTAGTAATTTTAATGAAATAGAAGTTTCTGGTAAAAATAATAAAAATTTACATAAGAAATATTATTTACCAAAATATATTAATATATATAATGTAAGAGGTGAAATGAAAGGATTTATGATAAATGGTTATCCATGTAATAAATATAAATGTAAAAAATATAAAAAATGTTTTGCTGATGTTAATTTATCATTAGATGAAAATTATCAAAATTGTATTCTTCATTTAGAAGAAATTAAATTAAAATATCCCATTATTTAAACATATATTTTATACTATACTGCTCGTAAAAGTAATCTGCGGGAGTAATGATCCGATAAACAGTATTACTAGTCTGTTTATAAATATTATAAAGAGGCAACACATCCAAATTGCGGGGAATTCCTAACAGCTTTTTCTACTACTTTATTTTATGAAAATATTATAAATACTCGGGGTAATGACCTAGAGCATAGTAAAAACGAAAAAGATTGGATAATCCGCAGCCAAGTTCCTAAGTGTGTATGATTTACATATGGAAAAGGTTCAGAGACTAGATGGTTGTGGGTCTAAAGAGTTTAATCAACTCTAATGATGGCTTAAGGTATAGTCCAAACTTTATAAGAAATTATAAAGAGCCATTGGGTTGGCACAGTTTCAAGCAAAAGAATCAACAGAAATACCGGATGAGGTATATGAAAAAATATATTTAGAAATAAAAAAAGAACGAATCACAAATTTAGAAAAATTAGATACAAAAAAAATAAGACATTATCTTAAAAAAAATAAGCTTAATAAATACTATGATCATGTTGCACATATTTTATATCAAATAAACGGTGTTCAACCTCCATGTATGAGCAAAGAATTAGAAGAAAAACTAAGATTAATGTTTAAAGAAATTCAAGGTCCATTTATGGAAGTTTGTCCAAAATCTAGAAAAAATTTCTTAAATTATTCATATGTTCTTCATAAATTTGTTGAATTATTAGGTCTAGATGAATATAAAATATATTTTCCGTTATTAAAAGATAGAGAAAAATTACATCAAACAGATATGATATGGAAAAAAATATGTGAAAAAATAGGATGGCATTTTATAAAATCAATTTGATAATCAATTTAATAACCAATTTTATTAAATTTACCTGAAAATGGTTTTAAATTTTTAAGTTTTGAAAATTTATTTATTGGTCTTTGTTGACGATCAATTACAGATGTTTCTTCTGTCATACTTTGAAATTCTCTAGTAATAATCTCTCTTATTCTTTCTACAAATTCTATTTCACAATCTGTATTAAATAATAATACAGCTTCTACATTATTTTCAGAAGATACTTCTTCCGAAAATACATTTGTATCTAATTTGGAATAAATATCTTCATAAAATACATTTGTATCTATATTATTTTTGGAAGAAGTATCTTCATAAAATACATTTGTATCTACATTATTTTTGGAATAAGTATCATCATAAAATACATTTGTATCTATATTATTTTTGGAAGAAGTATCTTCATAAAATACATTTGTATCCACATTATTTTTGGAAGAAGTATCTTCATAAAATATATTTGTATCTACATTATTTTTGGAATAAGTATCTTCCGAAAATACATCTTTAATAAATAATTCAAAATCTTGATTATCATATGTAATTGAAATAGTTGTTCCTTTTGTTAAGCAAATAAAATTTTTTAAAATTATTTCAAAGGTTGATTTTAAATCATTAAATTGAAATACACCCGAATTTAGGATTTTTGGACACCTTTTTATTAAATTATAAATTATAAAATATTTTATAATTTAATAATAAATCAATTTAAAGACAAGTAATAAATTTATATTTTTAATAAATAAATTTA
>Ga0214921_10010617_pt1 | contig 11351 bp, 11 predicted proteins | sample LL1505_MetaG_FD_177992 | JGI IMG/M metagenome (GOLD analysis project Ga0214921, IMG submission 177992) | Freshwater microbial communities from Lake Lanier, Atlanta, Georgia, United States - LL-1505 | ecosystem: Environmental > Aquatic > Freshwater > Lake | place: USA: Georgia | collected...
ATGCGCGGGTTTTATTGCCAAATGAACTGCCCGGCATGGCAAAAGACAAATCGCTAAGTGCAGTTCTCGAAAAAGTACACAACCGGCTTATCTATGGCTTCATCCATGATGTTTTTGATTTAGTAGCGTGCTACGGATCATTTATCGCAAAAGGACACTGCTTTATAGATGCCAATAAAAGAACCGCCGCCGCCGCCGTTTTTATTGGCTTACGTCTTAACGGGATAAGCCTAACGTTTAAAGATACCGCATTGGGCCAATGGATCATTGATCTGGTGAATGATCAACAAACAGAGATTGAGTTTTCTCATTGGTTGAGGCAACTGCACAACCAAAATGAACATTAATCCCAATCGAAGAAACTTAAATATTTATGGGCACATTGTCGAGACACAAAACCTAGATTGACAAATTCTGTATATGCCTGTAACATACATCTATGATTGACTTTGATAACATTATTGGCTTTGAATGGGATTCGGGCAACGGCCGTAAAAGTGAAGCGAAACACGGCGTTACTAAGGTTGAGGCTGAAGAGATTTTCTTTAATCAGCCCCTGCTTATTAATTTGGACCAAAAGCATAGTGACACAGAATTTCGGTATTTGGCTCTTGGCAAAACCAATAAGTTACGCGTTTTAACTGTCATTTTTACGCTGAGGCAACAAAACACCCTCATCCGTATTATTTCAGCCAGAGATCAACACCGTAAGGAAAGGCTTTTATATGACCAAACCAACAAGTAAACCCACACCTTTTCCAAAATTTCGCTCAGAAGCTAAAGAGCGAGAGTTCTGGGAATCTAAAACCAACGATGCAACACAATACTTTGATGCATCCAAGATGGTTGCCGTCAAATTCAAAAACCTCAAACCATCTACTACCAGTATTTCCATCCGACTCACTGATAGTCTGCTCGATGGCATTCGCCAGCAAGCCAATAAATTAGATGTCCCCTATCAATCGCTAATGAAAGTCTGGTTGACAGAAAAACTACGAGATACAGCAAAGGGCTAGGTTGCCGCTTCATGCCCATCCACTTCATCCGCAACGGCCCCTCTTACCTGCCTGAGATCGACGCCTACTGCGCATACATCCAATCTCGCGACCATCAAACCATGGTGCACGACAGTAGCGTTTCAGTGCCAACAAGCGCATCGGTAGTCTGGTGGTTTTGCGGAAGAGTACCACTGCGCGAAGCGCACCGATTGCGAGGTGCATTTCAAATCCATGAATACGCTTCTGCATCTATCCCTCCCTATGCTTGGGCGAAAGACCAAGTGAAACACTGGACGCAACCGCGGCCTGATTACCGTATCTACCAAAACGGCTGGGTGCGTGAACGCATGGGTTTTGCAGACGGTGTGCCGCACACCTTGCGTGATATGGGCGTGGCAGAGCATTTCTTCGATGCGCCTTTACTCACACCTGCACCTGAATTCGATTTCGTCTACTTGGGCGAGATGTCGCGTCTGTTGGCATTTATTCCTGTTTTACAAGCGATTCTTGCAGCTGGTCGCTCTCTATTGCTGGTGGGTGAGGTACCCGCAGAATTGCAAGCGCAGTTACCACCCAACGTGACCTGCACAGGCCGTGTAGACCACGCACAAGTCCCTCGTCATTTACGTCGCGCTCGCTTTGGCTTGAACTTGGTACCCAATGTCATACCGTTTCAGCAACAAACTTCCACCAAAGTGCTGGAATATTGCGCGGTGGGTTTACGCGTGGTGAGCAATGCTTACCCTTGGGTGCGTTACTTCATGGCGCAGCACAAGGCGAACTTCTGTTTGCTCAATGATGATGCATCATCGCTAGCCACTAGTTTTGGTGAAGCTTTAGATGCTTACCCTTATGAAGTACCTGATGTGCGTGCACTGGCTTGGCCACGCGTTCTAGACACCTTGCCTCTGTGGCGAACAATATTGCGATGAATATCACCAGCAAAATTGTTGTTCTCTCTAGTGCAGTAGCGTTTGCGTTGCAAATCGCTTTGGCATTGCTGATGTTGCGCTACTTCTCGCCAGAAGAAGTGGGCATGTTTTCTGTGATCAGCCAAATTGGGTTTTTCTGGACCACTTTGGCATTGGCTCAAACACCATTGCGACTGCTGGCGAACCATGGTGCTTCCGTTTTTGATGACGTACAACACGCTTGGGTTTCCAGCCTGCAACGTTTTGTGTGGCTATCGCCTGTTGCTGCGCTGGCTGTTTGGTGGAGTGGCTTGTCTTTTGTCAACGCGCTGTTGTGGGCGCTCTTGCTGTCGCTGTGTCAATTGACATGGATGCTCGCGCAAAGCATGCGTTTGCGTATGGTGGGTGATTGGCCACAGGCGGGGGTGCGCGTGCTGCCTCCGCTGATAGCTTTGTTGGTTGCTGTTGCTGCGGTTTTCATGCAGTGGAGCGGGCCAGCGCTGTTGGCTGCTGCATTGCTGGGTTATGCCGTGGGTGCGGCTTGGTTTTTTCCTGCACTTTCAGCATTTTGGCAAGGCAAATTTAAAAATGTACTTTCAAAGTCGGATGAAAACGCACTTTTACCCGCATTTCAAAACCCAACCAATTCAGTTTATGTGTCTATCTCTGGCGATATGCGCTCTGACAATCTTCGTTTTGCTCATACTTTTGCCGATGCCTTACTCGCAACGGCCATTGTTGTTGTGTGGCAGCGAATGTATGGTGCACAAGAGACTGGGTGGATGACCGCACCGCTTCGCGTAATGGGCTTTGTACCTGCGTTAGTACATATGGCTTGGGTTCAGGTGCATTTGGCACAACCTGCAAATAAACCCTTCACCCCTCTATGGTTAGGCATAGGTGCATTATCAATAGTTGCGATATTGGGGGGCAGTTGTCTAATATTTCTAGAATTAGGGTTATTAGATGAGCGCTGGCAAGGTGTCTTACCTTATTTATTGCCGCTTGCCTTGTGGCAAGGAAGTGCTTGCATGGTAGCAGCTTACAGTCATTTGCCTTTTATTTTCAATAAATCTATTAGTTACTCATATTTTTGCATTTCATTTGCTTTTTTACAGCTACTATGTTTACTAATTCCTATAATTTTCTTAAATGAAAAAAGTCCAAATATCCACATTTATTTGTTATCCATAATAAGTGGAATCGGACTAATTTATATTAGTATTAATCTTTTTAAATACTCTAAAAAGTAAGTTTGCAAAGGTTTAATTTAAATTAATTTAAAATTATTTCATAGATAGTCAAGCCGCCAGTCCATTGCTCTGACACCTGCGTAACATTCTTTGTCAGCATTTGACTCATACACCAAAATTCCATATGTGGCCCATACGCTTTTAGCAATAAAACCAACCTAGGATCAGCATGTACATATGAAGATAAGCATAATATTGGGGTATAAAACTCTGAACTAATCAAAAGTTCAGGCGTGCCAACTAATGCAGATGCTATATCTTTTGCCCCAGAAAGACAGACCCCGAACTCTGACGGCTGCGGTAGTTCTTTCATTTGCGAACGTTGCGAAGCAATATCAAACTCTTGTAATGCCTGAGGGAAATACCATCCAACAACCGTATTAACTGCGGATTTATTAACGAACTCGTCATATCTTGAATTTCTATCGATTACGAGATTATTCTTCAAAATGGAATTGCTTTGTAAAATCGCCTTGAACTTCGAATTAGGGTATTTTTCATTGAAGGATTTCTGTATAGCTGGTAGCAAAAATTCCTCTAATTCACTGCCCATTTCTTTATTTTGATCTATCGCCTTATATGCAAAAGGGATATGCACTCCTTTAATTAAGTTTTTAAAATATTCATTACTTATAATTCTATTTTTAAGTAATGTAGTCTTTTCCTTAAAAACCAATGAGGAAATATTATTATCAACTAAATTATTTGCTTTTAATTTCTCTAAAATTAAATGATAATCATTTACTGGTTGATTAATTTTATAATAATTTGAAGGGGAGTTTGAAAAAACCCTCATCATTGGGCTAGGAACCCTTCTGCCATTATCTGCAAATAACATTATAATTACGCCTTGACAGATGATGTTAGTCCAAATCCATGCTCATACGGCACCGGCAATAAAGGACTTATATCCAAATAGTCGCTTACTGACTTATTATGGAAATGAATAAAATCTTTATGCTCTCCAATAATGCATTCATCGCGGTAAGGCCCCAACCAACTATTCATCATTCCACGTTCCAGAATTACTGATAAAGGCTCTTTCATCACGTTACCAATTGAGAGATCCATATATGGGCAAGGCACAATTTCACCATCGTGATTAACAGTATTTATACCCTTCACTGTTATACATTTTCCTGGCTGTCCGTAAGAAGGTGTCATATGAGTGAATATGTTGTACTTGGTTTCAAGAAGTTTCAAATAATCCACATCCTTTTTAGTGCAAACCCAAGTGTCTTGTTCTCTAGCAGTACCTACTGGCTTTGCTAACGTTACGTATAAAGGAATATCTTCAGCTTTACAGTATTCACACAAGCTCTCAAATTCATCAGTAAATACTCGATCTCTTATGATGCAGGTTGATATCAACAGCTCAAGTCCAGCCTGCTTCGATGCTTCCAAAGCACGAATAACTCTTTTATACGACCCTTTTTTCCCACGGAACGAATCGTGCTCTTCTTCTATCATGCTATCTAGCGATATTTGTGCTTTATACCCTCCCAAGCCAGCAAACCATTTTGCTTTTTCAATATCAAATGTCCACCCATTTGTATCTAATATTATTAAGTGTTTTTGCGGATCTAACGCTTCTATTACTTTGTCAAGGTTTTTATCAAGCAAAGCCTCTCCACCAGTCAGTACGAATCTAAAAATTCCGTACTCATCTGCTTGACGAGATAATTCTTTGTAATCCTCCAAGTTCATTTGATTTCTTGGATCTATTGCCCCAGTCTTCTTTTTGAGATCACGGCTCATGTAGGGCTCTTCACAACAATGAGCGCAATGGAAATTACAAAGAGACCTATTGATTTTCAGGCGAAGTATTGGACTTATTTGCCCATCCAACATACCCTTAAAATAGTTTTGTATTTTTTCATGAACTCGCGGCCTCTGAACGCTTTGATCTTTTCTTTTATTTTTTTCAATAAGCGTTAATGCTTCTTGTTCTGCTAATATTTGTAACGAGCTTTTCATATTAATTCCTAGTTTTCAATATAAATATGGCAATAAAATCCGTATTGTTTATCTACTTGGTTCAAGCATTTTTTCAACAATGTCTTCTAGTGATGTCCATTCAATCAGATTTGGATATTTAGATTTTATCTTATTTGTGTCGGGTATGTAGGATGGCCTGTTAAAGTTGTCGACCTGTTTGGAGCCCCCTTCAATAACCACATCCAAGCCAGCTTTATGTGACGCGATTTTCCTAGCTAAATCTTCAATTTTTACTTCAATTTCAGAGCCTACGTTGTAAATACTATCATTAGGATCTTCTAGTAATTTAAGTAACCAGGCTATTGCATCTCCTATATAAAGGTAAGTTCTTATTTCCTGCCCGTCGCCTCTTACTCGTATTTTATTATTATTTAGTAAATCATTTATAAAGTTACCAAATGCATAGTGCAAATCAAGTGGGAGGAATTGTCCTGCAAAAGAAAAACATCTGGCAATACTATATTTGTATCCATGTTTTTTTGCAAAGTATGAGATAAGATATTCTGCAGTTAATTTACCGATCCCCAAAGCTGAACCAGTATCGTTAGTATTTGGCCCTGTAAAGTCGCTCTCTGATATTATATTTTTATTATTTATACCATAAGCCACACCTGACGATGTAAACAATACTTTTTCAAGGGTTGGGCCGCATTGCTTTAGTATATTTTTTGTTCCTTCAAATAGTAATTCAATTTTGGCCAATTGATCCTCACCGCCAAAGGTTTCAGATGCATTGGTTGTCGCCATATGCACTAAATGTGTAACCTTTATATTATCGAGTTCAATTTCTTTTATATCTCCCTTTAAAATTTCTATGTTGGTCAGTATTTTTTTATCTCTGACATTACGAGCGAAATTCGCAGGGGATCTTGAAATAGTTATTATTCTTAAATCATTCTCTATTTTTTCTTTGATTATCACTAAACAAGTAAGAAACCAGATTCCGAAAAAACCTGTTCCACCAGTTACTAGTACAGTTTTTCCTTTAAAACTGTTTATATCTATGCCTGAACGTTCTATGCTTTGCAAAGCATCTTCTTCAATTTCATAGTTAGCTTTAGTATTTTGCATTTATGAATTTTCTAAAAGGTTCATGCACGCTTAGCAGGTTTCGCGGTGCTTCATCGTGCCAAGACCATTGACCTGGTTGAGGATTGTTTTCTATTGATTTTTTTAAATGCTCTGGCTCCCCAATGATTTCACATGTATAAAGCATTGAGATAAAGTGACCACGGATATCCCGCTCTTTATTCATCATTTCACGTATATCTAGCGGTGTTGTATTAAATTTAACCTTACAACCTAGTTCATTTTCTGCAACTTTATTAATTCGATCTTCAATTTTTTCTTTAAATCTTATAATACCTCCTGGTATATGCCAAGCTGGACCGTAAAATTTATCGTCCCTCCACGTCAATAATGTTTGTCCTAGTTTGTTTTTAACAAGCAAGTCAACATTAATCATTGGCGTCAATTGACTGACAAAATAGAAAGCCTCTTGTGGAAGACCCGCCTTTGAGTTAGGTATTTGTTTGAGTGCCTCATTAAGTAAATATGACAAGTCTTTATTTGTCATTTATTGCCTCTAATCCATCTTCTCTCAATATTGCAATATTTTTTACTCTTGGATATTCACTACCGAGAGTCTTTGCCACTTCATCTGAATAAGCTGCCGCCATTATTATTATGGCTTTCGGCAAGTCCTGATGAATGGATTGGGGGTCTTTTATCAATAAATGCGTTCCAGGCGTATATTTATCCTGTTTAAATTTAGCTGAATCCACTACGTGACTTACTTTTAAATCTAAATTAGCAATTGATATAACTGCAAGTGCTTGATGTCCCGCTCCCCAAATAATTACTTCATTTTTTTCGAATTTATTTACAAAATCTCTTAATTCTCTAACGATTTTATTCTGTTTTATTTCAAAGCTACTTATATTTAGGGCAGGTCTTTTTCTGACTTGCGCAGACAAAATGTAATCGTGCCAAATACTATTTATCTCAATGACATCAAAACCATGTGTTTCTAGTACGGTTCTTAATGTTTTTTCAGTAAAGTAAAAAATATGGTCAGTTGTGAACTCAGAATACATTCCATTTTTCAACATGAAATCAAAATTGGGAACTTCTACTAAACCGACTGCACTTTCATTTAAAGAATTTTGAAGGGAATGTAGAGAGCTACTTATATCGGGCCAGTGCTCCATAAAGTTAAACGTTGCGAACGCGTCAAATCTTTCTGCCCACGAGTTTTCATAGTCTTTAGATAAGTATCCCAGCTGAATGTTTAGCCCTTTTTTCTTGGCAATCTCAACGCTTTCTTTCGAATTTTCAACTCCATAGACGTTTTTGCCTCCGGCTCTCAATAACAACTCTAGGTATTCTCCTTGACCACTTCCAATTTCTAATATTTTTTTATCTTTTAAATTGAATTTCTGAATCCATTCCGCCAGTTGCTTTTCTCTAAAGCTACCCATTTCCTCTGAATAAGCAATAGCTCTTATTACATCTTTGTAGTAATCAACTGGCTTTAAATTATGCTGTACAAGACCACATTGCTGGCATTGATAGATTTTTAAATCTACTACATCGTCTAATTCTTCCAAGTTATCGAGAAAACCTTGAGCAGATCTGGGGGAGTTTGGATACTCCAACAGTGCAGGGAATAAAAAAGGCCCCTTACATATTCTGCATTGATTTATTTCAGACATCAATTTTTTCGGACGCAGAGTGCAAGGGAACAATCATCTCTTCGCGTAGAACTTCTCTAGACAACAAAGGGGACATGTCCTCCAGGGGCATAGAGATGATAGATCCGTCTGCTTGTGGCATGGCTGAAACCTTGGGCGACAACACTACGTCCTCTTCTAGTACAACTTCAACTACTTTTAACTTATCTGAGAATAAATTATTTTTGATATCTGATGCATTTGTAACCTTAACGCAATCGATGCCTAAAGCCCTAGCAAGCGCTATAAAGTTAGGGATGAAAAGCCCGGATTCTTTATTGCTTCCTATGTAGCGCTCATTGAAGTAATTTTTTTGCGTATTTCTAATGGATGCATATCCATTGTTATTCATGATGATCAATGTGATAGGCAGATTTAACTGCTTGAGCGTGGCAAGTTCTTGCAAATTCAGCATCAGACTCCCATCGCTTTCCACACAAACCGTTGGACGCTTACCAGAACCAATACATGCGCCAATAGCGGCTGGCAGTCCGTAACCCATTGAGCCAAGACCAGAAGTCAGGAACATTCTTTGTCCCTTCTTGTTTCTAAAGGCTGTATAGAAGACCTCAACTGCCAATCCTGAACTTCCTGTTACTACCAATCTGTCTTCATCAATTGCCTCTGCCAATTTATCTGCAAACTGAAAATGGCTTATTGGCTTAGATGTAGTAAAAGTTTTACCGTCTAATGGCGTGTATCGTTTTTTCCAATCTAAACACTTCTTATGCCAAACTTCTATATTTTTTATTACTGGAAAATTCAATTCCCATTGCTCAAGAAAATTTAATGCATCAGAACATATAGAAACATCAACTTTCATCAAGTGTCTGTCTAATTCGTTTTGATCCACATCGACTACAACTTTTTTAGCTTCTCTCGCAAAGCCTTCTGGGTTGTATGCAGTAATCACATTATCTAAGCGGCATCCAATGCTGATCACGCAGTCACTATTTTGAATTGCAAAGTTTGGCGCTCTTGCTGCTACTACACCAGGCCGACCAATATACAAAGGATGGTCCCACTCAAAAGTATCGGCAGCGTTCCAAGTGAATACACAAGGGATTCCCAGCTTATTGGCTAGAAGCTTGAATTTTTCTGTAGCTCCCGATATCCGAACACCATGACCAATCATAAATATGGGCCGTTCGGATTTTGAAAGTATCGTATTTATTTGAGCAATTGCGGCAGTTAGATCATTTAAATTTCGGTCGACAGGCGGATTAAAGGTTGTCAGGGCATCCGGATCAATCGGAGAAGCCTGAATGTCTAGCGGCACGTCAATCCAAACTGGGCCCGGACGTCCGCTCTTCATTAGCCAAAGTGCTTCCTCTAGGCACTTACGTACGTCTGTTGAATTTATTATAGAAACCGCATATTTTGTGATCGGTTTGACTATAGAAATAATGTCCACTTCCTGAACGCCACCCTGCCTAATTGGGCGACCATTGAGTGCATCTGATCTTTTGACTTGACCAGAAATGACCATGAGAGGAAGTGACTCAATCCATGCGCCCGCTAATGGAGTGACTATATTGGTTGCTCCTGGCCCTGTGGTTACAACAGCCACACCAAATCCTACAGGGTGTGTTCTTCCGTATGCCTCAGCAGCGATTCCACAGGCTTGCTCGTGATGGCAAGGAATAGGCGTAATTCTTTTTTCACACGCCATGGCATCATTCAAATGCATAGCACCACCGCCAGGAAGCAAGAAGATATCTTGCACGCCTTCGTCAGCTAGCCTCTGTATGAGATAGTCAGCGACGCGTATTTTTTTTGACGCCATCACTAACCCATCCAATAGGTTAAATGGGTTTTACGCATCTTGTTATTCATAATAGATTCATCTGTGTAGTAAGAATCATCTTTGTAATGCGTCGAAGAGATCTCCTCAATTACTGACCCGGTAGGGCTTACAAAAGCATGCCTCACGCCAGGTTCGACGTTGATCACTTCTCCAGGAAAACAAACTCGCTTCTCACCATTCAGAGATATATGAACTTCTCCATGTAAGACATGGAACGTTTCTTCTTTTTTGTTGTGGTATTGCTCAGGATGCTGCTGTCCAGGGAGCGAAACTAATAGCTTCTTGCAATACCCACGGTTTACCACGGTAAACATAGTGAGGCCCACTTGATCGAACTTGTCTAATCCATAGTGGTGAGAAATTTCTAAATCAATCCCGCCAGGCACTGTTATTTTGCTTTCCTTAATTAGATTACTAACTTTTTGGGCTATCTTCCAAATGGTGTCGCGCGTATCCATTCGCTTCGCATTGGTGGGTGTTAATGCTGTATCTTTACTAATTTTTGACGTGGATGTAAATTGCGCATATTTAGACCAATCGTTTGCTGTAAATTGCCCGTCTTCTGGGGGAAATGCAAAATAAACATCGTCATTAGTTATGGTTGCCCCGGCCTTAACGTCATGTCTTAAAAACACACCACGCCGCAAAGAACGAAGGCTGGCTTTTTCAGCTGTGTTTTCAGGTAGCCTTTGGTCACCGACACCACACACTGTGAATGCATAACGCGCGGCTTCAAGCCACGCTTGAATTTGCAAAGGGCTTGCAGAGTAGGCGTTAAGCGCATATTTTTCTGTCTCTACACCCACATGCTTTTCAAATATCGCCGCCCCCTTAGCCACTGCCATTTTTACGATGTCGGTATTACTGGGGTCTTCATGCGTTGAAAAGCCTATGCGAACACCTGGATATCTTTGTTGTAATAAATTGATCTGATTGATATGCAGTTTTTCATCCGCTGTTGGGTACTCGCCTACACAGTGCATGATTGCGAAATCTTTATTGCGGTGCGCAAGAAAACTTACCACCTTATCAATATCGGAAAGTTCTGCCCCAGCAGTAGAAGCAATGATGGGCAAGTTGGCCGTCACCGCCTCCTCAAGCAAAGGCCAATCAGTAAAAGAGCAGCTAGCTATTTTCAATATGTCTAGCTTTTGTTCCACGATCGTAGTAATAGAAGCATTGTCAAAAGGGGTGGCCATCGCCAAAAAACCCTCTTCTCTGATTTTGGAAACCAGTTGATCAAAGTTCTCTCTTGTAAGTTTGGTCTCAGAAAATCTTTTGATGTACTTGATGTCATCTCTGCCCCTCATTGAAGGGTGAATAAATGTGTCTAATTCTCGATACTGCAACTTAAAGGCGAACTTGAACTCAGGAAATTTTCGACAGACCGCACCAAAATCTGAAATGACTTTAAATCCATGGGCAATATCTCCCATGTGGTTGTTAGCCATTTCTAGAACAATTAATTTATTTGGAATCATCTTTTTCTTTCAAAAACTTAGTCCCAAGAAATTTTCTATCTTGGATGCAGAGTAGTCCAACATCTCTTCTGTAAGCGCAGGTTGAACACCAATCCAAAAAGTGTCATTCATCACGCGGTCTGAATTTTTAAGATCCCCAGACACTCTAAAGTTTTTGCCAAGCATATAAGG